>Ga0256831_1000776_pt1 | contig 17000 bp, 18 predicted proteins | sample 132544metaG_FD_189087 | JGI IMG/M metagenome (GOLD analysis project Ga0256831, IMG submission 189087) | Hydrothermal vent microbial communities from Lau Basin, Pacific Ocean - 132-544 | ecosystem: Environmental > Aquatic > Marine > Hydrothermal vents | place: Pacific Ocean: Lau Basin | collected...
TAATGGATTTGAACTCTTAAGTGATTTACGTCAAGCCGACATTATGACACCTGCTATTTTTATAACATCTTTGAGTGACATTGAAGACTTAACACATGGTTATGAGAGTGGGGGCTGTGACTACATCCGTAAACCATTTGACCTTGCAGAGCTTAAGTTGCGTGTCGAACAAGTGATAAAACTACACTGTTTTAACAGCGTCGAAGAGACTATACAACTACCATTTAACTACACATACAATACTAAAAAAATGCAACTTTTACTCAATGATAAAAGCATTGTTCTCAGTAAAACAGAGACAAAAATGTTAGAGTTACTCATTCAATGCAGAGGTAATGCTGTTACATATGATATGTTCTGGGAAGAGGTTTGGGGTGAATGGATAGAGCCAACAAATATACGTGTCCAAGTTGGAAACTTACGAAAAAAGCTAGAGATGGACTTTATTAAAAATATACGTGGCGTAGGATACAGTATTGACCTTTAATTCTAAAAAATTTGCCTTAAAATATGCCACCATCTATACCTCTATTTTAGCCATTATTCTAATAACCCCTTTGGTTATATATGTCAACCTATTGCTACAAATAGATGAGGCAAAAGTCAAACTCTCTTTAAATCAACAAGCACAAAAAGTCATTGCTTCTATGCAACGCTATAACAATGATGATAAAATCTATCATTTCCCAAGATACAAAGAGTATGAAACAGCACTTTATAATCAACAATATGAAGAGATTTTTTCTACACTTAGTTTTGAACCAAACTCTTTTAATAAAGGAACTTATAAAAAAGCTAACTACTATTATCTCATTTATCCCCTTCCTAACAACTACTACTTTGGAGCAAAGTACCTCTTGATAGCTACCATTCATACAGCCAATGAGATTTACTTTTTTGCACTTTTAACGATTTTAGGCATACTTATTTTGCTTTTTACTTTTTCTCTTTTACTACTTAAAAACTTTTCAGCCCCCTTTGAGAAGATGAACAATCAACTCGATAACTTTATAAAAGACTCTATGCATGAGATTAATACCCCACTGAGTATTATCAATCTAAACTCTGACCTCTTTGCCAACAAATTTGGAGAGAGCAAGTACCTCACCCGAATTAAATCTGCCTCTAAAACATTAGCAACAATATATGATGACATGGACTATCTTATAAAGAAAGGACGGGTTCAACATAAACGTCAAAATATAAACATATCAGAGTTTATTCAAAACCGTGTAGACTACTTTAAAGAGATTGCAAACTTAAAAAACATTGAAATAATAACAGAAATAGACTCAGATAGCTATTACACCTTTTCAAAAACAAAACTTCAACGTATTGTGGACAATACCATATCAAACGCTATAAAATATAGCCATGATAACGCTACGGTAGAGATAAACTTTTATAAAAAAGATGCTCAATATATCTTTGAAGTTCAAGACTACGGTATGGGTATTGAAAAGATAGATAAAATATTTTCACGATACTATAGAGAAAATGAATCTAAAGGTGGTTTTGGAATTGGGCTTAATATCGTTAAAGAGATTATTGATGAGGAGAAGATAGTACTTGAAATCAACTCAAAAGTAGGTAAAAGGACTCTCTTTAAATATACTTTTCCTAAATTATAAGTAAATTTTATAGTTTAAAATAATAATTTTTACACTTTTTTTACACTTCTTTGTTATAGTACGCTTGAAACACTAAAAAAGGAGTTTAAACAATGAAGAGAAGTATAAAAAACATTACTCTCATATCCACTTTTGTTCTCTCTAGCTCTGTAGCACTTATCGCTTCAGATTTAACAAAAGCATACGATATGCCCGATGCTAGTAAATTGATTGAAAAAGATTTACTTAAAGAACCTACAAAATTCACCATGCCAAAAAGTTGTAACCTTGATGATGCAGAAGCTATTAAGCGAGGAGCTTTTTTCTTTCATAACCTTAACGGTAAAAAAGCCAAAGGTGAAGCACCAAAAGGTGTTAAAAAGTTTACTGAAAAAAAAGGTAAAGATGGGAAAGTAAAGAAAAAACCTAAGCAGTTTGGTAACTGTGTCGCTTGTCACAACATTGAAGGTGCAAAAGGTGGAGGAAACATCGGTCCAGATTTAACAAACTACAAATCAATCTTTGTTGATACAAAAACACGTGATGCACAATTTATTTATCAGAAAATTGCAGACCCTAGAATAGACAATCCAAAAACACACATGACCATTAACTTAACAACAAAACTGTTTGATGAGTCAGAAATCTGTGACCTAACAGCATACGTTATGTCTGAAAAAAAACAAACTAAGGAGAAGTAAGTATGGAAAGAAGAAAATTTATTCAAAGTATGTTTGCAGCAACAGCTGTAGCAGCTATCGCAACACCAACAACAATATTCGCAGAGGAAGCTAAAAAGGCAGCCAAAAAAGGACCTAATGATATGACTTTTGACGAGGCAGTCAAAGCCATTACAGAGGGTAAAGAGGTTAAAGATAGTGACAAAATAAAACTAACTGTTCCAGAGATTGCTGAAAATGGTGCTGTTGTACCTGTGAAAGTTGATGTAGACTACCCAATGACCGAAAAAGAGTCAGTAACTGCGATTCATATTCTTAACACTGCAAATGGTAATGCACGATGTGCAGACGTTATGTTAACACCTGCAAATGAAAAAGCTTACTTTGCAACCAGAGTCAAACTTAGTAAAACACAAGAGGTTGTAGCACTTGTAGCACTAAGCGATGGTAGCTTTATTAAGGCTGGAAAAAGTGTAAAAGTAACCATTGGTGGATGTGGTTAATTCTTATTTATAAAATGTAAATAAGCTGTAGTTTCGATTTAATCGAACAAAGAGAAATTGTAAAAATAAAGGATTAGAAAATGGCTGAAGCAAGAAAATCAATGATTAAAATTAAACCAAAAAAGTATAAAGTAGGCGACACAGTAAAAGTAGACTTTATTGTTATCCACCCAATGGATACAGGAATGCAAAAAGATAAAAAAACAGGAAAAATCAAACCTGCTCACTATATCGATAATATTACTTTTTCATTTGATGGTAAACCATTTACAACCATGAAAGTATGGGAGTCAGTTTCCACCAACCCTTACTTCTCTGTAAACTATAAAGTAACAGGAAAAGGTAAAATTACCGTAGACTATACCGACAATCAAGGTGAGAAAAACTCTAAAAGCAAAAAAGTTAAACCAAAGGAGTAGACCATGAAAAAATTACTATTACCTCTAGCTCTTATGGTAACTGTAGCAACTGCTGGTGAGCAGTTTGCTATGAGTGATGCCGATAGAGCCATGTACAAAGAGATGTTAGAGAACAATCCAGCTGATATATTTGTAGAAGAAGGTGGAGAGTTACTTGAAGAAAATTTGGGTGGAGAAGAAGCCTTAGCAAAATTTTTAGGTGTTTCTGAAAAAGAGTTACCTAAATATATTGCAGGTTTCCCACGATACATTAAAAAATTAGGTAACGTTGTAGGTATTGACCAAGTTTTACAAGCGATGCAAGTAGAGCAAGGTAAAGAGAAAACAAAACTTAAAAGTGGAAAGATGTTCTCTATGTTGGCGTATGTAAAATCATTGGCAAATGATGAACAATTTACCATTGACATTAATGCTGATGAACACATCAAAGCATCTTATGATTTAGGTAAAACAACATTTGAGACAGCAAGAGGTGGACGTGGTCTTTCATGTTTGTCTTGTCACTCGGCTGATATTGTGGGTCAAGTGCTTAGAACCCAACCTCTTCCAGATTTGGGTAAAGCAGGTGCAGGTGCAACATGGCCAGCATACCGTATGACAAAGTCAAGCTTAAGAACACTACAGAGAAGGTTCCAAGGTTGTATGAAAAATGCTCTACTAAAAGTTATTCCTATTGGTTCAAAAGAGATGGTAGGACTTGAAGTATACGTTTCAACATTGGCTCAAGAAGCTAAACAACCCATAGCCATTCCTGGTCTAAAAAGATAGGGAGACATTATGGATATTAACAGACGTGACTTCCTACAAATTGCTATGGCTTTAGGGCTTGTAGGTACAGTTGGTGGAGGAACAAATCTCTTTGCAGGTGAAGCAGCTAAAGAGAAGATTAAAAGTCTAACCTTTTCTGATATAGTAGATTTTGAAGCCAAAGGTAAAGCAACTATTTTACATATTTGTGACCTTCATGCTCACATCAAACCACTATACTGGAGAGAGCCTTCTACGCTTATCTCTGCAAAAAACTTGGTGGGAACACCTGGTTTTATTTGTGGAGACAGTTTTATGGAGCATTATAATATTAAAGCTGGTTCATTAGACCAATATTTTGATACACATAATGACTTTTCAGAACTGGCAAAAAAGTTTGGTAAAATGGGTGGAATTGCACACATGAAACCAATTATTGACCATGTAAAAAAAGAAAGAGGTGACAAGAACGTTATTCTTCTTGACTCTGGAGATACATGGCAAGGAACAGCCGTTGCACTTAAAACCGATGGTGAAGCTATCGTAAATGCGCAAAACTACTTAGGCGTTGACGTAATGGTTGGTCACTGGGAGTTTACTTACGGTAAAGAGCGTGTTATGGAGCTTATTGAGAAGCTAGATGGTAAATTTATCTCTCAAAATGTTCTTGACAACGACCCATTCTCTGATACATTTGAAGAGTCTGTGTTTGAGCCCTACACTATTCAAGAGATAGGTGGAGCAAAAATCGGAATCATTGGACAATCATTCCCGTTTACCTCAACTGCAAATCCTAAAAGATTTACAGAAAACTGGAGTTTCGCACTACGTCATGAGTCACTACAAGAACACGTTAACCATCTTCGTGAAAAAGAGAAAGTTGACTGTATTGTAGTGCTAAGTCATGATGGTTTCTCAGTTGACCAAGAGTTGGCTAAAAAGGTAAAAGGTGTAGACTTTATTTTAAGTGGTCACACACATGACCCAAGTCCTGAACCTATTATTGTAAATGACACCGTGATTATTATCTCAGGAAGTCATGGTAAATATATTGGACGACTTGACCTTGATATTAAAGATAAAAAAGTAGCAGGATACAACTTCAAACTTATTCCTGTAGCTTCAAATCTAATCCCTGCAGATAAGGCTGGTGAAGCATTAATAGCAAAAGAGTACAAGCCTTATGACAAAGAGTTAAATGAAGTATTGGGTACAACCAAAGGTATTCTCTATAAAAGAGATACTTTCTACTCTACCTTTGACTCACTCATTGGTCAAGCCATTCAAGACAAAGCAAAGGCAGACATTGTCTTTACACCAGGATACAGATGGGGAACAACAGTTCTTCCAGGTGGTGACATCTTAAAAGACAATGTCTATGAGATGACAGCCATTACTTACCCAGAAGTCTATACTTTTGACTTAAAAGGTCAGGTAATTGCAAACCTTATGGAAGATATTGCTGATAATGTATTCAATGCCAATCCACTGCTTCAGCAAGGTGGAGACATGAGCCGTTTAACAGGTGCTACTTATAGCATTAAGATTGACGCTCCATCAGGAAAAAGAATTTCTGACTTCAAAATAGGAGGTAAACCGATTGATGTTAAAAAAACTTACCGAGTCTCTTCGTGGGGTGGGAACCTACAAAGTGCAGGTGAAAACCTAGACAAAGAGACACCAGCTGTTTATGAGGTAGTTTCTGACTATATTCGTAAAAAGAAAGTAATAGATATCCCACTAGAGTCTAATGTTAAAGTTTTAGATTATGATTGTGGATGTCCAGCAAAAGGAGCTAAGTGTTAATGAACATTTAGAGAGTCTCTCACCCCTAACCTGCAAGTTCTAGGGTGAGAAAATATTGGTTGTGATAAAAATCACATACTTAGTATACATAAATTTATCTTATAAAGATAATAACTATTACAAAGGATGTCAAATGAAAAAGAGTACAATGATTCAAATCGCTACAGGTTTAGCAACGCTACTTTTAGTAACAAGCACTGCATCAGCAGAAGATTCAAAAAAACCATTTAGTAAACATAAATTTTTTGGTTTTTCACAAATTGGTTTACAAGCAGGTGATGGTGCTAAAAAAAATGATAATGCTAAATTTAGAATGGATGCTGACCGTATTCGTCTTGGGTGGAAATACTTCTCTGGTCCTTTAGCAGGTAAAGTATTTTTAGATTTTGCTAAAACAGGTGATTCAGGTGCAGGTATGCCAAATATAATTAAAGATGCATTTATCTCTTATAAGGTAAACAATGCAGCTGTTATTAAAGCTGGTATGATTAAAACTCCTGTAGGTATGGGGTTCACCATTCCAGGTTGGAACCTAGATGTTATTAAACGTGGATTTGACAAAAAACTGGCATTTGAGAGAGCTTCTGGTCTTATGCTTTCAGGACGTGCCATTGGTGGAAGTGGAAAAGTAAATGGTTTAGAGATGGGTCATGAGCGTCCATGGACTGGATTCGGATATGATATTATGGTATCAGGTCAGACAGGTCGTTCAGGTGCTGTCACCAATGCTAAAGTAGGAGATGACAACGCTTACATGGGTCGTGTTATGTATGATAAGGGTCAGGCACTACACATTGAAGCAGGGTATGGTGTCTCTAAAAATGCTGGAGGTATCGCTGGTTTTAAAAAGGCAGATAATACAGTAATAGGTGCAACAGGAACAGAAGATTATAAACTTATCAACGTTGGTCTTGATTCTCATTTTGAAGGGGCAAACGTTAAAGCAGAGTATTATGATGCACAAAATATCAAAGGAACCAATGGTTGGGATATGAATACTTTAGCACTTACAGGTACTTACTATGTGAGTGATACTGTAGAGTTAGCAATTAAAGATATTCGTGGTACCGAGACACGGGGTGGAAATGATGCAGATGCAGCCAATACCTATATTGGTGTTAACTATTATATCAATCCTAAAAACAACAAAATGGATAGAAAAAATAGACGTTCAAGAAACCAACACAGAGTTCAGTTAAACTATGTTGTTGCTGATGTTGATGATGATTTTAAAGGTGTAGGTGCATTGTTTAAAGACAATGCAATCTTAGCACAATACCAATTTAAGTTTTAGATAGCTAGTGCAGCTAGAGTTGAGGAGATTTTTTCACATTTTCTCTCCTTCAACTTCTATCTGCACACATATATTTAAATTTTATTGAGACTATTTAAATAGTCTGAGTAAAATTTGAGAATGAAATTTTAAGCATGAAAAAGGATTTATATGAGAGCTTATCTCACATCATTATTACTGTTTTCTTCTCTACTCACAGCAGAAATAACAGGTAAAGAGGTCTATGAGACTAAGTGTGCCTCATGTCATAAACTCTATATTCCAGCTTCTGAACTGATTGAAAACTTCATGGAACAGAACAACAGTATCTTAAAACTTGATGCACCAACCATTAACCAAATAGTATTTCGACTTAAAAACCGAATTGGTGACCCAAAAGGTGATGAAGATATCCATCGTATGGAGGTAGATAGTTTTGTAGCTGACTATCTAATGAACCCTGACAAATCAAAATCGGTTTGTCTACCTAAAGTACTAAAACATTTTAAAACCATGCCCAGCATGAAAGGAAAAATATCCGTGGATGAAATTGATGCTGTATCAACTTTTTTATATGACTATAATCCTGATGACCATGTTGAAAAAAAATTAGAGTTTGTAGGCTACACAAAAGCCTTAGAGAGTGCAAAAAAAGAGAATAAGATTATCCTTTTGAAATTAACACGTGAGAATTGTCACTTTTGTAAAAAAATGGATAGAGAAGTATTTGCTGATACTGAAGTTCGAGAAGCACTCAATAAAGATTTCCTTGTTGTTGAGATAGATATTGGAAAAGAGGAACTTCCTCTTGAACTTAAAAAAGGGATGACACCTACTTTTGTATTTGTACATAAAGATGAAGAGATTATGGCAAAAATTCCAGGTTCTTGGTCAAAAAAAGATTTTTTGGAGATTTTAAAAGAGGCTGTTAAAGCTAAAGAGAAAGGAGAAAAAAAGTGAAACATTTTGTAATACTATTTTTTATAATGACCACATTCAGTTTTGCAGAGACTGAAATGGCTGAGCCTAAACCCTCTATGGAGAATCCTAGAAAATTTGTTTTTCCTATTACCGAATGGGATAGAGATGAGATAAATCATATTTTAGGTTCAGCCAATAATGTTATTAATTTTTATGGTGTAGACAATACGGAAGTAGTTATCGTCGCTTATGCACAAGGTATTCAAGCCTTACTTAAAACACGAGATAGCAAAATAGCAAAACGTGTTAAATCACTCATGACTTATGATGTAGAATTCATAGCATGTCAAAACACCATGACCACACTAGAGATAAAGAAAAAAGAGCTACTTGACGGTGTTGAAGTAGTCACAGCAGGAATTGTCGAACTCATAGAGCGACAACTTCGTGGCTACATTTACATTAGACCATAATAAATTTAAATTAATAAAAGGAGATATCATGAAACTTATCATGCAAAGTTTACTACTAAGTTCACTACTTGTCACAACAAGTATGGCCAAAGATACAAACAGTACAAAAGAGGCAAAAAAACCCATTGAAGTTAAAAAAACGACTGATGTAAAAAAAGAGGAGAGCAAAACAACAAACAGTGATGTGGTTATATTTAGCTCTGAAAACAAAGATGGAAAAATTACAACAAAAAGCATAGAAGAGGCATTTAAAAAAGCTGGTTTCTTTATCTCTGCCAACCGTGATATGAATGGACCGTTCAAAAAACAATTTAAAGAGTCAAGTTTTGAAGTCTACAATCTTTTTACATTTTATAAAAAAGATACTGTACTGGAGTTGGCAAAGAAATACCCAAATGTTGGACTTTTCGCACCTATGAGTATGTCTATCTATACCCAAAAAGGTGAAAAGAAGATTTCTGTGGCTTCTCTTTCAGCAGAAGCCATGCAAAAAATCATGAAAATCCCAGCTGATGAGAAGCTCTTAACCGACCTACGATCTTTGGTCGAAAAAACACTTAAAGAGGCTCTTCCAGATGGAAAAGTTGAAGAGCCAAGTTATAAAATGGTGAAACCTAACGGTGAATTGGTCACACATTTTGCTATGGAGATAGATAAAGGTGACTGGGATGATGAACTTGAAGAGTTTAAAATGGGATTTGAAGGTGACTTAGTAACTAATGGATTTGTTATTGCAGGTCAAAACAACTTAGGTGATGACTTTGAAGAGGCAAAGTATGATGGGTTTGATATCTATGAAGTTTACTCTATCTGTAAACTTCCTGTTATCTATACCATCGCAAAAAGCCGACCAGAAGCTGGTGCATTTGCTCCTTGTTCACTCTATTTAGAGAAGAAAAAAGGTGAAGGAGAGCTAAACTTTGGATTCCCTTCTGTCTATAACTGGATGAGTTCTTTAGCCATTACAGATAAAAAAGATTTAGATGTTTTAGAAGATGCTCAAAAACGTATGACAACTATTCTAAAGGGATTAACAGAATAGTCTCTATTATAAACCTCCATACGGAGGTTTAACATAAATTTATCTTGAAGTCTGTAACCTACATAGCAACTGTTATTTACTAATCTAATTACTACTCTTTCCTTTTTATAGATAGATTATACACAAGCTATATTAGTTTACAGACTCCAAGATAAATTTTACACTCTTTATTTATCTTTATTTTTTGTAATATTTTATTTTTACACTATAATACTACTCAAAGGATAAAAATGAAGAATATACTTAAAAAGAATTTCGCAACTGTTACTGTTATCAGTATTGCTCTATTAGGTTTGTCAGGATGTACAAAAGAGCCCAGTTTAAAACATGCACCTATAGTAAAAGTATCTAATGATAAAATTGTTAATATAGGTGAAACAGTTAAGCTACATGCTACTGTATCAAAGAACAACGAAGAAGAGACACTAACCTATCAATGGAGAATAGCTGCAAAACCAAAAGAGAGTAAACTCTCTTTAACCGATGATACAAAAACAGATATCTCTTTTAAAGCCGATAAGCAAGGGATTTATTATTTTGACTTTATAGCCCAAAATGGACAAGTAAGTAGCAAAGCCAAAAGAGTGACTATTCAAGTTCGTTCTATTATAGGGACATGGACAGCAGACCTCACAAAGACAAAAAAAGAGACTAAACTCAATGAGGATGAAATGGCTGAAGTAGTAGAATCATTAAGCTCTAACTATAAATTTGTATTTCTTGAAAACGGAAAAATAGAAGGCGACAATGAAAGTTCTTGGACGTATAGTAAAAATGGAAACTATAAAATCAATGGTTCAAAGGAAATTAAATTAGTAGCAGCAAATGAGCTCTACATAATAAATAAACTCAAAAGTGGTAAAGAGCTTAAATTTTACTACAAGAGAGCTTTAAAGAAATAAGCTCTTTGCATAAATCTCTATCGTGCTTTTTGAGCCATTTTGATGTAAATATGCAAAATCTCTAAAGCAGCAGGGGTTACCCCTGAAATCTCCGATGCATTAAAAAGGGTCGGAGGGTTAATATCATTTAACTTCTCTACTATTTCATTAGATAAACCCGATACCTTTTCAAACTCAAACCCTACAGGAATTTTTACCTTCAACATATCTTTCATCTGATTGACTTGTTTTTGTTGTTTCTCTATATATCGGCTGTACTTCGCCTCTATAACCAACTGCTCCATCACCTCATCACTGTACTTAGAAAACGCTGGAACCAAAGTCAATATCTTCTCTTGGGTCATGGTGGAGCGACCAAGTAAATCTAAAAGGCAAATCTTATCGTTTATCTTGGTCTCATCCATACTTAGAAGTAATTCTATAAACTCTTTAGTAGGGGTTACAAAGTTTTCTCTTAGGTGCGTAATGGCTTCATTGATGTCCTTCTCTTTTTGCTCTATCTTTGCTAAATACTCATCGTCTAATAGTCCTAGCTCTTTTCCATATTTGTAAAGACGAATATCTGCATTGTCTTCACGTAACAACAATCTATACTCTGAACGACTTGTAAACATACGGTAAGGCTCTTTTGTTCCTTTGGTGACCAAGTCATCTATAAGTACCCCTATATAAGCTTCATCACGTCCTAAAATCAACGGCTCTTTACCTTGAATGCTTAATCCAGCATTTATTCCAGCCATAAGCCCTTGTGCTGCTGCCTCTTCATAACCCGTGGTTCCATTAACCTGACCTGCACAGTAGAGTCCCTCTATCTTTTTAGTCTCAAGTGTGTGTTTTAGCTCTGTTGGTTGTACATAATCATACTCTATGGCGTAACCATAACGGACTATTTTTGCATTCTCCATCCCTTTGACCGAATGAATCATATCTAGTTGAACATCGGTAGGTAAAGAGGTACTCATACCATTAATATAAAACTCATTTGACTCCAAAGTCTGAGGCTCTACAAAAATTTGATGTCGTGGTCTATCTCTAAAACGGTTTATCTTATCCTCTATACTTGGGCAGTAACGAGGCCCCATCCCATCTATCTGTCCTGAAAAAAGTGGTGCTCGGTAGAAGTTACTCTCTATTATCTCATGCGTTGTCTCATTGGTATAGGTCACATGACACGGAAGTTGCGTTGGGTTAAAGGTTTTTCTGTTTGTTCTAAATGAAAAAGGAATCGGTACTTCATCTCCCCCCTGCTCTTCCATGACAGAGAGGTCTATAGACTTTCCATCTATCCTAGCACAAGTACCTGTTTTTAGTCGCCCTATCTCTATGCCCAAGGTTCGTAAATACTCAGCCAACTCCACAGAAGCAAACTCCCCTTGTCTTCCTGCACTTTGTTGTTTCTCACCGATGTGTATAAGACCATTTAAAAATGTCCCAGCTGTGATAATAACTTTAGGAGCCATATACTTGTTTCCAAGTTGAGTTTCAACCCCTTTAACAACACCATCTTCTATAATAAGTGCTTCTACTATCTCTTGTTTAACCTCTAAGTTTTCTGTGTTTAAAACCACATCTTTCATATAGATACGGTATCTGTCCATATCTATCTGAGCTCTTGACCCACGAACGGCAGGACCTTTTGAACCATTTAAAATACGAAACTGAATCCCAGTTGCATCGGTTGCCAGACCCATCTGACCACCTATAGCATCTAACTCTTTAACCAAATGCCCTTTAGCCAAACCACCAATGGCTGGGTTACAAGAACTGGCACCTATCTGCTCTGCCAATATGGTCACTAAAAGGGTCTTAACCCCCATACGTGCAGGTGCTAAAGAAGCCTCAATCCCTGCGTGACCACCACCAATTACTATTACATCATAATTCATATTCAAACTCTTTTCGCTATAATTATCGCAATTATATCTAAAACAATTTACGCGTAGGTGTGACCGTGTCACGCGTCAAATCTCGATTTAAATTATAGGGAAATTATAATGATAAAACAGTTGATTTTGACGTGTGACATGGTCACACCTACGGGTATGATATTAAACCATTGAGGAAATTTATGTTCACAGGTCTTATACGAGAAATCGCCACCGTCAAAAACTACGCTAACAACATCTTAACCATTGCATCAAAACACAAAGCAAAACTGGGTGATAGTATTGCTATTAATGGTGTCTGTCTCACTGTCATAAAAGTAAACGAAGATGGTTTCGACCTAGAACTAGCCGATGAAACACGCTCTATTATAGATGAGTCTAAACTATCTGGAAAAGTACACATAGAACCAGCCATGCAGATGAGTGACCGTTTTGAGGGTCACATTGTTCAAGGGCATGTAGACTGTGTGGGGACGGTTGTTGAGATAAATCAGTTAGAGAATGCTACCGACTTTATTATAGAAGTAGACCCTAAGTTCATAGCTCACATCATCCCTAAAGGCTCCATTACCATAGATGGTATCTCACTTACAGTTAACGATGTGAAAGAAAAAAGCTTTAGACTAACCATCATCCCCCACACCCTACGAGAAACACTTATGGGTGACTATGAAATAGGAACCAAACTCAATATAGAGACCGATGTTTTTGCACGATACATAGACCATATTTTGCAACATAGAGATAGAAAAGAATCTATGTCATGGGATGAGGTTGATGATATTCAGATGGTATATTAAAAAATTCTAAAAAATTTCATAAACATATAATATATGCGTTATAATAAATAAAAAGGAGTTGTCATGAGTTTTTTTTCATCTGAAAGTAAAAGTCAAACAAAAATGTTTATTACTATGCTAGAAGTAATTTCAAAAGAGGTTCCAGTCAATACTAAATCTTTAAACTTCAATAAAATGACTGATATTTTAGCTACAGGTGACCCTGTTACAACCATTCTCCTAAATGCTGCTCCAAAGCTTGTAGAAGAGGGGCTAGAGTTACTCTCGGGAACCATCAATAAATTTGCTCAAAAAGATGTAACCAAAACTGTCATAAAAAGAAACATAGACATTATCAACAAAGATAAGATATCTATCCCCACCCATATTACCATCATACGTTCTGACTTTGCACCCAAAGTAGACTATGACAAAGGTGAAGGCTTTGGTGACAATGGTAAGCACCAAACTACGCGTATAGGAGCTAAAGACCTACATATAGAACTTGCTATTAGAGCATCGAGAGACAATGAATCTATTGCTTTTCAAGCCACCAAATACTACTACAATGGAGTAGACAGAGAACAAGATGTCATAGATGAACTGGTTCTTGCTGTCTCATTTGTACCTGTTGAAGAGAGTACACTCCATGCTACAAAACCAACGTTTCAAACCTTTTTAACCTTTGAGAACTTAACAGCCCATACAGAGTATGAGTTTGGCAATGAAGAGGAAGGTTACGATGCCAACTACCAATCAGCATGGATGAAACCTCAAATAGATAGCGAAACTCCTTATACACTCACTATTGAGATTCAAGAGATACGAAAAGGAAACTCTTTTGCCAAACTTTTACAGACTATTTATGGAGAAAATGAAGAGTATTTAAAGAGTGAGCTTGAGGCTAAAATAAAACTTATAGAGACAAAACTTAAACTCAAAGAGGCAGAAAAGAGTAAAAAGGAAGATTCCCATGAGCAATAAAGAACCTAAAATCCACCATTATAAAAAATCATTCCTCCTCTTCTGGCACATTCTGCTAGGAGGAGCATTTATATTTGATACCGTTGTATCTATCAATGGCTACACAAGAAATATAACACAAGGAATTATTCTTACCCTTATCATCACCCTATCCTACTTTTATCTGTTATACTTTAGTGCAAAACTTTTTAACAAACAGCAGATAGGTGCTGCTTACTTTTTAACGATTACAGGTTTTTTAGTAGGCGTATTTGTTCAAATGCTAACTTGTACAAATAGCATAGCCCCTATTATGATGCACTAACGACCATGCTCATCCACCTCATCTTTGACCTACTCGCCTATGCAGTAGGAACCCTCTTGGCTGTCAAAGTTTTTAAAAGTAAAACCCAACTCATCGAAAATGAAAATGTACGTTATGCCTACTATACCACGGTAATAGTCGGTGCATTTTTTGGAGCTTTTATTGTAGGCTCTATCAACACCTATATCTCTGTAGAGTCAGAATCACTCATCATAGGTAAGTCCATACTGGGAGCCATTATGGGAGGGACGATAGCTGTAGAGACATTTAAAAAAATTATGAACATCAAAGGCTCCACAGGAGCCTACCTTGTCCCCTCTTTAGCCATAGGTATTGCCATTGGTCGTGTGGGTTGTTTTTTATCTGGACTACAAGACTACACCTATGGCATAGCAACTGACTCTTTTTTAGGTTACGACTTTGGTGATGGCATAACTCGTCACCCTGTTCAACTATATGAGTCTGCTGTAATGGCTCTCTTTTTTATCTATGTTCTTTATGTTTATTTTAAAAATAGATTTTACTTTGAAAAATATATCTTCTATCAGTTCATTTTACTGTATGCTATACAACGCTTTATATGGGAATTTTTAAAACCTTATGAGACCATTGCTTTAGGTCTTAATGTGTTTCAGTTTTTCTGTCTGGGGCTTATTATTTACTCACTATACCACTTACGGAGAAAGTCATGAAAAAACTATTTCTATCCATTACAACTCTAGCCATTGTTATCTTCCTTTCACTTGGTTGTGTCACCAAACAAGTCTGGACAGATAAAGTAAAAGCTGAACCCTATCAAGAGCGTATTATCTCATTCTATAACAACACCGAAGAGGGGAAAATCATCTTTATCGGAGAAAAATATCACTATATTTTTGATAAAGGGACTAAAGAGTTTTCTGAATTTGTAGAGGCAAAAAAACGTTTAAATTTAAAAGAGAAGCATCTTGAAATTTATGCCACTACAGGTCGATTAAAGAAAGAAGAAGTATTTGTACACCTTGGTTTTACATTTAAAAAAGAGGAGTTAACCCAAGAACAAAAAAATTGGCTAGAGCAACATAATAAAGAACTTCTTAAAATACCTAAGCCTATAGAAGAGAACCCCAATAACAATAGACCTGTTGTATATGAACCTAACCAAATAGAAATAGAGAACTATATTGCAAACTATCAACTATCAGGAAAACGCTACCAAGCAACTCCTCAAGTAAACAGTCAAGTTGTAAAACTAAAAAATCCTATAAATATTGAGGTGACAGAGTTTAGAACAGAGAAAAAAAGTATGCTCTATAAAATTGCCATGACCCCACTAAGTGTCACAGCCGATGCAGGGCTTATTATCATCGGTGCAGGTGCTGCTATCATCTATGCTCCATTTGGGTTAAGCTATTGGGCTTATGAAGCTATAACAAAATAAAAGGAAAGTTATGAAAAATATTAAAGTTTGGTTTAGTGGGTTTGCTCTTATTACTATGGTATGGTTCTCTTCTATAGGATGTGTTAGTAGAAAACCTTTTGAAATGACCCAAGAAGTATGGGATGAAACACAAAATAGTACGAATACCTCCTACCAAGAGAAAATCATCTCTCTGTACAACAACAAAGATGGTACCCAAATCGCCTTTTTAGGTGAAAAGTATCACTATATCTTCAGTAAAAATACCCAAGAGTTCTCAGAACTTCTCAAACAGAGAGCATTTCTAAATCTCTTTAAAAGAAACTTTGATATTAGTGCAGAGCTTGACTCTAAAGACAACCGTCTCATTACTGCTCGTATAAATCTATACATTCCCAACAACAACTTAAATAAAGAGCAAAGAAGATGGTTGGCAAACCATAAATTTATTCCCATCGACTCTATTCAGCCCCTAGACCCTTATGTTGACCCTTATTCAAGACCCTCTCCTAGAAATATAAGAAGTGTTTTCTATAAAAAGAGCTTTATGATAAAAGGAACTCGATACATAACCAAAAGTGAGGTTAACCAACGAGCCACCAAGTTAAAAGAGCCTATTACTTTAACCATTTTAGGACAAGAATACAAAGATAAGAATAGACTCTATCAAATAGCTCAAACACCTATTTCACTTGTAGGTGATATTGCAGCAGATACTCTTGTCATTGGAGCAAACATTCTTCTTTCTCCTCTCTATTTACTTGTTGCATTTATGAACTAAAAAGGAAAAAAACCATGGCACACTACTCAAAAGAATACGACCTATACCTAACAGCAACCCAAAGCTTCTGTCACCTATGTAATGACCTAAAGCACCTCATTGACACCCATATTGTCACCAAAGACAATGAGGTCTTTTTACGAAAGTTCTGCCCTAAGTGTGGGGAGTCTATGGTGAAGATTTCTACAGACTATGAGTACTACAAAAAGTGTGAGAGCTACCTCAAACAGCCTGACCTCCCTGAAAAACCTCTGACCCAAGTTTTAAAAGGTTGTCCTTTTGACTGTGGAGTTTGCCCTCAACACCAAAACCACCCTTGTCTAGCACTCTTTAACATCACCGATGAGTGTAACATGAAGTGTAATATCTGTTACTACTCAGCCGAACCAGGGCTTGGAAACCACCGAAGCATGGACGACATAGAGAAGATGTTAGCCACACTTTTAGAGACCGAGTCTGAACCTGACCTCATTCAAGTAACAGGTGGAGAG
>Ga0256831_1000777_pt1 | contig 16998 bp, 13 predicted proteins | sample 132544metaG_FD_189087 | JGI IMG/M metagenome (GOLD analysis project Ga0256831, IMG submission 189087) | Hydrothermal vent microbial communities from Lau Basin, Pacific Ocean - 132-544 | ecosystem: Environmental > Aquatic > Marine > Hydrothermal vents | place: Pacific Ocean: Lau Basin | collected...
ATAATGATAATAATAAATGTAAGTATAAACGAAACAGTATTTAGATGTTCCCATTTCCAGTCGAAGTTTTCGATTAAAAAGTTGGAGGTGATATACGAAAATTCAATGGCACCCCAAATTCCCAAAACCAGTGCTGCCAACGATGCTAATTCAACAATAAGACCTTTTCGGAACCCGGCAATTGCCGTTAATGCAAGTAGTATTCCCAAAACAATATCAATGTAATTCATAGTGCAAATTATAGGTTTTCACAAGGGTAAAAATAAACTAAAAAAGAGACAATAAATAATCAAATAAAATTTATAAATATTTTCATACATTTGAAAAATAACCAAATGAATTAACGGATGCCACTACTCAACTCAGTAATTAAATGGATTAATACAAAACGTAATTATCAGATTCAATATTATAGCGACCATCCCATTGAGATTCAAAACGAAACACTTTTAGAACTGCTAAACTTCGCGAAAAACACAGAATGGGGAAAAAAATATAACTATTCTGAAATTACATCGATTGAAGAGTTTAAACAGAATATTCCGCTACAGGATTACAACGATATTAAACCACTGGTTGACCGGTTGCGTGCCGGCGAGAAAGATTTGCTCTGGCCGGGCGAAGTAAAATGGTTTGCAAAATCGTCGGGCACCACAAGCGATAAAAGTAAATTTATTCCGGTAACCAACGAGGCACTCGAAGATTGCCATTTGCGGGGTCCAAAAGATGTTTTTGCCCAGTATATAAGCAACCATCCCGACACAAAAATATTAAAAGGTAAATCGTTAACTCTTGGTGGAAGCCACCGGATAAACAACTTTAACAACAATTCGTATTATGGCGATTTGTCGGCTATTATGATTGAGAATGTTCCGTTTTGGACCGATTTTATAAGAACACCCTCAACCGAAATTGCACTGATTGAAGAGTTTGAAGAGAAAATTGATAAAATTATTGAAACAGCACTCGACCAAAATGTTACCTCATTCTCCGGTGTTCCTTCGTGGTACCTGGTACTGTTTAAAAAGGTTCTCGAAAAAACCGGTAAAAACAATATTTTTGAGGTATGGCCAAATATCGAGGTTTTTGTGCATGGCGGAGTAAATTTCGACCCCTATCGCAAGCAATTTCAAAAACTATTCCCGTCGAAACAGATGCACTACATTGAAACCTACAACGCATCGGAAGGTTTTTTTGGAATTCAGGACAGTTTATATAGCAACGACATGCTGTTAATGCTCGACTATGGCATTTACTACGAATTTATTCCGATGGACGAATTGGAAAAAGAGAATCCGAAAACATTATGTTTGTCGGAAGTAGAATTGGACGAAAATTATGCAATTGTAATTTCGACAAACGCAGGATTGTGGCGGTATATTATTGGCGACACAATTAAATTCACAAATAAGTTTCCGTTTAAAATTAAAGTTACCGGTCGCACCAAACATTTTATAAATGCTTTTGGCGAAGAGGTAATTATCGACAATGCCGAGCGTGCTATTCAAATTGCCTGCCACCACTCGCATGCCATTGTAAACGAATACACAGCCGGTCCAATTTTTATGGGCGACAACCAAAAAGGTGCACACCAGTGGATTATTGAATTCGAAGTTCCACCAAAAGACTTAGAGCATTTTGCCTACATTCTCGATAACTCGTTAAAAACGCTAAACTCTGACTACGAAGCAAAACGACATAAAAATCTTGCTTTAGAAAAACCAAAAATAATTTCAGCACCAAAAGGAACATTTTACAACTGGATGAAACAGCGTGGTAAAATTGGTGGACAGAATAAAATTCCCCGACTGGCAAATAATAGAAAATATCTCGATGAACTTATGAACATTATTGCTGAGAAAGCTTAATTTTTTATACTTTAGATTTTCAAAATAAATAGAATATGCATATTGCAGTAGCAGGAAATATTGGTGCCGGAAAAACAACGTTAAGCGAGCTTTTGGCAAAACATTATAAGTGGACTCCTCATTACGAAGATGTTGATGAGAATCCCTATTTGAACGACTTTTACAACGACATGCAACGGTGGTCGTTTAATCTTCAAATCTATTTCTTAAACTCGCGTTTTCAACAAATTATCGATATCCGAAAGTCGGGAAAGACAATCATTCAGGACAGAACAATTTACGAAGATGCCGAAATTTTTGCACCCAATTTGCACAGCATGGGATTGATGAGCACACGCGACTTTAACAACTATAAAACGCTGTTCGATTTAATGGTAAGTTTAATTCAACCACCCGATTTGTTAATTTATCTTAGAGCAACTGTGCCAACGTTGGTAAATCAAATTCAGAAGCGCGGGCGCGAATACGAAAGTTCTATCCGGATAGATTATCTGAAACAGTTAAACGAACGTTACGACAAATGGATTGATAATTATAAAATGGGAAAGGTTCTGATTATCGATGTCGATAATATCGATTTTATTTCGAATCCCGAAGATTTAAGTTTAATTATCGATAAAATTGATGCTCAAATTCACGGGCTGTTTTAATTAAACTAAGCTGATAAAAAATGCCAAAAACATCTTTTGTTTTTGGCATTTTTTTAAAATGAATTGTACGCTATCCAACAATACTCCGAATCTGTTGTTGAATTTCGGGCCACTGCTCGTCGGGTAAATTTGCGCCCATAATTTCAACTACTTTCCCCGAAACTAATGCGGCAATTTTCCCACAGGTTTCCAAATTGTATCCGTTTGTTAATCCGTAAAAAAATCCGGCTGCATAACTGTCGCCGGCGCCGGTGGTATCGAGTGCTTTTGCTTTTATTGTGCCAACTTTTACAACTTCGTTGCCCCGTTTTATTAGCGAACCCTCTTTCCCAACCTTTACAATGGCCAGCTCGCAAAGTTTTGCAATTTCGTGTAGCGCTTCCTCGGGCTCTTTCCCGGTAAAACTTTTTGCTTCTTCTTCGTTTGCAAAAACAATATCTACATGGTTTTTAATTAAATCTTTCAGAAAATCGAGATTGGCTTCAACCACATTAAAACTTGCTAAATCAATCGCCACTTTCAATCCTTTGGCCTTTGCCATTTCAACTCCTGTTTTAATCAGGTCGTGGTTAAAAACCAGATATCCTTCCATATAACAGTAATCGTATCCATCGAATAAATCGGAACTAAAATCGGTCGAACTCAGTTCGGCTGCAGCGCCCAAATAGGTTGCCATTGTCCGTTCCGAGTCGGGACTAACAAGCCCCATAACGCGCCCGGTATCTTTTTCGCTGTAATGTAAATGTGTGCGAATTCCTTTCCTTTCGAAATCGGATTTAAAAAGGTCGCCCAATTTATCGTTTCCTATTTTGCCAAGATAGCCTCCATTTCCGCCCAAACTTGCCAGCGACCGCATTGTGTTTGCCACCGACCCGCCAGTTGACAACTCGCTCTTTTCCGAAAAAGTAGCGTCGTAAATTTTTTGCGAAAGTTCGGTGTCTACCAAAGTCATGCTTCCACGTGGCAGCCCGAATTTTTCGAGAATGCTATCATCTTTTAAAACCGAGATTACATCAACTAAAGCGTTTCCAACACCTAAGACTGCGGGTAATTTTGTATTAATATCCATTGTATAAAATCTTTCTTTTTTTTAGGAATAATTTCCTGTGAGACGACAAAAGTAAAAAAAAGGTTCGAACAATTATTTCTGCTTTTTACCCGTTTTGTGATGAGTAAACTTTTCTCTTTTTTAACAAAAACTCAATTCCGCTAAGGGCAAAAAGAACGAGCATAATTCCGATGCACATCTGGACGAAAGGCTATTTGGTTTGAGTATAAATCTATTTCTTATGAAACTCAAAAAAATAATTTGAAGGAGTAAATCCGGTATGTTTTTTAAACGTACGGTTAAAATTCGACAAATTATTAAAGCCACTCTCGAAACAGACTTGCGAAACCGACATTCTCCCTTCAATAATTAATCGGCAGGCATAACTTATTCGCATGTCGTTTACAAATTCGGAAAGCGATTTGCCCGATTTCTGCTTAAAAAATCGGCAAAATGCCGAAGGATGCATATTGGCAATCTCGGCTACTTTCTTTAACTCTATTTTTTTTAGATAACCGGAATTTAAATAGTGCATTGTTTTTATTAACCGATTGCTTGTAAAGTCGTGATTCTCTGTCTGATAAAGTTCTCCGGCAAGTAGTTTGTATTTTCTGACCTTTGCAAGTGTTTGCAAAATGTTCAGCAGCGAAATAGTGCGTTTAAACCCTTTCTCTTTTGTGAGTTTAAATAGTTTTGCCCTTATTTTTACCGAAAATGATTTGTTAAACCTTATTCCTCGCAACGAACGTTCGAGGAGCTCGCGTATTAAATGAAACTCGGGGTATGAAGAAATTGCCTCCTTGAAAAAATCATTCGAAAACTGAACAACAATATATTCAACTCCCGAAAACTTGTTGTTTTCTCCACTCTTCCAGTAATGTGGTAAATTTGAACCCAGCAATACCAAATCGTTCGAGCTGAAAGTTTCGATACTGTCGGCAACAAAACTTGTACCTTCTCCTTTAATTACAAAAAGAAGCTCGTATTCGGAATGGAAATGCCACGGGTAGGTAAACGATGGTTTTTTTTGCCATTTTACTTTAACAGCTGCACGCCCGGGGAAATCAATATGTTCGTGCATTATTCTCATACTCACATCGTTTTGCAATCGCTTAATTGCGCAAGGTTGTCAATTTATTAAAATAACAAAGTAAAGAAATGCAAATATAATATAAATGATTGCAAAAGTAATACTGTTTTCTTATTGATAATAGGTATAAGTTTGTAAGAGTTAAAGAATTGGAATTATGACAAACGAACAGTGGGAACTGCTTTTAGCAGCCAGTAAAGGCGAAGATATAAATAAACCGGTTACAGCTTTTATCTCAGATAGCCCGTGGATTCCCGGATGGGCAGGAATATCAACACTTCAATATTATTCTTCGGAAGAGATATGGTTTCAGGCAAATAAAAAGATGGTTGAAACGTTTCCCGATACAATTTTTATTCCCGGGTTTTGGTCGGAATTTGGAATGTGTACCGAGCCTTCTGCATTTGGGGCAAAACTTATTTGGAACGAGTACAGTTTGCCGCACGCCAACAAAATATTTGCCGATATTTCGGAAGCGGGGAAACTGAATATTCCCAATCCGAAAACCGACGGGCTTTTACCATTTATTGTTCAACGTCTGCTCAATTATCAGCAGCCAATGCGGGAAATGGGGCACGAAGTTAAATTTGCAATTGCACGCGGCCCGCTAAATATTGCATCGTTTTTAATGGGAACCACAGAACTGATGATGGGATTTATGATGGATCCGGAAAACAGCAATAAATTACTTGAAACGATTACACAATTCACAATAAATTGGATTGAATACCAAAAAGAGTTGTTTCCAAGTATTGAGGGAATTATGCTGCTCGACGATATTGTTGGTTTTGTTGGCGACGATGAATGTAAAGAGTATGCTGTTCCATACATAAAACGCATTTTTAATGCTTTCGATTCAAAGTTTAATCTTTTCCATAACGATGCTCCGGGGTTAATTTCGTCGCCCTACCTGAAAGAGATGGGAGTCGATTTGTTCAACTTTAGTTTCGAGCACACGTTAACCGAAATACGTAATTTGGCAGGGCCCGATGTTGCTCTGCTTGGAAATATTGCCCCACGCGATATTTTGGCGCAGGGCACGCCCGAACAAGTACGCTCGGAAACCCGTAGAATGGTTAAGGATTTTGGCAATAACAAGCGGGTAATCTGGTCGTGTGGAGGCGGACTACCGCAAGATGTAACCACAGAAAATATAAATGCGTTTATCGATACAATTAATAAAGAGGTACCTGAATTATAGCGTTTTCTCAGATAAAATAATAGCTTTTTACGATGAAATATAGTACTGCTATTCTGTTTCTTTTTTTCTCTCTCACTCTTTTTTCGCAAGAGCCGGTAAAATTTACCGTTCAATTTAACGAGGATAGAATTGATGCTGTAATCTCGGTTTGTTTAGATGGAGTAAATTATAACACCGACAAAGAAAATTTGGTTTTATACGAAATAACACCAAATGGAGAACAGCTTATTCCATCGCAAATCGAAAGCGGAAACTTGGCTGTTCTTTGGTTTGTTTTAAATGGTATATCAGAAAAAAACAGTAAAAAAGAGTTTGTACTAAAACATGAGAATATTGAGAAATCAATCGGTTCGGAAATAGCATTAAAAAAAGATTATAAAGATTTAAGTCTTTTAAAAAATAATAAGCTTATTTTAAAATACCGTTTTGCCACAACTTATCCGCCCGACGGAGTTAACCCGATTTATAAACGTTCCGGGTATATTCATCCGCTCACTTCTCCCGGAGGCGAGACACTCACACGCATTCAACCTCCCGACCACCGGCACCATTACGGAATTTGGGGACCATGGACAAAAACACATATCGATGGTCGCGAAGTGGACTTCTGGAATCTTATAAAAGGTGAAGGAACAGTGAAATTTGCCGGGTTTGTCTCGGAGTACGAAGGAGCCGTTTTCAGCGGTTTTAAGGCCCTGCAACAACATATCGATTTTGGAGCAAAAGGAGCCGACCAAATTGCCTTGAACGAGATTCTGGATGTACGCGCCTGGAATGTTGGTGAAAAAATTTGGGTGGTCGATTACACAACTTCGTTAAATTGTCCGCTAAAAAACGGAATATTGCTCGATGCATATCGATACGGTGGCGGAATTGGTTTTCGCGCAATCGAAAAATGGAACAAAAACAATTGCACGGTTCTTACTTCCGATAATAAAACCCGTATCGATGCCGACGGTTCGTATGCGCGTTGGTGTATTGTTGAAGGCGAATCGGGAGTAAAAGAGGGACGGTCGGGAATTCTGTTTTTAAGTCACCCTGCAAACCATATGCACCCCGAACCAATGCGGGTTTGGCCTACAGATGCAAATAACGGTCGTGGCGACATGTATTTCGAATTTGTACCCATTCGTCACAATAACTGGAAACTTAAGCCGAAAAGAAACTATACATTAAAATACCGAATGATTATTTTTGATGGAAAGATGGATGCAAAAACTGCAGAAATGTACTGGAACAGTTTTGCTACAAATCCTGAAATTGAGTTTGGGAAATAATTTATTACTAAATATTATATTATGAAACATTCATGATAAAAGATTTCACACAGAAGCATGATTAAGTAAAAGCACTAATTCTCTTGTCATGGTTCTTGGTTCTTGTATCTTGAATCTAAATTTTAAACTATGAAAAAACTATTTGTATTACTGGTAGTTCTTGTTACGGCTTTTGCGTGTACTAATGAGAAAAAAGTTGATGTAAAAGGGAAACATATTCTTATTTACACTAAAAACGGAAAAGGTTATGTACACGAAAACATAGCCAATAGTGTAAAAGCTATTCAGGAAATTTGCGCAAAAGAGGGTATTTTAACCGATGTGTCGGACGACCCGGCTGTTTTTACCCCCAAAAATTTGGCAAAATACGATGCTCTGTTTTTCTCGAACAGCAACAACGAAGGGTTCGATACCGATGCTCAGAAAAAAGCATTTCAGGATTTTTGCAGAAGTGGAAAAGGTTTTGGAGCACTTCACTCGGCAAATGCCACCGAACGCGAATGGCCGTGGTACTGGCAATTGGTAGGTGGAAAATTTATAAGACATGCACCCTATCAGAAATTTGAGGTATTGGTTGTCGATGCTAATAATCCATCAACCCAACCACTTCCCAAACGATGGAAAGTTGAAGACGAATGTTATTACTCTTACCAATTAAACCCCGATATTCATGTTTTACTTGCCGCCGACCTGACAACCGTTGAAGACAAAGGAAAAGCCGACTATCCGGGCGATACTTTTTATAATAGTTTTCCACTTTGCTGGTGCCATAAATTCGAAGGTGGACGACAGTGGTACTCCGCACTCGGACACAGTCCTGAAGTTTATAAAGATGCAACTTTCAGAGCACATATTCGTGGCGGAATTCTTTGGATTTTGGGAGTGGATTAGGGAAAAAAGCAACCTGATAAAAGAGTTTAAAGTTCAAGGTTCAAGGTTCAAAGTTCAAAGTTCAAAGTTCAAAGTTTAAAGTTCAAAAGGAACAAGTTTAAGTGAAATGTAATTTTAGAGACAGTTAATAAATTAACATTCAGAACAAACTTAAAAACAATAATATGAAGCGAAGAAATTTTTTAAAGAACACAGTGGCAACAACTGCCGGAGCAATACTTATTCCTTCGGTTGTTCCATCGTCGGTATTTGGGAAAAATGCACCGAGTAACAAAATTAATGTGGGACAAATTGGTTGTGGGCGAATTGCTCAAACACACGATATGCCGGGAACATTGCAGCACGATGTTGCCCGAATGATTGCTGTTTCCGATTTGGATAGCAACCGAATGAAAGACGGTAAAAAGTTGGTCGAGAATTTTTATAAGAAAAAAACAGGCAGCAATACTGCCGTTGATGTAAAAATGTATGATGATTACAAAGAGATGCTTTTGAATAAAGATATCGATGCAGTAATTATTAGTACACCCGACCACTGGCACTCGCAACCGGCACTCGAGGCTGCACTTGCCGGCAAAGATATTTACCTGCAAAAACCAACATCGCTTACCGTTACCGAAGGCCGGCTTTTAAGCGATATTGTTCACCGTCAGGGAACAATTCTGCAAATGGGAACGCAACAGCGGTCGATGCCTCAATTCCGGCGTGCTGCCGAACTTGTACGTAACGGAAGAATTGGAAAAATACATACCGTAAAAATTGGATTGCCGGGCGACCCGTCGGGACCGGTTTTCGAGACAGGCCCTGTTCCTTCAAATTTAAATTACGATATGTGGCTGGGCTCAACTCCCGAAATACCATACCACGAAAAACTGGTACATCCGCAAAAAGGATATGGCCGGCCGGGGTGGTTGCGTTACGAAAACTATGGCGCCGGAATGATTACCGGCTGGGGGCAGCATCATTTCGATTCGGCAGCCTGGGGAATGGATACCGAACATACCGGCCCAATTTCGGTGGAAGCTGTTGCACAGTTTCCAAAATCGGGAACATGGAATGTACACGGCGACTTTATGGTAAAACAGGAGTATGAAAATGGAATTACCGTTTTTGTTAGCGGCGGTTATACAAACGGAGTGCGGTACGAAGGAGATGATGGGTGGATTTTTGTGTCGAGAGGAAATTATACCGCTTCGCCAAGCGACCCGGTTGATAAAGAGAAAAGTGCAAAAGCACTTAATGCCAGCGACCCGAAAATACTCGATTCGGTAATTGGGCCCGACGAAATTCATCTTTACAAAAGCGACGAGCAACACGGTAACTGGTTAGACTGTATTCAATCGCGTAAGCAACCTATTTCGCCAATAGAAATTGGCCACCGCGCATGTACAATCTGTTTAATCAGCCACATTGCAATGAAAGTTCCGGGCGTACTAAACTGGGATCCAAGCAAAGAGAGATTCTCTAATAACGATTTGGCCAACTCGATGTTAAGCCGGCCACAACGCTATCCGTACGGAACCGATTATGTAAAGAGGTAAGGGGTTAAATAATATTTGCATTTCCGAAAAAGTTTTCAGAAATAAATTTGTAGATATTACGTGGAATAAATATGAAATATTTTTAAAACTATTTCTCCAGTAGCACAACTATTTCTCTGCTACGATAATAATCGTAAATTTACAAGCAATAAATTATAAACCATTTAACCATTTCAAGAAATGAGAAAAATACAGTTATTCGTTCTGTCTGTTGCAGTTGCTTTTACAGCGTGCACCGGAGGTAGCCAGAAGAAAACAGAAACCAATAAAAAACAGAATATGTTTACAGGAGCAAAAGGTGAAGTAAAACTCATGACACTCGACCCGGGACATTTTCATGCGTCATTGGTTCAAAAAGTTATGTACGACCAAATTGACCCCACAGTGTATGTTTTTGCGCCTAAAGGACCTGATGTACAGCAACATTTAAAACGAATTGAGAGTTACAACACGCGTGCGAATAATCCAACATCGTGGATTGAAAAAGTATATTTGGGAGATGATTTCTTCGAAAAAATGATTTCTGAAAAACCGGGAAATGTAGTGGTAGTTTCGGGAAATAACGCAAAAAAAACCGAGTACATTTTAAAAACTGTTGAAGCGGGAATTAATGTGTTGGCCGACAAACCCATGGTTATTAATCCCGATGAATTCCCACGACTTGAACAGGCTTTTAAAGTTGCCGGAGAAAAAGGTGTTTTATTGTACGACATAATGACTGAGCGACATGAGGTTACAACAAAAATACAGCGCGAATTATCGAAAATACCCGAAGTTTTTGGAACCTTATTAAAAGGAACAGAAGAAAATCCTGCAATTACAAAGGAGAGTGTACACCACTTTTTTAAATATGTTTCGGGAAAAGCATTAATTCGTCCGGCATGGTTTTTTGATGTAACCCAACAGGGAGAAGGAATTGTTGATGTAACAACGCATCTTGTCGATTTAATTCAATGGGAAGCTTTTCCTGAAGTTACACTTGCTAAATCGGATGTAAATATTGTTTCTGCAAAACACTGGACGACCGACCTCACTCCGAAAATGTTTAAAAAAGTTACCGGTCTCGATAGCTATCCCGAATATCTTCAAAAAGCGATAAAAGACGATACGTTAAAAGTTTACAGTAACGGAGAAATAAACTACACATTAAAAGGAGTTCATGCAAAAGTATCGGTGGCTTGGCACTTCCAGGCTCCCGAAGGAACTGCCGACACGCACTACTCCATTATGCGAGGTACAATGTGTAACCTTATTATTAAACAGGGGCAAGAGGAAGGTTATAAACCAAAACTGTATGTTGAGGCAACTGTAAAAGATGGGCTGGAGACATTTGCCGGCGGTCTGGGAAAAGCAGTAAATCAAGATCTGGCAGTGATGTATCCGGGGTTAAAACTTAAAAAACTTAGCGACAGACTTTGGACTGTTGAAATTCCCGATAAATATAAAGTTGGCCACGAAGCACATTTCGGACAGGTTACACAAAAATATTTACGCTACCTGAAAATGGGACATTTACCCGAATGGGAAGTGCCCAACATGATTGTTAAATATTATACAACCACCGAAGGAATGAAAGTTGCTTTGAAATAGGGGATTTAAAACTCTTCTGCCACATAGTAATTTTTTTTTCACATTTTAACAACTATCCTGATGAAATATTCATGATAAAAGATTTCACACACAAGAGCAAGATTGAGCTTAAGCACTAATTTTCTTGTCTTGTGTCTTGGTTCTAAATTTTAAACACATGAAAACTGTAATTCTTTTTTTACTTATCCTTGCCGGTATTTCAACAAATGCGCAGGATGTAGATTCTCTTTGGATTAGAAATAATTACTCAAAAAAAGAGGTTTATATAACGATGCGCGACGGCGTACGATTGTTTACATCGGTTTACACTCCAAACAGTACCGAAGAGGCACATCCAATTTTGATGAGAAGAACTCCATACTCTTGCCGTCCTTACGGCAAAGATAAATTTCCTAAATTCTGGCGCAATTATCAAAGAGAGTATTTTAAAGAGGGGTATATTGTTGTTATTCAGGATGTGCGTGGAAGGTGGATGAGTGAGGGCGAATTTGTTGACGTGCGTCCGTTTAATGCAAATAAAAAAGGGAAGGAGACCGATGAGGCAAGTGATACGTATGATACCATTGAATGGCTTTTAAAGAACATTGCAAACAACAATGGCAAAGTTGGAGTTTTTGGCATTTCCTATCCCGGGTTTTATTCAACAATGGCAGCGGCAAGCAATCACCCTGCGTTAAAAGCGGTAAGCCCGCAGGCACCGGTTACAAACTGGTTTATTGGCGACGACTTCCACCATAATGGTGCATTTATGATGATGGATGCATTTCGTTTTTATTCTGTGTTAGGAAGTGGTTTTGGAGTCTCTCGTCCTAAACCTGTTTCGGTTGGACCAAAATCTGTCGGGTTTCCTAATCGCGATAATTATAAGTTTTTCCTTGAAGTGGGGGCAATAAAAAACCTTACAAAATTAACCGGCGACAGTATTGCTTTTTGGAATGAATTGATAAATCATCCGGATTATGATGAATGGTGGATGGCCCGTGATGCAAGAAATGCAACAATAAATTTACAACCTGCCATGTTGTGGGTTGGCGGTTTGTTTGATGCGGAAGATTGCTGGGGTGCATGGAATGCATATAAAGCAGCAGAGAAGAATAATAAAGGCAAAGTTTTTAATAAAATAGTGGAAGGTCCGTGGTTTCATGGTCAATGGGCATACGATGACGGAACACATCATGGAAATATTCAATTTGGCTCGAATACGAGTAAGTATTTTCAGCAAAATTTTGAGCTGCCATTTTTCAATTATTACCTGAAAGGGGAAGGAGATATTTCGAAAATTGCAGAGGCAAATGTTTTTATTACCGGCGAAAACAGATGGGAGTCATTTAAACAGTGGCCGCCTGAAAATAAGGAAGATAAAATTATCTATTTTCAACCTAACGGAAAACTCGATTGGGAAAAACCGGTTGCCAAAAACAGTTTTAGCGATTATGTAAGCGACCCTGCTAAACCGGTACCGTACGAAGAGAATGTGCACTTTAGGAGAACGAGAAATTATATGACAAACGACCAGCGATTTGCTGCACGCCGGCCCGATGTACTTGTTTTCGAAACCGACACGTTAACCGAGGATTTAACTGTTACCGGAAGTGTAATTGCTGATTTGGCAACAAGTATTTCGACTACCGATGCCGATTTTATAGTGAAGATTATTGATGTTTTTCCTGATAACTTTAGTTATGAAACCGAAAATCAGGGGAAAAGTTATCCGATGGGAGGGTATCAAATGTTGGTAAGGGGAGAAGTGTTTCGCGGGCGATACAGAAATAGTTTTCAAAAACCGGCGGCATTTATTCCGGAGAAGATTGAAAATGTAAAATTCGAACTGCCATCAATTGCGCATAAATTTAAAAAAGGGCACCGTTTAATGGTGCAGATACAAAGCAGCTGGTTCCCGTTGGTCGATAGAAATCCGCAACAATTTATCGATATTTATCATTGCAACAACGACGACTTTATAAAGAGTACAATTAAAATTTATCACGACTCACAAAATTCATCGAAAATTATATTGCCTGTTTTACAAGATTAAAATGGATTACTTCAACTTTCGGGTTGATGGGGTAATTTTAAATTTAATGAATCGGCTTTTCCCCTGCCGGAGGTCATACTCTTTGGTTTGACCAGAGGCGTACGCAGAAATCCAGTTCGCAGCGACGGCCTCGGTCGGTGAGCCGGAAAACAAGTGATAACGACGTTGGAAAATTACTGCTGTTTGAGGAGCTCCAATGTATTGGAGGGAGTTCAGTAATTTTAGTCGTTATTGCGTAGCTTTTCCGAGTGAAGCGAACGCAGCCTTGGTCTTTTTGTTTACTTTTTGGACTAAGCCAAAAAGTAAAATCCGCCCGATAGGGCAAAAGTAATATCATAGCATCCCTTTGACCGGCAACACAAAAGTTTAAATACCCGTAGAAATCTATTTAAATATTGAATCAACCCGAAAGTTGAAGTGAGCCATTAAAATCGGGAGAATCCTTTCCTAAAATAAAATCCGTATTGAAATATTTCAATACGGATTTTTTACTCCTCCCCATTGGAGAGGTTGGGAGGGACTCTTCTATTTCAAATTTTTAATCCGCTCCATAGCTTCAATTACATTTTCGCGGTCGGCAAAAGCCGAAAAGCGGAAGTATCCTTCGCCGGCGGGGCCAAATCCCGAGCCGGGCGTTCCCACAACATTCGCTTCGTTCAACACTTTATCGAAGAAATCCCACGAGCTCATTCCATCTTTTGTTTTTACCCAAACGTATGGCGAGTTCTCGCCGCCATAAACTTCGTAACCAATTTCGCGCATACTTTCGCGCATTATTTTGGCGTTGCCAAGGTAATAGGCAATTGTTTCGGCCACCTCTTTTTTGCCTTCTTCCGAAAAAGTAGCTGCGGCAGCTTTTTGTACCGGATACGAAACTCCGTTAAATTTTGTCGACTGGCGACGGTTCCAGAGTGGTTTTACCGGGTATGCTTTTCCGTCAGTACCAAATGCTTCCAATTCGTTGGGAACAACTGTGTATGCACAACGTGTTCCGGTAAACCCGGCTGTTTTCGAGAAACTGCGAAACTCAATTGCCACTTTTTTGGCCCCTTCAATTTCGTAAATCGAATGCGGAATATCGTCGTCGGTAATAAATGCCTCGTATGCTGCATCGAAAAGAATGATGCTTTTATGCTCCAGTGCATAATCGACCCACTTTTTTAACTCTGCTTTTGTGGCAACCGTTCCGGTGGGGTTGTTGGGGTAGCACAGGAAAATAAGGTCGGGAACCTGGTCGGGAAAATCGGGAACAAAATTATTTTCCACGGTACATGGCATATAAACAATCCCGTCGTAATGCCCGTTTGCTTTGCAATCTCCGGTTTTCCCAGCCATTACAGTTGTATCGACGTAAACCGGATAACTGGGGTCGCAAATGGCAATTTTATTGTCGTTGCCAAAAATATCCTGAATATTTCCGGTGTCACTTTTCGAGCCGTCGGAGACAAAAATCTCATCGGCCGAAATTTCTATACCGTTTTTCTGATACGCATTTTCGGCAATTGCTTCGCGTAAAAAACCGTACCCTTGTTCGGGACCGTACCCTCTAAAAGTTTCGCTGTTTGCCATCTCTTCCACACCCGCGTGAAACGCTTTAATAATGGCTGGCGACAATGGTTTTGTTACGTCGCCAATGCCCATTTTTATCACTTCTTTATCGGGGTTGGCAGCCATAAATTCGCTCACTCTCCGTCCTATTTCGGGGAAAAGATAACCCGCCTGAAGTTTCAGGTAATTCTCGTTAATTAATGCCATATTCTATTTTATGTTGTTTTTGATAACTGTTTTTAACTCAGGGAGTTTTTTTTGACTACACCAATATTTTCTAAACAATCTAAATCTTTAATCAACATAAATAGCTTCGTTTAGAATTCGGTTTTTGTATCTTGTCTTAATATATTTCTCACGACATAAATCCACGTCAACTTTCAGGTTTTTCCTAAAAAACTGTTTAACAGCAATTTTAATGTCGTATAAATTATTGGTATTCTCTTCGAATTCAACAATCAAATCAATATCCGAAATATCGGTTTGTTCTTTTCTTGCATACGAACCAAACAAACCAATTTTAGTGATATGAAATTTATCCTGAAGCATAGGTTTGTGCTTCGAAATAAAGCTTAATATTTGTTTTTGCGTGTACATTATTATTGCAAATTTACAAATAAATTTTTCAGTTATGGAAATCAATATTTTATACAACTAAAATTCACTTTAGATTAATACATTTGTATTTGATATAAAAATAAAACTATGCAAAACTTTTTTGTAAAATCGCACGGATTGGGAAACGATTATATTGTTTTAAACGAAGAGAGAATCGATTTTAAATTGACCGAAAAAGCCATCGTTAAAATTTGCGATGTTCATTATGGAATTGGTTCCGACGGTATTCTTCTAAAGGTGCCGAGTAATGTTGCCGATTTCGGGCTGCGCATTTTAAACCCCGACGGTTCGGAAGCCGAAAAAAGTGGAAACGGACTGCGCATTTTTGCCAAATATCTGTACGACTATAAATATACTGCCGAAAAAAACTTTACCATCGAAACTCCCGGCGGATTGGTACGTGCCGAAATTATTGAGACAAAAAACGAAAAGGCATTTACCATAAAAGTGGAGATGGGGAAAGCAATTTTTGAGTCGGAAAAAGTACCGGTAGTTTGCGAGGCGGGCGAGTGCATCGACCAAACTCTAAATCTGGAGTACCGCGATTACCAAATAAATTGTGTGTCGGTGGGAAACCCGCACTGCGTGGTTTTAAAAGATGAGCTGGATGTAGATGAGATTATGACTTTTGGCTCGCAGATTGAAAATCACAAGATTTTTCCGAACCGGATAAACGTACAGTTTGCAAAGGTAATTTCGCCAACCGAAGTGGAAATTTTAATCTGGGAGCGCGGTGCCGGCTGGACTTTGGCATCGGGAAGCTCGTCGTGTGCGGTGGCGTGCGTGGTTGTAAAACACGGGCTCACAGAACGAAACCTGACCATTAAAATGCCGGGCGGTGAGCTGAAAATTGAAATTGATACCGATTGGAATATTGAAATGACCGGCGAAGTGCGCGAAATTGCATCGGGAATTTTAAGCAACGAATTAATAAACAGTGATATTTAGAATTTTTAAATGCGAGTGATGAATCAAAAACAAAACTTCTGTTTTCCTTTAAAAAATCTTGTATCTACTAGTTTTGTGTCTGTTAATCTAGTGTCTATTAATCTAATAGTCTATTAAAAATGAAAATACCTCAAAAAATAAAGCCCGGTTCAAAAATAAGAATCATCTCTCCGGCAGGGAATATTGAAAAATCGAAAGTTCTTCCGGCTGTAAAATGGCTCGAGAAGCAAGGCTACCTTGTTGAGTTGGGACAGTATGTTTTTGCACAACATTTTCAGTTTGCCGGCACCGACGAGCAGCGGCTGCACGATTTGCAAACCGCTTTCGATGACCCCGAAACCGATGTAATAATTTGCTCGCGTGGCGGTTACGGAACCGTGCGGATTATTGATAAAGTTGATTTTACAAAATTCCTGCAACACCCCAAATGGCTGGTTGGATTTAGCGATATTACTGCACTTCATTTGGCGCTTCATAAAAAAGAGATTGCAACGGCACACGCAGCAATGCCCGCTTTTTTCTTCGATAAAAACGGCATTCCAAATCAAAATCTTGATTTGTTGATGAGTTTGTTAAGCAGGGAAAACCTTACCTATTCTTTCGGAAATAATAGTTTTAACCGGACAGGAGATGTTACTGCCGAAATAATTGGAGGAAACCTGTCGATTATAGCAAGTTTGCTGGGTACCGAAT
>Ga0256831_1000778_pt1 | contig 16995 bp, 16 predicted proteins | sample 132544metaG_FD_189087 | JGI IMG/M metagenome (GOLD analysis project Ga0256831, IMG submission 189087) | Hydrothermal vent microbial communities from Lau Basin, Pacific Ocean - 132-544 | ecosystem: Environmental > Aquatic > Marine > Hydrothermal vents | place: Pacific Ocean: Lau Basin | collected...
CAGCTTCTATTAAGACGATTAGATCGGGTTTGAATACGTCTATTACATGCTTTGGAAGACCGGGCCAGTAGCCTACTATCGTCTTCACTACACTATGAGTGTCCACGATGAGGAACCCGTTTTCACCTAGCTTTTCAGATGCATCCTTAATTATGTTCTTGGCAGCCAGCCTCTGCAGTTCCAGTTGGTCTCTAAGCTTTAGTTTCCTAAGTTCGTCTCTATCCCGGGCTATACCCTCCTCTACAGCTGTCCTAGTCATGTATGTCCCGTAGTTGGCTATGAAGAGGTTTATCCCTTTCTTCTTGGCTTCCTCCTCTACCATTTGGAGTACAGTGGTCTTCCCCACTCCAGGTATACCCGTTACTATTGCTACTCTAAACGGGTTTCTCATCACTCTTCACCCAGTATACGGCGTAGTAACGGGTATGTCTCTAATGCTCTCTCGTATGAGATCATGGTGTAGTACTGGTATATTATGCCTACTGCTAGTAGTATTCCTGTACCGCTCCCGTAGGCTCCGAATATATCCGCTGTCACGGCTATTATGCCGACCAGGATAGAGCTCAATAGTGTTAATGGGTAGATGTATTTTGCAAGTACTTTCTCTATTATCTTGGGGTTCCTCCTCATACCAGGTATCTCCATTCCTGACTTTACGAGGTTCTCTGCTTGCTGGGACGGGTTGAGCCCAGCTATTTCGACCCACATGAACCCGAATAGTATTGATATCAATATCCATGAAACTGCGAATATAGTGGTTTTCAACGGGTCTGCCAGCGACATTAAGACTCCTCTAGGCGGGCTTAGATAGTACACTGTATCCCTCAGCATCTTGCTCCATATCGAGTTCGGGTTCATAAGGTTAGTAGCTAGGTTACCGAGTAACTGGAGGTCGGCCACAGTTATACCGAGCAGGAGAACAGGTATGTTCGTCACATACATGAACTGCAGGGGGATCTTGCTCCTTATCCCCCTCATTCTCTGCGATGTAATAGGTATCTCGACACGCGTTGACTGCGTGTATACCAGAAGCAATATTATTCCTATAGTGAATATCAAACCAGTTAGGTCCGGGAACCCTCTAGGCCTCACTATTAGATCCATGAATGGAGTCTTCAGCAGTGCTGGTATGAACCCGTAGTAGTTAGCTGTCCCGGGGACGAATCCTAGGAGGCTCCACATCATTGTTTCGGCTACTCCAGCTAGGATAAAGAGGCTTATAGCGCTCCCTATCCCCCATCCTTTCTGGAGCATCTCGTCCATTAATATGACTATAAACGTGGATAGGCTGAGTTCTATGATTACAAGCGTTCTATCAAACCATGATGCGGTACACCCTGTTATCGGGTTACCGGCTCCTGGAGCCAGAGTCCAATACCTGCATCCGAGAACATACATGCTTGCCTCGAAGATGCCGAAGAGTACGGCCAGTGTTTTCTGGGCTGCTGTGAATGTTCTCTTATCATCCGGGTCGGTTAGATCCATGTCTATTATTTTGGCGCCTATCAGGACTTGGAGGATAAGGCCGGCGGTTACTATGGGTCCTATGCCGAGCTCCATTAGTGTACCGGCTTTCGAGGCGAAAATTATTCTCTGCAAGTCTATCTGAGTCTGTCCCTGTTTTGCTATTCCGTAGAGCGGTGTGTTAGCCATTATCAGGTATATCACGAGCACTATACCTGTCCATGCAAGTCTCCTATAGAGAGAGGGTTTCTGGACAGGTTTTGATATAGTCGGTATGTAATTAGCCATTTTAGCTAATGCAGCCACAACACCCATTAAACATCCACCTTACTGCCCTGGTCCGCCTATTGTTTGAAGGCTATCTGACCCAGCATAAAAAGGATATCCCAGTTTGATGTTCAACATATCTTCTCTCCGGGTTTTACTTCTTCGCTAACCGTTAGGAGTACTGGTTTAGTATCATCCGTGCAACCGGCGGCCAATAGCATGCCCTGGCTGACGAGTCCCGCCATTCTCTTTGGCTTCAGGTTAGCAACAACAATAACGTATTTTCCCATGAAGTCTTCGGGTTTGTACCACTTAGCCAGTCCTGCAAGGATCTGCCTTTTCTCGTCTCCTAGGTCAACTATGAGCCTGATGAGTTTCCTAGAGTTAGGTACAGGTTCCGCCTCAACTACTTTACCGACTCTGAGATCTATTTTCGAGAAGTCTGTATAATCTATTGTTTCGTCCACCAGGATCACCTTACTATTCTGAGAATGTTCATCTTCTCCAGTTCTCTAATAAAATCTTTGACCACGCACAGGTCTGTACTGTCTTTAAGTCCATAGTAGCCTTTAAGATACTCCTCTATCTCAGTTCCTCTAAATCCATTGTTAGCTAACCTGTAGAACTCAACAAGAAGAGTTCTTATCTTCGGGTCGTACCACTTATCCGCCAAATCAACATTGAGTTTCTCTACTATCCACCCGGGCGGATACTTATGGATCGGTGCATAGGACTCGTCTCCAAAGCACTTGTCTGCGTCATATTTCGTGTTTAAGTAGAGCAGAGACTCAACTAATATCTTCATTCTATGCAATTGTTCCTCCATGAAAGACTTTATGCTTGCCGAGTAACCTTCCACCTTTACCAGGCTAAGCCTTGTTTGGAAAGCCCTTATACCAGGCAATATTTGCCCCTGGTCCCCTCCATATATCCTGGTTAGAACTCTGAACACATACCTCCAAGCCATACTTGAATACCTTTCTGCATCCTCTTCCTTCATATTAGAAATGAATTTCACGGTCTCAAGGGTTACTCTCCCCACGGCCTCCAGCATAAAAGGAGAGATCTTGTCAGGTGAATCTTCATTAGTATGGTAGAACCTATCAGGCCATTGGTTCAGCATGATAGCCGGTATACCGTATGATGAGAGTGCATCGTGGTCACTGCCAAACTCGAATACAGCACCGTTTACTATTGGAGCCTTGGGTACACTAGAGTAACCTGCCCACGACTTATTGGAGGAGAACTCTTTTTCTAGGAAATAACTTGCAACCGACTCCTCAAGTCCTGGCCTCGAAGGGCTTGTTTCGATAAGATTTAGAGATCCACCGTTAATAGCAGGGTCTCCCCCCACCATGTCTAGATTTACGGCGAACAATGCCTTCCCCGGATCAAGGAACCGGTCTTCCAGAGCGTAAAACGTCCCTAAATACTCTGGAACCCAGAACAATTTGATTCCGAATCTAGGATGCCACCCTTCTTTCTCTAGTGATGCCAGCTTACTAGCTATCCATAACAGTGTTGCAGCTCCACTTGCATTATCGTTCGCCCCCGGCTGAGGGTGGCATAAGTGAGATATACCCACAACATACTCGTCTAGCTTGCCGTATACCCCGGCTCTAATAATAGGGATTGAATGCTCGCGGGTATCTATATCGGCGAATAACTCTACTTTACTGTTCTTCCTAATTATCCGTTGCGCCAATAATCTAGACACAGTGAAGACAGGGATATCCAGTTTTTTCGAGAGGAAGACGGGGATTCTTATGTATGGAAAACCGCTCGGCGTTCTATTCTCGTTATCGACATAATACAATAGGGCGTCAAACGTGTTTAACTGATCCCCGCATTCCTTGTAGAGAACCACTGGATTTTTGGATGTCAATAGAACACCCTTTCCACTACATTTTCCAGTTGTAACATCAGCTTCTATAACGTTCCCCCTAGTACCATGAGAGTATGCAGCCAGTAACGTTGCTATACTATTAAATTCCCACTTGGCGTCTCTCCACTTAATCCAAGCATTCTTTACAGTCCAACCAGGAGGCCTACTATAGTAAACGGTGTCTCCTAGATTTATGAACTCCACCTCTAGGCCGGTGTCCCTCAGCTGATCTATAATATATTCCGATGCGTCTCTGTAGCCTTTAGATCCCGGAATTCTGTGGAACCGGCTTATCTCATAAACAGTGTCATGAATTTTTATTCCTTCTAATTAGACCACCCTGATAGTAAGGTAGTGCAGTCGCAGGCAACATAACTTTATACTCTAAAACCTGATAACGAGATAAACCGGGATGAAGAGCCCAGTAAGTCTGAGAAGTGAGGACACCTGTCTCAGCTGACCCCTATATCTATCCAGTAAAACTGGGAAGTTAGCTCTGGTTTTCACACTCTATTATCTCGCCAGGAGAAACCAGTGTCAGCGGGTCTATACGGCATTTCGGCTCGATGATTGAACCGAGCTTGGGCTTCTTATGCCGGTAGAAGACTTTGTCCCTGATTCTAGGAGGAAGTTCTTTGATGAACGAACTCCTGAAAACAACATACTCCCCAACATCGCTGTTCTCACCTATAATCGTGTCGGCCGCTATGACGCCGGTCCCCGTTCTCGTTTGCTTCATTACTATGGATCTTTTGACCTCGTTCCTAGAGCCTATTATAGTATTCCTCTCTATTATCGTATAGGGCCTAATATAACTGGCGAACCCTATGAAGCTGTTGTCCCCAATATAAGCCGGCCCTTGTATGTACACATTCTCATCTATATACACGTTCTCCCCAATGTAAACGGGGCCTTTTATTATGGAAGTGTGGGACACGACGGATCCTCTTCCAATACTAACCATATTGTTTAGCTCGCTGTTAAGCAGAAGCGCCCCAGCCTCTAGTAGGTCCCAGGGATACCCGATTTCAACCCATTCTCCACTCCATATGTACCCCCCGAGTTTCCCTGTTTTGGCCAGGATGTTTATTCCCTGAACGAAACCCTCATTGACCAGTGTTTCCAACCCTCTATAGTTGAGTACTAGAGTTCCCGCGAATACATACCCGCTTTTACTAGTTTCCTTCTGAAACCTCGTCACTTTATCCCCTTCTAGATGCACCGCCCCGTACGTTTCTAAGCCAGAGACTATGGGGGTTATAACAATGGTGTTGGGATAGCTAGACTCTGAGTGGTGCTGAAGTGACATACGAACTATGTTTTTGGGAGAGGCAACGAACCCGGTGAAACCTATAACATACGGCCCGCTGTCTTCTTTACTTTTTATTGAATCGTATGCCGCTTTTAGAGCGTCGTCTTCACCCAGCCCTTCCTGGTGAACCAGTTTAACCCCTTTCCTTTTGTACTGCGAATAATCTTCTTTTCTGCCCACTACAATAATATCCCTAATACCGGCATCCAAGAAATAATCGACCGTGTAATCGATGAGTGTTTTCCCCAGTAGTTCTATGAACGGTTTCCTCTTATACTTGGTCAATGGCAGGAGTCTTTTCCCGTACCCCCCTGCTAATACTATTCCAATCAAAACGACCACCTACTCTACAGTAACGGTTTTAGCTAGATTGCGAGGTTTATCAGGGTCATATCCTTTCTCGACGGCGATGTAGTATGAGAGTAGCTGATACGCCGGTATATGAGCATAGGGTTCGAGGATTTCGTTGTCATATATTGGTACCGGGATTACCCTCGCGTCTCTGATACTGTCTCTAATAGCCTCCTGGTCGGGTGTGGATACGTATATCTCGCCGTCCCTGGAATGCATTTCCTTCATGTTACCCACCAGTTCAGCCCTGTGGTTTAACGTGTAAAGGAAAAACACGGGAAACCCCTTCTCGACCAGGGCAATCGGTCCATGCTTACTTTCACCAGCCGGATATGCCTCGGCGTGGATATAATCTATTTCCTTTACTTTAAGAGCAGCTTCCAGCGCTAGTATAGACCCTAGTCCTCTTCCGAGGATATACATGCTCTTCTTATATTTGAGATCTTTAGAATACATTTTAGCGAACGGTTCACTATAGCGTATCGAGGACTCCGTCAGCTGTGGGGCATAAGAGAGTTTCTCTATGAGATCCCTGTATTCACTACTGGTCAAGCGCCCTGACTTGTAGCCATATTGGATCGCTATATAGGACAATGTTATTACCTGTGTTAGATAAGTCTTAGTCGCTGCCACACCTATTTCAGGCCCGGCCCTCATGTATATAGCGAAGTCGCTTTCCCGGGGAATAGCACTTTCTAGAACGTTTGATACTGCTATTACTTTCCCACCGGTTATTTTGAATGATCTCACAGCAGTTAAAGTGTCAATGGTTTCACCACTCTGGCTTATGGCGATTAAAACATCATTTTCCCCTACTTCCTCTGTCACTTGCATGTACTCCGAGGAGATGAATGGAAGAGAAGCTCTTCCCCCTATCTTAGATAAGAAATATTTGAATACAAGGCCTGCATGGAAACTTGTCCCTGCCCCAGTTATGTAGACCTTATCCGACTCTACTAGCCTCTCAACTATGTACTCTAGATTAGGGTCTGACTGTAAACCGTAGAAAGTCTCTCTAAGAGCTAAAGGTTGTTCGTAAATTTCTTTTAGCATAAAGTGGGGATACCCTGCTTTAGACACGTTCTCGATACTCCAGTCGACGGTTTTGATCCTAGCCTTATAGTCTACAAGTTCATCCCCGTATTTGATCACAATTTTATCAGGTGAAATCCACCCGTACTCACCGTCTTTCAACGGAATAATAGTACTCGTATATTCAAGGAGCGCAGGTATATCGCTTGCCACTAGATTAACCCTATTACCCACACCTATAATCAGTGGGCTGAGCTTCTTCGCGAAATAGATCCTTTCACCATCTCTACTATAGAGTATTGCAAGGGCATAGCTACCCTCAAGCTCTTCTAGGACCTCCTTTAAAGCTGTTAGAAACGTTTTCCGGTTGTGATCTGAAAGCTTGTCCTCTAGGAGATGCGCTATAACTTCTGTATCAGTATCGCTTTTAAACACATGCCCTTTCCCCGCAAGTTTCTTCTTGATTTCACTGAAGTTCTTGATTATCCCATTGTGAACTAGGGCAATTGAACCCTCGCAATCCTTGTGGGGATGAGCATTCGTATCGTTAGGCACGCCGTGGGTAGCCCATCGTGTATGCCCAATGCCTGTTAAACCCGTTATTTCGTCGAACTTAAGTTTATCCGATACCTCGTCTATCTTCCCCTTACCCTTCCTCACAACAATGTTCCCATCAGATATTACGGCTATACCTACACTATCATAGCCCCTGTACTCCAGCATCTTGAGGAGTTCTCTTAGCACTCTCCCTATTGTTTTCCCTTGGAAGACACTACTATCAGCCGCGGTTACGCCGACTATACCACACATATCGTGAACCTCTATCAATTAGCATTCGTATATGGTTTCATTCTAATTTTACATATACCTAAAGTTTAGTCTTACATGTTTTAAAATTATATAAGTACTCCACTACGGGGGGGCTCAGTGCTTTGGCCCTAATTCATCTTTTATCCAGTCATAGTCCACCCCGGTTAGACGGTTTACTAGGGTGGAACCTCCGTCATCGCCCCAACATTAAATCCGCTGGTGACTGGAGTTCTTAAAATATAACCTTACCCTTGATCCTCAATACTCTAGGGATAAACAATTGGTTAGAGTAAAGTTTATTGGCAGACATCTGATGGTGAAGAAGGAATTTGCTGAAGCTATTCTATCAGGGAGAAAAAGGTCAACCATAAGACTTGGGATCCTGAAGCCAAAATATCGTGAACTAATCGTTCATAGCGGTGGCAGGCCTATAGCACTGGTTGAAATTGAAGAAGTTGCACATAAGAAATTAAAGGACCTTAGTATGGAGGAGATAAGGAATGACGGGTTTGACAGTTTGGATAGTTTAATCAGGACACTAAGAAAACTTTATCCAAGAGAACGTGTAGACCCTGATTCCATGGTTACAGTGATCCGGTTCCACGTTAAAAACACTATTGGCCCTGGCGAAAATTCCTCCGTGGAACTCCCTCCAGCGGTTATAGCTAGGATTGGGCTACGATATCTGAATAAAGAGCTAAGCGATAGAGAGCTGGCGATTCTTCGGGTTTTAACTAGAACTAATAGCATAAGAAGGGCTGCAGCAGAGCTTCACGGGGACCCTTTGAATAGAAAGGAGATTAGATCAGTTCTCAGAAAGGTTCATGAGAAACTTAAAAGCCGTGGACTTATCTAAAACTTGTCTAGGGTGCTGGTTTTTGACGAGCTGGATACTCCGTTGCACAGAGTGTGGCAGAGAGTGGAAGTTGGATGTTAGTTTTAACCTGCATGAGATGGGGAAGATTTATCACTACTGCCCGTATTGCAAGAAGAACACTTTCCACGTGGTTGTTAAGAGGATAGACTGAACTCTTTCAGTCTTCCAACACTTTTATATACCCGATAGGTGCTTTACACTTTCCTGATATCTCTGATAGTTCCTCATCTAACTTGCTGGTGGTTAAAGTGAATTGTACCCCGCTTCTCCTATCTCTAATGTTTATTACTCCCTTCGACAGATCGTTTTTGCCTACTATTACAGTATAATTGCTCCAGTATCTACCCGCATCCCTGAATTTCCTGCCGAGCCTGATTGGCCTTTTATCTATGCATATACGTGCATTCCCCCGGCTCTCCAGCATCTTTGCTATATTCTCTGCTTGAAATGCCTCCTCATCATCTCCTGTTGCCGTTGCTATGTAGAAGTTGCATGGTGTCAACCAGCATTCTAATGTTGGGGTTTCCCCGTTCTCTGCCCTTTTAAGGGAGAGGTATATCCTTAAAACGAGGATTGCCTCCAGAGGATACGTTACACATTTCTCTTTAATGCATGTTCCTATTTCCACGTCCTCTAGTTTGATCTTTTCATTTACAACTGAAATATTCCTGTCGAACAGCTTGTTTAACGTTTCAATAAGTAGTTCTTTTCCAGCTGAAATGTAGTGGTACCCGTTTGCATCAATTATCAAAGCCGGGCTTGGTTCCGGGTTATAGAGAAAGTCGCTCACGTTGCACGATGGTATTGTGTTCAGTGCTAGTGAGTCACCTAGAACAGACTGTATCATCGCGATAAACGAGTTAAGCTGTACTGTGAATATGCCTTTATTGTCGAGGTAACCCCATCGTTTAAATACATCTTTGTAAGCTGGTTTTACATCAATTTTCTCAATAGCTTCTTTTACATCGAAACATTGTTTTCTTTCTTCCCTGGTATAATTACCGTAGCGCCTTGATAGTTCACTCATAGGGTGGCCATAGCAGTGTAGCGAGAATTCCTTATACCATCCGAAGGGAGCTTTCTCTATTCTTATGTTAGGCATCGTTTCTTTTAGCTTGCTGTATAACTTGTTTAGGATTTCAATAGCTTTTGAGGGTGGGGCTAGATTCTCTGAGAGATGAGCATATGGATACAAAACAATCGACGAGGGTTTTAGAGAGATGACTAGATTTCTGATATCTTCAAGTATGGACGGCAGTATCCTTTCGAGGACCTCGTCATCTCCCTGTTCCACTGTTGTGAATATGACTAATGTATTGCTCAAGGGGCTCTCTAATGATTTGGGTTCTTCCCTGATTTTTGTGGCTGGCTTGTTTGATTTGAACCAGAAATCTTTGGCGTGTACTATGTGTACTTTCATCTCATGCTACCCCATTACTTCTCTATGCTATACGTTTTAGTTCCAGTCAACCGTCTTCTGTTTTACAGTCAGATATGTTCATGTTTAATACCTTTATTACACACTCATTCTTCTAAGGGTTAGAAGTAGCCGGGTGTTTCCTAATGGGTAAGAAGGAAGAAGTAAAGGAACCGGAACACGAGGAACACGGTATTGACAGTCTTAGTAAGATCCCTGGAATAGGTTCCACAACGATCTCCAAGCTTAAAGATGCTGGATATACGACTCTTCAGGCTATAGCAGTTGTCACACCGGAGGAGCTTAGTGTTGATACTGGTATACCTGTGACGACTGCGCAGAAAATAATATCAGCTGCCCGCAAGGCGCTCAATATAACATTTAAGACGGCATTAGAGCTTAAGCGTGAACGGATGAATACACGTAAAATAACTACTTCAAGTAAAAACCTGGATGAACTCCTGGGAGGCGGTATTGAAACCCGCATGTTAACAGAGGTATTCGGAGAATACGGTAGCGGTAAGTGCTTCTCAAAGGACACCCTTGTCTTATACTATAATGACGACTCGACTCATATAGAAACCATTGAAGAGATGTACTGGAAATATGCTGAGATCAATGGCGAAAAACCGTTTGACAACGGGTACGCTGTTCCTCTCAGAAATGTGGATGTTCTATCATTCAACGATCGCTCTGGAAGTGTGATCAGGGTCAGGTCAGAATACATTTACAGGGAAAAAGTGAGGAACCTCGTGGAACTGGAATTACAAGATGGGCGTACAGTGAAAGTTACAAGGAACCATCCAGTTCTCGTATACGGTGAAGACGGTGGAGTAAAATGGAAGCCGGCGAGAGAACTACAGGTCAATGATCGTGTTGTTGTAATAAATAATCCTCCTTCAGGTCAACTCGCTGGAAACACGAAGTTAGATTATTTACTAGTCAAAAATATCAAGATCATACACTACGACGATTGGGTTTACGATCTAGTCGTTCCCGGCACACACAACTTCATATCACCTGAAGGGTTAATCCTGCATAACACCCAGTTATGCCACCAGTTATCGGTTAATGTGCAATTACCAGAGGATAAGGGCGGTCTAAGGGGTAAAGCCGTTTACATAGACACTGAAGGCACGTTCCGTTGGGAGAGAATTGAGGCAATGGCTAAAGGACTAGGATTGGATCCGGATGAAGTAATGGAGAACATATACTGGATACGCGCAATCAACAGTAACCATCAAATGGAAGTAGTAGGTAAGCTATTCGAATTCGTGGGAGAAGAGAACATTAAACTAGTAGTTGTCGACTCCGTCACAAGCCATTTCAGAGCCGAGTACCCTGGCAGAGAGAACCTAGCGGCTAGGCAGCAGAAACTCAATAAACACCTCCACCAGCTGGTTAGACTAGCGGAGGTCTATAACATTGCAGTTGTTATAACTAACCAAGTGATGTCTAGGCCGGACGTGTTCTACGGAGACCCTACACAGGCTGTTGGAGGACACGTACTATACCACGCGCCCGGAGTTAGGATACAGTTAAAGAAGAGCAGGGGCAACAAGAGGATAGCGAGAATAGTTGATGCACCTCATCTGCCAGAGGGAGAAACAGTCTTTGCCATAACAGAATGGGGTATCAGGGACCCGGAGTAACGATTAGTGCTATTCAGGGCATCTGCCCGAACATTCTGTTTCTATTTTAAAGGAGTATTTCGAGCCCATCCACACGCTTTCCCATACTAGGTCCTTATCGACGAAGCCCCTTATTTTCCTGATCTTTATATTTAAATTACTCATTTCGTCAAACACTACCTCCTCAGCGTACTCGACCCTATAGTTCAGTCCTGGCTTACAGAAAATCTTCAAAAGCCAATTATCTCTCACTATCCAATAAAAGACAGTTAGATCCTCAACGCTTTCTCTATGGGGACTTAACCTCTTTACAAGATATCTAGGATTCCGCGTTGAATAGCTGGACTCAACCGCTCCCCGCCTATTCCAACGCTTACACATATATTCGCAGAGAATCCCACACTCTCTATTACCAGAGGCTTTGTTCAAAGGGCATGATCACCTATGACGGATTACTGGGTAGTTACACGGGACCTTTATGTCTTATTCGTGCTTCTAATAGCGTCGTACTGGGATATAGTTAAAAGAGAAATAGAACCCAAGTATTGGTTAATTACAGGCATCATAGGTTTATTATTGGCTTTTACGTCCGCCATTACTGCAGGTTTGAACCTGGATTTGTACGGTTATACGCTCTTCTCCATTATAGCTATCGCTATAGTTGGTGCCTTTTACTACATAGGATACATGGGTGGGGCCGACCTCTATGCCGTGGCAGTTATAGCATTAACAGTTCCAAAGCAACTAGTCGGGGAAGGATTAATCCCCACACCTTTCATGACTGTCGTATACGCTGCAGTGGTATCCGCACTGATCCCCATATACTTCTGCCTCTATAACCTCGTTTCCAGAGACAGACGCAGGGCTATAAGAGAAGTCCCCCGGGGCTATATAATGTGTTTCCTAGGTGTTCCCAAACGGCCGAGAGATTATGTGAACAGCAAGGGGTTCTGGTTCCCGCTAACTACATATGAAAACGGGGAACTAGTAACTAGGTACAGCTTCCAGGTTGAGGAGGAGCCCGAGGAGCATAAACAAAAAATTAAGTCCTTACTGGAAAGCCGTGAGATAGGTGAGGACAGCTTCATATGGATAACACCTGGCATACCGTTCGTTCTATTTATACTACTTGGTTTCATACTAAGCATAATAATTGGAGACCTTCCACTTCAACTCCTATTCGGTGGTATTAATGGAGGGTGAAAGAAAAATACTATGGGCTCCTTGGAGAATGAGCTACATTAAAGAAACAGTGGAAAACAACGAGCTTAATAAGGGGAATGAAGGCAAAAACGAGTGCATACTCTGTAAAATAGCAAAGGAAAGCGACGATAAAAGAAACCTAGTTCTATACAGAGGAACAAGAGTATACATAGTCCTCAACAAGTTCCCCTATAATACAGGGCATATAATGGTGGTCCCATACAGGCATGTCCCGAGTATCGAGGATCTGGACAGTTGTGAGCTCCTCGAACTTTCAGTGACATTAAAACAAGCAGTAAAAGCGATTAGAGAAGCCTATAAACCAGACGGGTTCAACATAGGCGTTAACATTGGAAGAGCCGCCGGTGCCGGAATAGATGACCATGTACACGTACACATAGTCCCGAGATGGGTTGGAGATGCTAACTTTATGCCCGTAATAGGCGGGACTAAAGTTATACCCCAGAGCTTAGAAGATACATACAACCAGCTTAAACCTGCAATAGACAAGTATACCGCGAATATAGACGGCTTAATGAGGGGATGCTAACTATAATGCTATACATTTTTACGCATACAGACTTAGACGGCGTTGGTAGCGCTGCAGTATACCTTGTTTTAAACGGTAAAAAACCACAGGATCCAGATGTCTTAGTGACATATGTAGAGCCTTATAACATCCATGAAAAACTAGAGCCTTTCATCCAGTACTTAGAGGATGAAGACAAGATAGTGATATCGGATATAGGTATAAACACTAAAATATACGGGGAACTGGTAAAGACCTTAGAGAACGCTGTTGGAAAAGTTGCTGCAATAGAATGGTATGACCACCATAGATGGGATAAAGAATGGGTTGAAAACCTAACTGAACTAGGAATCAAACTACACGTGGATACCGGTACATGCGCGACAGGAGTAGTCTATAAATACGCTCCTAAGGGCTCCGATTTAACAGCTGAAGCTAGAAACATGCTAGACGACCTTGTAAATGCTGTCTGTGCAGCCGATCTATGGTTATGGAACCACCATCTAGCTCCCAAATTGTTTAGAATAGTCACGCTAAATGGAAGCCAGGGTGATGAGAGGAGAAACCTAGTCTTAAAGAAACTCTCGGAACTTAATCTGTGGGATGAAGAGCTTGAGGAGCTTCTCAAGGAGTACGTGAATATAGAACTAAAGAATTATTCAAGGATAGACAAACGCATAGTTAGGTCATGCAGAAATAATTGCTGTGTAGCCTCAACAATCAAAGTCAGAGGCCCGCCAACAAATAGTTTCGTAGGGTCCTACATTCTCTCAAGGACAAATGCTGACATAGCTTGCATAGTAAAAGAGAACGGCTCTATATCGCTTCGAAGCAAAAAGGTAAACGTGCAGCGAATAGCTTATAACCTAGGCGGGGGAGGTCATCCGAGGGCGGCGGGAGCAAAAGTAGAACTCTCATTTCTAGATAGGCTATTGTTGAAAGTATATACGAGAGGTTTCCTCAAACGGGTTAACAGGAAGATCCTCGATATAGCGTTATCAGAGAATGTTTGTTAAACGGCAATAGAATAGTTTTTAACCCTAATAGAGACTGTATGGTTTTTGAGGAGTATAAAGGTGTGTAACAGAGAAAGGAGGATGCTGACAGATGGGTGCACGTAAACACCACGCTCCAAGAAGGGGGAGCCTTGGGGTTAGACCGCGTAAAAGAGCTTCCAGCATTGTACCGCGCGTTAAAAGCTGGCCTTCCATTGAACCGGATAAACCTGTCCTACTGGGATTCCTGGGCTACAAGGCAGGTATGACACATGCTTTCATCATCGACCAGAGAGAGGGGTCTCCTACTCATGGAATGGAGATTTTCACGCCGGTCACCGTGGTAGAGACCCCTCCCATGATTCCACTAGCAGTAAGGGCATATGCTTACGACCCTAACATTGGCTTGAAAACACTGGGCGAAGCATGGACAACTCCTCCGGATAGCCTTGAACTGGCTAGGAAAATTAAAACACTAGGAGCATTCGACTTCGATAAGAAGATCAAGGAACTGGAGAACAAGATACAGAATAGAAGCAATGTTATAATAAAAGTCATAGCCGCATCCCAGCCTAAGCTAGCCGGTGGACTGGAAAAGAAAAAGCCAGACCTGATAGAACTAAAGGTAGGCGGGAAAGAAGTTTCCAGCATACTGGAGTATGCTAAAGATATAATAGGTAGGGAAGTCAGGGTTTCAGAGGTATTTCAGCTAGGTAGCTTTGTGGACGTAATAGCAGTGACCAAAGGAAAAGGATTCCAGGGTATGATAAAGAGGTTTGGAGTAAAAGAATTGCCGAGGTGGCACAAGCACAGGAAGGGAAGCAGGAAATCGGGGTCAAGAAGCCATGGCAGAGGAACATGGAGCGAAACCCCGCAGGCGGGCCAGCTAGGGTTCCATAGGAGAACCGAGTACAACAAGAGGATACTTATGATAGGAGAGAACGGCTACGAGGTCACGCCAAGCGGCGGGTTCCTAAACTATGGAACCGTGAAAACCGACTTTGTGGTACTACAAGGTACAATTCCAGGTCCAGCCAAGAGACCTATAGTACTGAGATACCCTGTAAGACCTCCGGCATGGATAAGCAAACTAGACGATATTAAGCCTGTAATCACATACTTCAGCCTATCATCCAAACAGGGTAACTAATAGAGGTGCTTAAACATGAGGTTCGCAACAGGATTAAAACTCTACGCTTCAAACCAGGCAATAGGACTACTGTACAACCCAGAGGAAAAGAAGCTCGAGGAGAAAGAACTCCCCGAACTATTCAGCTACCCGGTTAGAAAAGACCTGATAAAAAGAGTATACTACTCAGAGTTCACGGCAAAACTTCAGCCGAAAGGCAGGGATCCACTAGCCGGTAAAAGAACATCTGCCGAAAGCTGGGGCGCACACCACGGAGTCTCCAGGGTTCCCAGAATAAAGGGGACATCTAGAGCAGCATTCGTCAACATGACGGTCGGAGGCCACCTAGCCCATCCGCCGAGGGTTGAGAAGATCATACATGAAAGAGTAAACCGGAAAGAAAAAATACTAGGCACTATTAGCGCGTTATCAGCTACAGCCACCCCTGAACTAGTCAAAGCACGTGGACACTTGTTCAGTACCGAAAGACTTCCAGTTATAATTCCCTCATCACTAGAAGATGAAATCGGTAAGATAAAGGATGCAGTGAATTTACTCCAGGACATAGGCTTGTACTCAGATATAGAGAAGTCTTCCTCCAGCATTAGGATCAGGGCGGGTAAAGGCAAGCGTCGTGGTAGAAGGTATAAGGAGAGGAAGAGCATTCTATTCGTATTATCCAGTACGAATAAACCCTTAGCTAAAGCTGTGAGAAACCTCCCCGGAGTAGATGTGGCTACAGGGTGGACTGTTAACGTACTACAACTGGCCCCAGGCGCAGTCCCAGGAAGATTAACGGTTTATTCAGAGGGTGCATTGGAACAGTTAAAAGAGAGATTCGGAGGTGTTATCTAGCGATGAAGGACCCGCTAAAAGTCATAATAGCCCCTGTGAGTACTGAGAAAGCGTCAAACCTTGTTGAGAAAGAGAACACGATTACACTGATTGTGTCGAGGGATGCAACTAAGAGTGATGTGAAGTATGCTGTTGAGAAGCTCTACCAAGTGAAAGTGGCGAGTGTAAGAATTCTGATTACACCGAAAGGAGAGAAGAAAGCGTATATTCGTCTCTCGCCGGAGTTCGATGCATCGGAACTGGCTTCAAGGCTGGGAATAGTGTAAAAAGTTTTTTGTTTTGTTATTGGTTCTTACCTTCAACTGCTTCTCTTATCTTGCTAGCTATTTCTAGGAAGGCTTTTGTCGCAGGTGAATCTGGGTACTCTAAGAAGAAGACTTTTCCACGGTCGTTGCTCTCCCTGATCTTGGGGTCTATGGGTATTCCTCCAAGATATCTTATGTTGAATTCCTTAGCTAGCGATTCCGCTGCTCCTTTCCCGAATATGTAGTGTTTAGTCCCGTCGGGGCATTCGAAGTAAATCATGTTTTCAATAATTCCTATTACAGGTATATTAAGCCGGTTCGTGAAAGCTATAGCCTTTTTCACTACCACTCTAGATACTTCTGAGGGAATGGTTACTATGACCGTTCCTGTAAGGCTTGGAATGAGCTGAGCAATAGTTAGCTGCTCGTCTCCTGTTCCTGGAGGTAGGTCTATAAGTAAGTAATCGACGTCCCCCCAGTTGACTTGAGCTAGTAGTTGTCTTATAGCACCTGTCTTTAGGGGGCCCCTCCAGATGACGGGTGTGCTGTCACTTGGGATGAGCAGACCCACTGATACAACTTTAATTCCCAAAGCACCTACTGCCGGGTGGATACCGTTCTCATCGGCTGTTAGGCCTATGCCTTCCTTTAAACCCAGCATTGTAGGTATAGATGGTCCGTGAACGTCAGCGTCGAAGACGCCTACTTTTAATCCTTGAGAGGCTAGGGCTGCTGCGAGGCTAGCTGTTACGAACGACTTGCCAACCCCTCCTTTCCCGCTGAGTACAGCGATTTTGTATTTGATCTTCTTCATTTTCTCCACTACTTTCTTTTGCTCTTCCTGTATCTGTTTCATCCTTTGAGCCATTTCCTTGTAGTTCGTTGTTGACACTAGGCTCTCACCGCTGGATGAGTTTTGAGCCTCGGCCTATATAACACTATAATATTGATTTAACTGGAGTTCCATGTAATAATGGGGGGCGATGATGTCTT
>Ga0256831_1000779_pt1 | contig 16961 bp, 20 predicted proteins | sample 132544metaG_FD_189087 | JGI IMG/M metagenome (GOLD analysis project Ga0256831, IMG submission 189087) | Hydrothermal vent microbial communities from Lau Basin, Pacific Ocean - 132-544 | ecosystem: Environmental > Aquatic > Marine > Hydrothermal vents | place: Pacific Ocean: Lau Basin | collected...
AGGTTCCATTCATCTCTTGGGTATCAAAAACCAATGAATGTCTATTTGGAAAATTTGGCCAAAGCAGCTTGAGGTGTTGAAAGATCAAATTCAAAAAAGTTGTCTTGACAAATGGGGGCAGTTTAGCTAATTTTTGCTAAAATGTTCCAAAATGTGGTTGAATCAAAAGGCAGAAAGGGTGAATGCTATACCGCCGTCAAGCCGACGCCATAGTATTAACGTCCTGAAGAGTATTCGCATTCGGGGGATGCTCAATATAAAAGAGAGGCTTAGTGGCAAATGAAACATAATGAAGATACCAGAGTTAAGCTTCCTGCAATTTTGCATCTCACTAGATTGGGTTATGAATATCTCTCTTTGAAAAATGCAGCTTGGGATGAGAAAACAAATATATTTACAGATATTCTCAAAAACGCCATCACTCGAATCAATCCAAAAATAGAAGAAGATCAGATTGAACGTCTGTATCAAGAAATAATACTTTTGCTTGACAATGAGGATCTCGGAAAAGCTTTTTATGAAAGATTGATAGAACAATCAGGAATCAAACTCATAGATTTTGAAAATTTTGGAAACAACTCTTTCCATGTTGTCACAGAACTTACCTACAAAAATGGAGACGAGGAGTTCAGACCAGATATTACCTTATTGATTAATGGCATTCCTCTGGCATTTATCGAAGTAAAAAAGCCAAACAATCCACAAGGAGTGCTTGCAGAAAGAAAAAGAATCAACACGCGCTTTGCAAACAGGAAGTTTAGGCATTTTGCAAATATGACGCAGATCATGGTATTTTCAAATAATATGGAATATGACGACGCTACTGCTTCTCCTATTCAAGGTGCCTTCTATGGCACGCCATCTTATAGCGGAGTCAAATTCAATTTTTTCAGAGAAGAAGAGAGATTCGATCTTGATAAACTGCTCAAACCGGAAGATGACGAAATTGAAAATTATATACTCCGAGACAACAATTACCCGGTCATCAAAAATAGCCCCGAATTTATAACCAACAAAAATCCGAATTCCCCGACCAATAAACTCCTTACTTCGCTCTTTAGCAAAGATCGACTATCGTTTATGCTCCAATACTCTATTGCCTATGTCAAAGGACAAAGAGGTATCGAAAAGCATATTATGCGCTACCCTCAGATCTTCGCTACCAAAAAAATAGCGCAAAAATTGGATGAAGGGATTCGTAACGGCATTATATGGCATACACAAGGAAGCGGCAAAACCGCCCTTGTATACTACAATGTCAAACATCTAACCGACTATTTTCAGAGACAAAACATCATCCCGAAGTTTTACTTCATCGTCGACCGTCTTGACCTACTCATTCAAGCCCATCGTGAATTTAGGGCGCGTGGTCTGACGGTGCATACCGTCAATTCCAAGGAGGAGTTTGCAAAAGAGATCAAGCAGCAAACCGCTTTGAGTAACTATTCGGGCAATCCGGAAATCACGGTGGTGAATATTCAGAAATTCAGTGAGGATGCTCATGTAGTACAGCAAACTGATTACAATACAGATCTCCAGCGTATCTATTTCCTTGATGAAGTGCATCGCAGCTATAATCCCCGTGGAAGTTTCCTTGCCAATCTCATGGAGTCAGATCGAAATGCCATTATGATAGGTTTGACCGGTACACCCCTACTTGGCGATCAATACAATTCAAAAATGCTTTTTGGCGATTATATTCACACATACTACTACAATGCCTCGATCGCCGACGGTTATACCCTGAGATTGATCCGTGAAGATATTGAAACACAATACAAAGCTACGCTCAAAGAAGTATTGGAGAAGATTGAAGTAGAAAAAGGGATTTTGAGCAAAAAGGAGGTCTATGCTCATCCTCATTTTGTGGAACCAATGCTGGAGTATATCATCGAAGACTTTGAAGCAAGCCGTATGACACACGACGATCCTACAATCGGCGGTATGGTGGTATGCGACAGTGCAGAGCAGGCAAAAATGATGTATGAGATCTTCCAGGATAAATATGCTCCCAAAGAATACGACGAACCGGCGCCGGAACTGCTGGCGGCAGAAAATGATGCCCATCTCTCGTATGGAAGCCAACGCAAAGCGTCACGAAAGGTCAAGAGTGCAGCATTGATCCTTCATGATGTAGGAACCAAGCAAGAACGAGAAGATTGGGTTGAAGATTTCAAAGCCGGAAATATTGACTTGCTTTTTGTTTACAACATGCTTCTGACCGGTTTTGACGCTCCCAGGCTGAAAAAGCTCTATCTTGGTAGAGTAATCCGAAAGCACAATCTCCTTCAGACACTAACAAGGGTTAACCGCACCTACAAAGATTGGAAATACGGTTATATCGTTGATTTCGCAGACATTAGCAAAGAGTTTGACAAAACCAATGAAGCCTATTTGAAAGAGTTGCAATCCGAACTCGGCGACGAGATGGAGCACTACTCCAAACTCTTCAAAAGTAGAGAGGAGATCGAAGAGGAGATCGAAGAGATCAAGGAGGTTCTTTTCGAGTTCGACATTGAAAATGCGGAAGTTTTTGCCCAACAGATTAACGAGATCGAAGATATAGCCCAAATGCAAAAGATCAAAAGGGTATTGAGTAACGCAAAAAGTCTTTACAATCTCATCCGCCTCTACGGTCACTATGAGCTTTTGGAGCTTTTGGATTTTCAGAAACTCAACAAGCTCTACATCGATACCAGCAATCATCTTGACCTTCTCAATCTCAAAAAGAGTATCGAAAACAAAGAAGAGACGGCCAACCTCCTCAATGTAGCCCTGGAAGACATCATCTTTATGTTCCGCAAGGTTGGAGAAGAGGAACTATTGCTTGCCGATAGGCTCAAAAACACCCTACGCCAAACCCGTGAGGCTCTTGCAAGCAATTTTGATCAAAAGGATCCTGAGTTTATCACCCTCAAAGAGGAACTGGAGCGATTGTTCAAGAAAAAGAAACTCAGTGAAGTCTCACAAGAGGATATGAGAAGAAATATTGCAAGCCTCAACAAGATCCTTGAAAAGGTGCGGGAGCTGAATCGAAGGAACGATCGATTGAAAAGAAAATACGACAACGATGAAAAATATGCCCGCATCCACAAGCGCCTCTCTGAAAGAGGCGATATCTCCAAAAAAGAGATGGCAATATTGGAGGCTTTAAAATATGTCAAAAAAGAGGCAGACGAACAGGTTTTGAAAAATTCAAAGATACTGGATAATGAAGAATACTTTGAAAGAGATATGGTAAAGATTGTGATCGACGCCTTTAGAAATCGGCAAAAACTGCCTCTGGGGGCGGATGCGATCAAGTATGTAAACAATCTTGTAGTAAACGAATATATTAACGAATATAACGGAGTGGCAAGTTGGTAACCATAGATTTTGAAAAACAGACCAAACAACTGATAGACAACCTCAAAGGAATTTGTGCCAATTACGGCTTGGGAAATGATGGTAATGAATTCAAGATCATCACGCAGGTTTTCCTATACAAATTTCTCAATGACAAATTTGCTCATGAGGTCAAAAAGATCGATCCCAAACTTGCCGAATCCAAAAATTGGGAAGAACTTATCTCTTCATATAGTGATGAAGAGTACGAGCTGCTGACGCTCCAGCTGGGAGCGGATACGGCGATACTCAAGCCCGAGCATTTCATCTCCTATCTCTACAATCGCCAAAACGAACCGGACTTCGCCAAGCTTTTTGACGATACCTTGCGAGACATCGCCATTACCAACAACGAAATCTTCTCGGTCAAAACCGATGGAGGAGTCAAGGTTCAGCTCTTCGACGAGCTGACGCAATACATCACCGATGCATCCAAACGGGATAGGTTCGCCAGAGCGCTGATCAATCAACTGACCGAGTTTAGTTTTGAGAGAATTTTCAGTCAAAAGTACGATTTTTACGCGACGATCTTCGAGTATCTCATCAAAGACTACAACAAAGACGGCGGCGGAAAATATGCCGAATACTACACGCCCCATGCGGTAGCCAAGATCATGGCGGCGATTCTGGTGACCGAAGAGGTGCAGGATGTCACCTGCTACGACCCTTCCGCCGGTTCGGGAACATTGCTGATGAACATCGCCCATGCTATCGGAGAAGACCGATGTACCATCTACTCTCAAGACATTTCTCAAAAATCATCAAGCCTTTTGCGGCTAAACCTAATCCTAAACAACCTTGTTCACTCGATCCAAAACATCATCCAGGGCAATACCATCCTGGAGCCGTACCACAAAGATGAAAACGGCAACTTGATGAAGTTCGACTACATCGTCTCCAACCCTCCGTTCAAACTTGATTTTTCGGATTTCAGAGATGATCTCGACACGACGGAAAACCATGAGCGTTTCTTTGCCGGCATCCCCAAAATCCCTGCCAAGAAAAAAGATAGCATGGCGATCTATCAGCTCTTTTTACAGCATATCATCTACTCTCTGGCGAACAACGGCAAAGCCGCCGTGGTGGTGCCCACCGGCTTCATCACCGCTCAGACCGGTATCGACAAAAAAATACGCCAACATTTGGTAGAAAACAAGATGCTTGCCGGCGTCGTCTCGATGCCCAGCAACATCTTTGCCACCACCGGTACCAATGTTTCCATCCTCTTTATCGACAAATCCAATAAAGAAGATGTCGTACTGATTGATGCTTCCAATCTGGGAACCAAGATCAAAGAGGGGAAAAATCAAAAGACTGTCCTCAGTGAAGAGGAAGAAAAACTTATCATCCAGACTTTTAATGAAAAAAAAGAAGTCGAAGATCTCTCTGTGGTGGTGAGCTATGACGATATAGCCAAGAAAAACTACTCGTTTAGCGCCGGCCAGTATTTTGAGGTAAAGATAGAGTATGTGGATATTTCTCCAGAAGAGTTTGAAGAAAAGATTAATAACTATAAGCATGAACTCAAAGATCTTTTTATTGAGGGGAATGAATTAAGTAATGAAATCATGAAACAGCTGGATATGTTAAAACTATGAGTGTAGTTAAAAAGAAATTCAAAGAGTTTGCCACTATCAATCCAGGACAGTCTCCAAAGTCTGAATTTTATTCAAAAGAAGAAGGTTTTCCATTTTTGCAAGGGAATCGCACTTTTGGGATTCTCTATCCAAAAATAGATACTTATACAAAAAAAACTACAAAAATTGCACCCAAAGGCTCTATCCTTATGAGTGTACGTGCTCCTGTTGGTGATTTGAATATTGCACATACTGATATTTGTATAGGTAGGGGTATCGCTGCAATCAATGCCATTGATGGAAACAACACCTTTCTCTATTATTGCCTTAAATACAATATAAATAATCTGATTAAGCAGGGATCTGGCACAACATATAATTCAGTTAACAAAGATATCATCAATGAATTTAAATTAATTATGCCAAAAGACGCATACGAAAGAAGATTGATAGGTAAAATATTATCTTCATTAGATAAAAAAATAGAACTCAATAACAAAATAAACCAAAAACTCGAAGCAATGGCAAAGATGATCTATGACTATTGGTTCGTGCAGTTTGATTTCCCAGATGCCAATGGTAAACCCTACAAAAGCTCCGGCGGGAAGATGGTTTATAGTGATGAGTTGAAGCGGGAGATACCGGAGGGCTGGGGCGTTGATAAGCTATCAAATTACATTAATGTTGAAAGAGGAATTTCTTATAAAAGTAGGGACTTAGATTCCTCCGGAATCCCAATGATTAATCTTAACTCATTTAACTTAGATGGCACCTACAAAGTTGATGGTTTGAAATACTTTAACGGTAGTTATAGTGATAAAAAAGTAGCCAAAGTAAATGATCTACTTATTGCAGTTACAGATGTCACTAGGAATGCGGATATTATAGGTAAATCAATTTTATTACCTGATATTTTCGAAACACCTGTGGTGTATTCTATGGATGTCGCAAAAATTATCCCAACAAAATCATTGGATATTTATTATTTTAATATGCTATTTAATTCTCTTCATTTTCATGAGTTTATAAAACAATTTGCAAGTGGAACATTAGTGTTGCATTTAGACTTAAAAGCATTATCGTTTTACAATATAGTAGTTCCTCCACCTAGAATACTTGAAATGTTTAGTGATTTAAGAAAATCTATTGAGAAGAAAAAAAGTATCATAATAAAAGAAAATTTAAAATTCTCAAAACTTCGAGATTGGCTTTTGCCCATGCTTATGAATGGTCAGGTTCAAGTTTCGGAAGCAGCCAATATGGTAGGTGAAGCACTCATGGCAGCTGAGCCGAAAGTAGAGTATGGAAAAGGTTGAGATTGAATCATGACATCATAAATGCCTTGCCTTCTTTGCTCAAGCGACTCTCCAACGGCGAACAGCTAAACATACCAAGACTCAGTGAGGAGCTGGGCATTCCCCAAAAAACGATCCAAGACAATATCAAAAAATATCTGCAACCCATAGAAAATGCCGATATACACTTCGATAAAAGTATCAATGCTTGGGTAGCACGTCAGGGATTTCTCTCCGAAACCCTGCTGAGCGAATATGAGATCATCACCATGCAGCTTCTGGAGCAAAGTGCCAATAGATTCGGACGGCAGTATATATTGGCTACCAAACGACTTTTCAATCGCTTCAAGCACAGAGCTTCATTGACGATTTTTAGAAAAACCCGTATGGAGCAGATGGGCAAAGACGATGAAATGAAGCTCGCTATCATCAAAACCGCCATCAGAGACAAAAAAGTCCTCCATTGTCGTTACAATGGGAAAGATAGGATTATCTATCCACTCAAAATAGTTCTGCTCGAAGGCTACTGGTACCTTTTTCTCTGGGATACCGAAAATGAAGAAGTGAGAAAATATCATCTAAAGTCGATGGAGGCATTGGAAATACAAGAAGAGACATTTACAGTGCCTGAAAATCGCGTGATTGATCATCTCGATAATGCGATCAATGCATACTTCAAAGATGCAACCCCTTTTCCCGTAGTTCTCATAGTACATGAGAAAGCTATCAAATATTTCAGGAGGCAACCTCTATCGAAAGGTCAAAAGATAACTGAAGCGCCTGAGTATGGAACAGAGTATTTCAAACTGGAAATATGGGTGACGGATGAAATGGAAATCATCCCGACGATCCAGCAGTATCTCCCCTATATCAAAGTAGAATCCCCCGACTCACTCAACAAAAAAATATTGGAAAACCTCGACAACTACACCGAATTCAACCTCCCCAAATAGTAAAAGCGAACTTACCCGCTTTTACCCATGCCATACTTCTAACGTGAGAACTTTTGTAGGTTTTCCAAAATAAAAATCTATTAGGAGTATAAACATGGTATTAGATATCAAACCAATTTTGATCGACCAATTTACCAAGCTTTTTGAAAACTTTATGTGGCTGATTCCTATTGCCTTTGTAGTGGCATTGTATTTCTTCTTTTTCCGGCACGAGGTATCCGAAGAGCTTATGCTGAGTCGTCGGGAAAAGAACAGACTCACCGAGAAGTCCCTCCTGGCCATCATAATGATAGCCGGTGCCACCATTGCATATCTGTATTTCAAAGGTCACTACTTCTTGCTTGCGATTATCGTATCTGTCGTTTTGACATATTTTCTATACTTGGCGGGAGTCATTGATATGATCGTGAAGAAGCTGGAGGGCAGATATGGAAAATAATCAAATGAATGAAACAGAGAAAATTGATATGCTGAAGTATAACATCTCACGTTTTGACCATTATTTTGCCAGTGTAAATTTCAAGTCAAGTTTTTTGGTACTAGGCAATATTACCATTTTAGGATTTGTACTATCAAATCGGGCACATATGAATCACTATGTTTTCTACATCATTGTTTTGTTGATTGCATCATCCTTAATTGCTGTCCTTCTTGCCATCAAACCATATTTGAAACAGTATGACGGAAGGACAAGTGTATTATTCTTTAATGATATAGCCAATATCTCTGATAATGAGTATCGTGAAAAGGTCAGCACGCTTTTGAAAAGTGAGTACATACAGGATCTTGAGGAACAGGTACATGTGCTTGCTAAAGGATTAAAACGCAAGTTCCTCTATCTTAATATTGCCACTATAACTTTTATTTTTACTATTGCCATCTTTTTCATTTATATGGGATTTTTCATGGAAAGCGGAGGTGTTAAATGAATAATGATTTAAATCGGATCTTTCAAGATTTCACAAAATCAACGTTTGCAATGGCAGACAAAAGGTATGAGCATAAATTGCATAAAAGTTATTTACGTGAATCATTTGAAAATAAAAATAGTCCATATATGGACTCGGTTTTACCAAAAATTGATCTTTATTCAGATGATAGCTTTTTAGAGAAAGCAAAGAATAGGTTTAGAGTCTTGGTAGGAAAGGAAGGTAAATACCGAGATCGAGAAACCATTGGTACCCATCCTGATTTTAGACACCTTGAAGGTACTGATAGGGTCGAGAATCATTATGCAGTATCAATGTTTGTCGATATAAAAAACTCAACTGCAATTTATCTTAAAACAAAAGACCTAGTATGGACTAAAACTTTCAAAAATACAGTATTAAGACTTGTCACAATATTTATGCAGGTCTTTGATGGTCATGTACATCGGTTACAGGGTGATGCAGTTTTTGGGTATTTCACTTGGAGAGATAAATCCAAAGAGGATGCAATAATCGATGCATTAAATGCTGCCAGCTTTCTCCTCTACTACATCAATAACGGCTTAAATCCTGAGATAGAAAGGCTTGGTTACGATCCTTTGAAGATTAGAGTAGGTATAGATTTTGGTGATGATGAAGAAGTGATTTGGTCAGAGTATGGTTTGCCACCAGCTACTGAAGTTACTACTACAAGTCTGCACACTGACTTGGCAGCTAAACTTCAAAATCGAGCTTCATCTAATACTATCATGATAGGTGACAATATTAGGGTGCTTTTGGATTTGCCTGAGGAATTTATTGGTGTAAAAACATATCAAAAAAACAATGAGACCAAAGAGGACAGGTATATCATAGATAAGCCGGAGAAAAGATACAGAATGTGGATATTTAAACACCAAAAATATCTTAAGTATTTCCCTTACCTTGAAAGTGATATATTCAGTATGCACTGCAAAGCTGACAATGAGGAATATTTTCCAAATATATCAGCTTTACCAAAAGGAAAAAGTCTAACTTTTGAAGTGTCTCACCCCTTAACAGTTCCGTATAGGGGAACTAACAATATTCGTTTTGAATGGGAAAAAATTAACCGTGGCAAGGAGGCTGAGGAGATAGGACAATCTGGAAAACTTCCTGCTGCCGAAACTAGAGGAAATATAGCACATGAAGAAACTGCCTACAAGGGGCACCATATAATGATATGCAAAGTTAAACAAAACAATCGCGTGGTTGAGACTCTAAAGTTTGGTATCTTTATAAAATAGGAGGGGAAAATGCCTAGAGGGAAAAATCAACATGTTGTCAAACACTCAAATGGCTGGGCTGTAAAAGGTGCTGGAAACAAGAGAGCTACAAAAGTCGTCAAGACTCAAAAAGAAGCAATAGGTATTGCAGAAAAAATTGCTAGAAATCAAAAATCAGATACAAAAATACATGGAAGAAATGGAAAGATAAGGGCTGGGAATAGTTATGGAAATGATCCATGCCCTCCCAAAGATAAAAAATAAATTATACTTCAATAAGGGGTTTTAAAATGTCAATCTATATAAAGCAAGACTATTCAAATAAAGATGAGTTTTGGCAAGCTGTTAGAGATGCCATCATAGTTGGTAAAAATCGCCCATCACCTTCCGGCTATCATCAATTTTATGGTTATGTTTATTTTAAAGATAGAGAAATGCAAACTTTCACACGTTATAAGGAGTTGTTAAGTACAATAGGAAAATCTTATCATATCATTGAGTCTGTAGAAGTAAAATTTATTCCGGCTCCCTATGGGATAAAGCCTAAGCCTTGGTAAGGCTTCTCAAACATTCACGCCTAAATGTCGTCGGTGTCATCACCGGTGGATTCACTTGATTTGTTACATTTTACTGGGCTTCATATTCAATAATCTCTCCATTTTCGTTCAAAAGTACATTATCCAGTTGTGATCGCTGCATATGATAAAGATTGAACAGTTTTGATTTGCTTCTTGTTTTCAGCAGTGTATCCATGGTCTCTTTTGGTAAGGCAACTTTCACAATATCCCTCATTTCAAGATCTTGATGCCAATCCGCAGCATTCATTATCAAAGAAAGCATCACTAATGATTTCATTTCATCAATAGAAATATCATCTCTTTTGCCCGCAACCTCCACAAGCTCTTCCAAGTACGATTCAATAAGATAAGAAAGATGTTCAGACTCATCAAGGGTGATCGTATTGAGTACATTGAGCTTTTGGAGCATGATCATAGGGTGTGTCTGATGGTTATGGAGACTTTCAAAAAGATCCTCTTTGGAGGTACTCAGAATGAAAAAATTGTAAAGAGTCGAAAAATCAACCTCTTCCGGAGAATGAACAAACTCGTGAAGCCCTGCCGGCAGCTGCCCCAATATGCGGCTTTGCCTGAAGGAGATGAACACCAAGGCTAAAAAATTGAGATACTCATAGTTCTCCAGATCACCGGCATCGATGATGCTAGCAAGTTTTTTAATTAGAGATACCTTGTTAGCGGTGCTGTTTTTCCAATGCCGGTAGTGTTTGAGGCTCAGAATCTGCCCTGTAGCGGCAAACTCCTCCAGCTCCTCCATAGTAAATTGATTTAAAAGATTGATTACAGGAACCCTTTTTTTACATATTTATAAAATGTAGCCTTGCTTATATCAAGTATCTTCCCGTACAACTCATCTTTTCTCAAAATACACTCCTTTACTATCAGGATTATACCTCATTGGGCTGAAAAAAATGAAATTCGGTAAAAAAGGTATGAATTAGTATTAACAATTAAGATAAAACTCGGCATGATTTGTATCGTATTTATACTTCGACTTTCTTTTATAAGAATGTGTCAAAAAAGATATACATAAGGAGTTTCGATGCCTCAGTGGATCACTCCGGACGAATTGGCACGTGGCATGGCTGATCTACCACCTATTCCTATCACAACACAGAACAACTTGCGTGCAAAGCGAAAATTGACATATACCAAGGTGGGAACGAGGGTTTTATATAAGAAAGAGTGGATCCTCGAATATCTCAATAAGAATATGAGGAAAGCAAAGCCAAAGGATGCGTAATGTCGAAGATAAAGCACTTCCCACACTACCTTAATGCACGGAATGATCGAAAAATCAAGAAAGGGCGGCTCCAGCTTGGTATCGAGTTTTACGCGATCTACTTCATGGCCCTTGAGGTACTAGCAGAGCAAAAAGACTTCCGCTATCCCCTTGCAGACATCGACATACTGGCTGATGATTTTGGGACATCCATCCAAAAAATCCAGTTGGTCATAACCAATATGATCTTTTCGAGATCGATCCCGTAGAGCAATTTCTCTCTCCGGCGCAAGTAAAAGCCTTGCAGCCATATTTGCAAAAGCTGGAACATTACAAGCTTATGGGCAAGAAAAGCGCTTTAGCCCGAAAACTCAAAGGAGAGCAGCAAATAGAGGAGCTGAAAAAGCTTAGTCAAGACGACTCAAATCAACCTACGTTAAACGATGGTTCAACCTACGCCGAACAACTAACTAATATAACTAATAAACTAACTAATAAATTAAATACACAAACTCTCTTTATAAATCCACTACCCGAATTTTTGTCTACTCAAGAGTCCTTTGTTAACTACATGCGGGGAACTTATGCGAACGAATCCATAGCAATCACACAGGATAGATACTCCAATGAAAAAGTCGAAATCGGCATTAGCAGTGATGGGATGCTCTACGATCGACTGAGTGGAAAAACCTTTCCAGGCACCAGAGCCAAAGAGATTTGGACAGGTCTAAATGAGTTGGCGCTTAGGGGCGAACTCCCAATCCTAAATCAAACTAAGGAGGCAATCAACCAATGAAAATCAAGGCAAATGAATTTTTGGCGTTCCTACAGGGAGAAACGGCGGCGTTTTGCTCCATTCTCCAGATGGATGAGGCAGAGGCACAGGAGCTTCTCGACACCAACAAAAAGCTGGATCCGGTACGGTCACGGCTGGCGGATCATCTGATGCAGAGTCAACCCGTGCCGGTCAACGGTGCCGATGCGTTGCTTTTGGCACTGGAGAGGGCGGAGATGCGGCTACAAGCCATCAGGCAAACGGCACAAAGTCTGGCCCCCGTTTTGGAGCTTTGATTCATCAAAATAACTAAGGTGTAAAACGATGAAAAACACAATCAAAAAAACTGGGAATTTCGGCAGCGGCAGCAGCGATGCTTATGACCACTTCGGCAAATGCCGGAGGACCTTCTTTTGCGGGGGCTTTAGAGATCACTCAAGATGCTCAATGGGCGGCTGACATTGGAGATCGTGCAGCCTCCTACACCAAACAACTCCAGTAGTACTATACCCAACTGCTCCAATGGCAAACCCAATGGCAGGAGTGGCAGCGCAAGATTATGGGGTTGCGGATGATGGTGAACAACATCGGGCAGCTGCCGGAGAACATGAAGCAAAACTTCCTCAATATGGCACAGAAGATGAAACAGTCGATGGAGCAAGGGCAAGCCATCGCCTACACAGCGGCGAATATCAACCAACGCTTCCAGCAATCCTTCAAAGGCTACGATTAGTATCTCCGGCAAGCCCAAGGCGGGAATCTTGATTTTGCGGCGCAATACAAACAGATCTTCCAAACCACCAAAGATACCGCTCTGAACGCTTTGAAGACACTGGGTATCCAGGAGCGCGACTTGCATCACGATCAGCAGTTTATGGGACGTTTGCGGCAAGCGATGAACAGCGCGGAAGGCATAGAGGCGGCGATAGCGGTAGCCAATCAGCTGGCATACCATCAAACCCAGTCGATCCAAAAATTCCAAAAAACCGTCATGACCCAGGCAAACCTACAAGCGGAGTGGATCGCCCAGCAAAACGACACCGAAGCGGCGCGTCAGGCGCAGATCAAAGCGATGGACAGCGACTTGCTCCCCGAAGGCGACGGCAAGAAGATGCCGATGTTTTAGGCGGAATGATGACAAGCAAAGAGTTTTCAAAAACCGTCGAAAATGTCGTCCAGGTCTTTATCGCCTCCTGGATCATTGCCTATGCGCTGTTACACCTCAAAGCGCAGCCCTCAAGCCTGGGGGATTGGATGATGCTGATAGTGGGCGCACTCATCATCGGCTATGCCAACTGGAGTTATCGCCAGAGAAGAGCGACGGGGGAGCGTGAGCGATGAAGAAAATCTTGATTTTACTGCTGCTTGGCAGCGCGACGATCTACGCCGCCTCTTAGACGATTATGCCTTCCGATGTGATTCGGATGGTCAAAACCCCCATCGAGCATTGGCACGATCAATTCGTCAATATCAGCTGGAGCGTTTTGCGCTATCTGATGTTTTTCGAGGTGATCTTGCTCTTTGGGATGAAGTTTCTCAAGGGGGATTTCGAGCTGGGAAGCGTCATGGCGGATCTGATCCGCATTACGCTGATCTTCGGCTTTTTCAGCTGGTTGATCTATGCCACTTATGATCTCAGCAAGATCCTCCAAGGCTACACCTGGATGGCGCAGCAAGTCGGCGGCGGGGTGGATGTGGACGAAGCGTTTAAAAAGATCGTCAATATGGTCATCAAGCTCTGGAAAAAGGCAAGAATCTGGAAACCAGGCGAAGCGATTTTGCTCTCGTTGATCATTCTCGTCAGTGCCGGAGTCTTTTTTATCCTGCTGGGGCAGATCATTAAGAACTATGTTTTTTCGATCATATCGCTTTACGGCAGCAGCCTCTTTTTTGCTTTTGGAGCCTTTAGCCTGACGCGCCAATATGCTATCAACGCCTTTGTGAACATCTTCCGCTACGGAGCGAAATACCTCTTTATGCTTCTGATGGTGGATCTGGGGCTGATCATCCTGGGCAACGCCCTTAGCAGTGACGCGAAGATCAAGGATCTTGCCATGACGCTCTTTGACGCAATAAAAAATCGATCTACGAGATCGCTTTTGATCTTAAGGGGAAAAAGGCGTTGGAAACGATGCTGGATGAGGCGTTTGATGCCGATGATAACCGCAATATCGGCAGGATCAATACCGTTTTGCAGATCTTTGACGAGAGCTAAGAGTATGTCGATAAGGTGCTGACACCGGCGTTTGAGTCGATCGAAAAAGGAATCGGCAATGGGTGCCAAGCCTAAACGATCCGAATCACGCAAGCGACAAGCGCATGTCATGATCCGCGTCAGTGAAGAAGAGAAAGTACGCATACGCCAAAAAGCGGCAATGGCGGGGTATCCGCACCGTACGGGCACCTACATCCGCAAAGCGGTGCTGAACTATCCGCTTCACTCCCTGGTGGATCAGGGTGCGATCGATCAGCTTCTCCAAGCCAAAGCCGACCTTGCGCGACTCGGAGGGCTGTTCAAGCTCTGGCTTGCAAAGAGTGAGAATTGCAAAGCAACGGCGAAACTGGGCGAGAGGGACTATGAAACCGTCGAAGAGTTGGTGAATGCCATCGAACAGCGGCAAGGCGATCTCCTCCAAATCACCGCACAGCTGATGAAAAGCGTCCAAAGGCAGAAGAATGTTTGAAGAACTGGAAAATACACTCAAGAATATTTTGCAGGAGATGCGGGATCAAAAGGAGCTGCTGCGGATTGTCCTCAGCTCTCTGACCGGCAGCAAGCAAGTGGCTACCTTTTTGGGTGTCTCCCCGCGCACCATTGAAGGATGGGTACGCAAAGGGATCTTTGTCGAAGGGGAGCACTACTACCGCCAGGGCAAACGGCTGGTGTTTATCCCCGATGCGATCATCGAGTTCAAACGCCACCCCGAACGCCGAAGACCCAAGCAGCAATCCAAACCGCCGGCACCCAAAACCGAAGCGATCAATCCCACGGCAAAACGGATCGTAGCAGGCATCAAAAAGGCGAACAATGGCTAAACTCAAAGCGGTCAAATACAACTACAGCGGTATCAAATTCACCATCAAAACCCGTCCGGAATCGGGCAAGCTCTATATCGACTTTTACTTCGAGGGCAAACGGATCAGACGATCGACCGATATTTTGGCGTCCAAAGAAGGCATCATCGAAGTCAAACGCACTCTTATTCCCGATATCCCCGCTTCACTGCTGGATAACGTGGTACCGCCCTATGAAGAGAAAGAGTGGACCCTTGACGAGTTGGCGCAGGAGTATTTCGTTTTGCAAGCTCCCACAATACGGAAGCACACACTCAAACGCAATAAAGCGCATTACCAAAACCATGTGTTTCCCTATTTTGGTACCCGGCTCATCGATACGATCAAACCCATCGAGCTGGAGCGGTGGCAAAACGATCTGCTGCAACGCTACAAACCCGCCACGGTGCAGAAGTTTCGATCGATCCTCTTTAGCATCCTGGAAAAAGCCGTCGATAACGAGATCATCGGTAAAAACCCTCTAAAGCGGGTCATGGCGCCAAAGCTCATGAAAAACCGGCTGGATGACGAGGAGAGGAAGGTCAACCCTTTCACCGAAGAGGAGATGCGGCGGATCCTGGCGTATGCCAACCCCTACAAGCGAAACAACTACATGCGCAATATCATCCTCTTGATGTATGCCAGCGGTATGCGTCCGGGGGAGATCGTGGCATTGTGCTGGAGCGATATCGATTTTGAGCGCAAAACCATCCGTGTCACAAAGATCCGAATTAGAAACGAAGACGGCGCGACAAAAACCAAAGCCTCCAACCGCTGCATCGATATGCTGCCATTGGCGGAAAAGGCGCTACGAGATCAGTACGAAAACACCAAAGGATACGAGCATGTCTTTATCAGCTCCCGCAAGCAGCCGTTTTACTCCCATGACGTGATCGGGGTCAACTTCAAGCGGATCCTCAACGCCGCCGGGGTCAAAGCACGGGTGCTGTATAATCTAAGACATACATTTGCATCGCAGCTGATCGCCAAGGGTGCAGATATCGTTTGGGTGTCAAAGATGCTGGGGAATGAAGATGTGTCGATTACCCTTCAGATTTACACCAAGTTCATTGAAGAAGACGACGAGATACGGCTTAAGAAAATAGAAAAAATGGGCACAGTTTTGGGCACACTCGAAGATGAGAGCCTCTGAAATGCCTAATATACGGGGGTTAAAGCGTGAAAATACGAGTCTATTATGAAGATGTGGATGCAGGTGGGATCGTCTATCACAGCAAGTATATCAATTTTTGTGAAAGGGCCAGAAGTGAGATCTTCTTCTCCCAAGGAATTTCTCCAAGGCTTAGAGAGTACCACTTCGTAGTCAAATCATTGCAGGCCCACTATCACAGGCCGGCGTTTTTGGGGGATATCTTGACGATCGGTACAAAGCTTTTGGATATGAAGGGGGCGGTAGTACGTCTGCGCCAGTGGGTCCAAAGGGGCGAGGAGCTCTGTTTCGAGATGGAGATCACTCTGGTGTGTATGCGCGGATTCCGTCCGGCACGTCCTCCTCAGGAGTTTGTGCAGGTACTTCGATCGGTTCAAAGCTAAATCTTTTACTTTGCCAGATCGTGATGGGATAGTGGATCTGATGATCTACCAACTGCTCTATGCTTTCTCTTTTAAATCCATAGAGTTGGCCAAAAAATATATCACTCCCTATGAAGGTGGCGTAGCTAAGCCAGTCGAAATGTGGATCTAGGCCAAAAGCCTCCAACGCTCCACTGGCTTTGGGATCTAGCGTGGTGAATGAGGAAGCTAGGAAGAGATTGTGACGGTCTCTTGGCTGGGTGAGGGTGAAGAGGCGGGGAGAATAGTTGATCTGAGTGCTTAGCTTGTTTTTGGGTTCTATGTCATAGAGTGTGAGTTGGGAAAGGATGAGGGCCGTTTTGACGATAGGGGTGTTGAGTACTACACTCGATTGGTTGAGTTCTTCATTGGCTTGAAGGT
>Ga0256831_1000780_pt1 | contig 16956 bp, 12 predicted proteins | sample 132544metaG_FD_189087 | JGI IMG/M metagenome (GOLD analysis project Ga0256831, IMG submission 189087) | Hydrothermal vent microbial communities from Lau Basin, Pacific Ocean - 132-544 | ecosystem: Environmental > Aquatic > Marine > Hydrothermal vents | place: Pacific Ocean: Lau Basin | collected...
GGCATTTATTTTTCAATCGTGTTGCCAACGAGAAGATCCGCCGTTAAATCCAACCAATTGCGATTTCGATTTTCTTTTGGAGGATAGCGAAGGTATAGCCGACCACCTGACTGTTTCTTCGTCGTATTGGGTTTCGGGTGCTGCCGATGCGTTACACGCCTCGGAGGTCGACGGATATCTTACCGAAGCACATGTAAGTCCTGATTTCATTTCAGACCTTGAAAAAACAGATGTAGGTTGGATTTTAGATATCGAGTGGTACCTGCTCGATTATGCAAATCACCGGGTTCGCCCTGATATTGATGCACAACTAGATTATTTAGCAACACAAATTGCCGGGAAAGAGGATAAGATTAAGCTGTTTTACATATCGGATGAACCCTACTTGCCCGAAAAAGAGATAACACGTCAAATGCTTGAAGAAGCAATTGGAAAAGTAAAGGCGAAATTCCCCGGAATTCCGACTTACATAACCTATGCACACAACTATTTTTTTACCGATAATCTTTCGAAGCCCGGCACTCAGCCCGGAAGTAACCGGGGAATTCCGAATAATCTCGATTATATTTCGTTCGACTGGTACAGCAACGGTAGCGACGGAAGTTCGAAAAGAAATATTGAGGAGCTAGTTATGCCTACAATGGCAAAACTTAAAGAGATGAACCCCACCATTCATGTCCTTTTAACAGGAGAGGCATACAGTCAGACCTTAACCGACGATAAGCTTCCGGAAGCAATTTTCCGCTACTGGGATTTTGCCTGTACCGATGACCAGATTGTTGGAATTGACCATTTTACCTGGGCCGACAATCCTCTTTTTCAGGGAATGACATCGCTGCCTAAAGCAAGGGCTATTGTAAAAGCCATTTCGAAAGAGGTGCGGTTAAAAAGAGGTGAATTAACAACCGATAATAAAATTCCGATTTACGAATATCTCGATTCGCACGATGCAGAAAACAACAGGTATGAATACCGTTACGATTCGTGGTTTTGGAAAGGCTGGACAAAATCGTGCTATATAATTAAGGAGTTAAAATTTTACATTAAGCCTTCGGGAGAACCAAATGCAAACGACCTGTATCTCTGTTACGTCGATAAAACTTCTGAAGTCGACCGTGGTTATATGTATCTCGACCACCGCTTATCGACCGACGCAAACTGCAATGGCGAAAAACTTGCAAAACCTTCGAAATTACTGGGTAGTATTTATACTGTACAAGAAGCAGGAACAGTTCCGTTGTACGAATTTTATATTGATGCTCCCGGAACCGACCATGCATATTCAACAAACATTGATGAATACGAAGGAAAGAACGACTACACGATTGCAAATAACGGACAGCCAATTGGTTATGTTTATCCGGTAGAATAAAAAAAAGTCCAAATTTCAAGTATTGAAATTTGGACTTTTTTTTAAAAATATTTCGTTCCTTTATTACTCTTTCTCAAGAAAAATAGTTTGCTCGCGGTTCGGACCAACCGAAGCAATAGAGATTGGAATTCCCATTTCGTCTTCAATAAAATTGATGTAGTTGTTTAACTCTTCGGGAAATTCGTTTTGGTCTTTAATTTGTGTTAAATTGGTTTTCCAGCCGGGTAAATCAACATAAACCGGTTTTACTGCATCGGTTAATTCAAATGGGAAATCTTCAACAACTTCGCCATCAATCTCGTATCCCACACAAATTTTTATAGTATCGAAATCGTCGAGAACATCGGCTTTCATCATAATCAGCTCGGTTGTTCCATTTAGCATTACAGCATATTTCAGTGCTACCAAATCGAGCCATCCACAGCGGCGCGGACGTCCGGTTGTTGCCCCGTATTCGTTTCCGGCAGCACGTAACTCTTCGCCGGTTTTATCGCTTAGCTCGGTGGGGAAAGGTCCCATACCAACCCTTGTACAATAAGCTTTAAAAATGCCAAATACATTGCCTATTTTTTGAGGCGCAATTCCAAGCCCCGTACAAGCTCCGGCACAAATTGTATTCGAGCTTGTTACAAACGGATACGAGCCAAAATCTATATCGAGCATTGTTCCCTGAGCACCTTCAGCCAAAACCGACTTGCCCTCTTTCAATGCTTGATTAATCAAATGTTCTGTATCGACAATATGAAACGATTTTAAAACCGTAATACCTTCAAACCACTCTTTTTCCCATTCGTTTAGTAACTCTTCGAAATCGAATTTAAAGAAATCGGTTAACAATATTTTATGGTTCTCGATTCTTGCGTTATACTTTTCATCGAAATTATGCACTAAATCGCCAACTCGTAATCCGTCGCGACCAATTTTATCTTTATACGTTGGTCCAATTCCTTTTAATGTTGAACCAATTTTTGTTTTTCCTTTTTTATCTTCCGAAGCGGCATCGAGCAGTTTATGAGTGGGTAAAATCAGATGAGCTTTTTTCGAAATATAGAGGTTTTTCGAAATATCTACTCCGGTCTCTTTTAGTTTGTCAATTTCGGCTTTAAAAACAGTGGGGTCAATTACTACACCGTTTCCAATAACATTTATCTTATTTTCTCTGAAAATTCCGGACGGGATTGTATGTAAAACATGTTTAACATTGTTGAATTCCAACGTATGCCCCGCATTGGGACCTCCTTGGAAACGCGAAATTACATCGTAATTCGGAGTAAGTACATCAACAACTTTTCCTTTCCCTTCATCGCCCCACTGGAGGCCGAGTAAAACATCTACATTCATTAGTGATTCTTTTAATATTTTCACACGAAACCGCAAAAACTCATTCATGGTACAATGAAATTGTTACGGCTTTCAAATTAGCAGTTAAAAGTAAGAATTATTTTTGGTTAGCAACATAAAAAAATCCATTTGAAAATGGATTTTATATTATAATAAAATGAAGTCGGTTTATTAAACTCAAACCAAATAAGTTTTTCGAAAACCTATCTGAATTGATTCTATTAATCGGTATACTCGCCATAAATATAAAGGGTGTGATGCGAGAATTTAAAATTGTTCTTTTTACAAGCATCTTCAATAATTTCTCTGATGCGTTTGTCGTAAAACTCAACTACTTTCCCGTTCGATACATCAATCATATGGTCGTGCTGAAGTGTGGCAAATGCCTTTTCGAACTGAGCGATATTTTTACCAAACTGATGTTTTACAACCAACTTGCAATCGAGCAGTAAATCAATTGTGTTGTAAAGTGTAGCACGGCTTACCCTGTAATTATTGTTTTTCATCGAAATGTAGAGCGACTCGATGTCGAAGTGTCCGTCGCGGCGATAAATTTCATCGAGGATTGCAAATCTTTCAGGAGTTTTCCTATGTCCGTTTTTTTCCAGATACTCGGTAAACATTGTTCGTACCGTTTCTCTGGTTTTGTTGCTATTCATAATTAAACTAAATTTAAATAGGCTTCAAAAATAGAATTTTTTTTTGATTTTCTTTAGAATGATTCTAAAAATGATTGAAATTTATTCATTTAGATTTTCAATACGGGTTACATTGTCAATTCCCTTTATTTTTTTCAGCCGTTCAATTAAATTATGTAAGTCTTCGGTATTGTGAATATAAAGGAACAGTTCGCCCGAGAAAATCCCTTCGTGTGCATCGAAATGGAGCGAGCGCATATTTATATTATTCTCTTTCGAGATAATGGTAGTTATTTGGTTGGCAATTCCCAATTTGTCGAACCCTTCAAGTTTAATTCGGGTGAGGTACGACTGCCGTTTAAATTTTGTCCATTCGGCAGTAATTATCCTGTCGCCATGGTTCGAGAGGTATTTCCCCAACTCTTTGCACCCCGCTTTGTGAATATTTACATGGTCGTCGGAACTTAAAACGCCAATTACTTTTTCGCCCGGAATTGGGTTGCAGCATTTTGCCAGCGAATAGGAGATGTTGTCTTGTGTCTCTTTTAAAATAAATGGCCTTTTATTGTCGATTTTTTGTGTCGAATCTTCAGTTTTATTCTCTCCTTTTTTCTTATTCCCGAATGTAATATTCCAATATTTTACCAATTTATTTTCCGATTTTTTACCCAGAATTTCATCGATATTTTTCAAATCGATAAATCCCATTCCCAATTCGGAATATAACTGCTCTTTATTGTTCAGGTTAAAATGGCCAATTAATTTTTTCAGATTGTTCGACGTAATTGGGGCATTTGCTTTTTTCATGGTCTCTTCAACCATCAACCTTCCCTTTTCGATGTGTCTGTTTTTTTCGAGTTTAAAAGCAGCCTTAATTTTACTACGCGCTTTTGCCGAGGTTGTAAATTTTAACCATTCGAGTTTTGGTGTCTGGTTTTCGGAGGTTAATATTTCAATTTGGTCGCCACTTTGTAGAACATGACTAATGGGAACGAGCCTTAAGTTTATTTTTGCTCCAATGCATTTATTTCCGAGGTCGGTATGAATTTCGTATGCAAAATCGATTACCGTTGAGTTTTGCGGCATCGAAATCATATCGCCTTTTGGCGTAAACACATTTATCTCGGTTCCATATAAATTGAGTTTAAAGTCGTCTAAAAATTCAAAGGCATCGGTGTCGGGATTTTGCAATACGTCGCGTATTCTTTCGAGCCATGTTTCCAGCTCTTTTTCGTATGTGCTAATATCTTTGTAGCGGTAGTGGGCAGCAAATCCACGGTTGGCAATTTCGTCCATTCTTTCGGTTCGAATCTGCACTTCAACCCATTTCCCTTCGGGGCCCATTACTGTAACGTGTAACGACTCGTAGCCGTTTACTTTGGGCAGGTTAATCCAGTCGCGAATCCGGTCGGGTTTTGGTTTGTAAATATCGGTTACAATAGATAATACATCGAAACATTGTCGCTTTTCCGAAATATCGGGTTTCGCTTTTATAATTATCCGAATGGCAAGAATGTCGTAAATTTCGTTAAAGGTTACCCCTTTCTTTTGCATTTTCTGCCAGATGGAATAACTGGTTTTTAACCGGTGTGTTACTTCACAATCGAAATTGTGCTCGGCAAGCTTCTCCTTTATCGGTTTTATAAATTTGTTTACCAGATAGTTTCGTGTTTCTTCCTGGTTATGAAGGAGATAATTAATTTGATTGTACTCTTCGGGATGTTTGTATTTAAAACTTAACTCTTCCAATTCCGATTTTATGGTGTACAACCCCAAACGGTGAGCAAGGGGAACATAAAGGAAAAGTGTTTCGCCGGCAATTTTAACTTTTTTATGCGGCAACATCGAGTCGAGGGTACGCATATTGTGCAAGCGGTCGGCAATTTTTATAAGAATAACCCGAACATCGTCGGAGAGGGTCATTAATATTTTCCGAAGTGTTAGTGCCTGTTTCGAATCGAAATCGCCCGAAAGCTTTGTTAATCCGTCGACAATAGTAGCCACTTTCTTCCCGAACATATTTTCAATATCCGACAGGCGGTACTCGGTGTCTTCAACAACATCGTGAAGCAATGCCGAAACAATTGAAGTGGCTCCAAGCCCTATGTCTTTGGCAACAATTTTTGCCACGGCAATGGGGTGAATAATGTATGGCTCGCCCGATTTTCGTTTTATTCCGTCGTGTGCAGCATTTGCAAACCGAAACGCTTTTTCGATTCGTGCAATGCGCTCATCGTCGAATTTATTTCGAATCTCTTTTAAGAAATCTTCGTAACGGTCTTCGATGTGCCTTATTTCTGCTTTTGTAAAATGTTGCACGTTAACTCCTTTTTCTTATTTGTGTTTGTTCATTCAAAAGTTGTTTTGCCAAAAACGTTGTTCTGCATTCCCAAAATTCATATCAGGGTTAAAAAACCCAGTATTATTAACGAAAATCCAATTACATTTTAAACAACTTTATTTACTTTTTATAAACATGAAAATCGCCGGGCAAAATATCCTGAATATATAGATTCTCCCCAATGCCTGCATTTTCACCTGCTAAAATATCACTTTTTTTGTCTCCAATCAAAACCGACTGTGCCGGATTAATATGAAATTCGTCAATCGCCTGCAAAATCATTCCTGGTTTTGGTTTTCGGCAATTGCAGTCTCCGGTAATTTCGGGATGGTGCGGACAATAATATGTTTTTGTTATCTCAATTCCTTTTCTCCTGAATTGCGTTAACATCCAGTTGGTTAGTTTTTCGTAGTCGGCAACCGAATACAGTTTGCGTGCAATTCCTGCCTGGTTGGTAATTATAAAAATTAAAAATCCTTTTTCCTGATACTCTTTTATAAGTTCAAAAATGCCATCGATAAATTCGAAATCTTCAATTTTGTAGATGTAGTTTTTTTCAATATTTATCGTTCCGTCGCGGTCGAGGAAAAGAGCTTTACGTTTCATCGGATTCAAAATTTAGGAAATCGGTTTGTGCCTGTTTGTACGATTCGGGAATACCAATATCGAGAAAATAACTGTTAAACGGAATTCCGAAGAACTGTTTTTCGTTACATTGTGCCATTAAGAAATCTTCCTCGAAAGAGAACTTTTCGGGAAAACGGAGTTGCATAAACGAGCTGTTTTTTATTAAATAAATACCGCCGTTAATTAATCCTTCCCCGACATTATTCTGTTTCTCAACAAATTTTACAATTCTGTTTTCCCCGGAGATTTCAATCGTTCCGAACCGCGAAACATCATCTATTTTGCGCAAGGCAATTACTAAATCGGCCTGTTTTTCAACAGCCAGATTTTCCATCTCAGCAAAAGAGACGGGAAAATATGTATCGCCATTTAAAACAAATGTAAAATTCTCACGAGCCTGTTTTAGCGCATTTAATATTCCTCCTCCTGTTCCAAGCGGGTTTTCTTCAACTGCGTACGAAATTTTCATTCCCATAAAACTATCGCCAAAATAGTCGGAAATAATTTTGTGTTTAAATCCAACGGCAAGAATTATATGTTCGAAATTCTCTTTTTTGAGGTTGCTGAGCAGGTAGTGCAAAAATGGTTTGTTATTTATAAGTGCCATTGGTTTTGGCCTGTCGTTAACAACCGATTTCAATCGCGACCCCATTCCTCCGGCCAATATTACAGCTTCACGTTTCATTAAGTTATCTGTTTTATTTCGAGAAAAGTTGCTGCTCAACAATTTTCGGTTTAGTTGCTATGCTCTCTTTTATTCTATTTGCAATCATTGTTTACTTCCTTTTAAACCGTCCAGCTGCTCAACCCATTTTTGGTAAACTGATAAGGAGATACGGAGCCACCAAATGAATTCAGGGTTTTTATTACTTCGAACCGGGTGTTTCCGGGGCAGTAAAAAAACATAAAACCACCACCACCGGCTCCCGAAATCTTTCCTCCCGTAGCACCGGCTTTGCGTGCCTTATCGTAAATTTCATCAATGGTTTTATTCGAAATTCCCTGTGCAAGCTGTTTCTTTACCTGCCACCCTTCGTGTAAAATTTCGCCAATGCTGTTTAAATCCGACTTTAAAATAGCCTCCTTAATCGACAAGGCAATTTGTTTGGTATTGTGCATGGCATTTATCGACAAAGTGTTGTTTTGCTTAATGCTTTGTTGCTGCTTTTCGATTATAGTTGCCGACAATCTGCTGGTGCCCGTGTAGTAGAGAACCAAATTGTAGGCAAGCTCGTTTAAAACACTGCTTTTAATTCGTAACGGATTAACAATTACCTTATCGTTATCGTAAAATTCCATAAAATTTACACCGCCAAAAGTTGCTGCGTACTGATCTTGTTTACCGCCTGCATAACCCAAATCGATGCGTTCTATTTTATATGCCAGTTGAGCAATATCGTATTCTCCCAACGGAATTTTTAACCACTCGACAAAAGCCCCCACAACAGCAGTTACCAGAGTGGACGATGAACCCAGTCCCGAGCCGGCAGGTGCATCGACAAAAGTTATGAGTTCGAATGCGAGTTTTTGTTTCGTGAAATCGTTAACAATCCGGTTGTATATTCCTTTTAGTAAATCGAGTTCTCCGTTAAACGGCAGCTTTTCTGTTGATTTGAATTCAACCTTCTCGCCACGGTCGACCGCGTTTATAATAATCTTTCCATCGTTGCGCGGAATAATTGTTGCGTAGGCAAACAAGTTAATTGTGGTGTTAAGTATTGCACCTCCATAAATGTCGGAATAGGGCGAAACATCGGTACCACCACCTGCAAGACCAAGTCGTAACGGAGCTCTACTTCTGATTATCATTATTTTCTGTTTTATTATAAACCTCTAATATAGTTGAAATCATTCCCGACCACGAGAATTTTTGCTTTTCTTTTTTAATATTCTCAACAAACTGCTCTTTTCGTTCATTTTCGAAAAAATCGATAAGCGCATTGGCAATCGATTTTGGGTCGGGATTAGTAACATAACCAATTTTCCCATCGGGAATAATCTCCGACAGTCCACCAACATTGGTAACCAACATTGGCTTGTTAAAGTGATATCCAATTTGAGTAACTCCACTTTGCGTTGCCGATTTATAGGGCTGTGCAACAAGGTCGGCTGCACAAAAATAGTTCTTCACTTCGTCGTCGGCAATGAAATCGGTTTTCAGAATAATGTGTTCCGAAAGATTTAATTTCTCAATTAACTCGTGGTAGGGTTTTGAGTCGGAATAGAACTCGCCCGCAACAATTAATTTTACAGGAAATTTGCGAAGTCTGTTGTCGGCAAAAGCTTCAAGCAACCAGTCGAGTCCTTTATAATCGCGAATAAAACCAAAAAATAAAATATACCTGAATTGTGGGTCTAACCCTATATTTTTTAGCGCACTGTTTCGCTCCAAAATCTCTCCGAAATTATCGAACAACGGATGCGGATGCAACTTTACCGGAATATCTTTTCTGAATTTATAGATGTCGTTTTCAACACTTTTCGACATTGGAACAATTCCGTCGATGCTATTCATAAAATAGGTGGTAAGCATTTTATCGCCAATCCGTTTTTCGTGTGGAATAATATTATCGGCAACACAAATTACTTTTGTGTGCTTATTTTTTCTAATAATGCGGGCAATTGTTCCTAAACTCGGAGCAATAAACGGAATCCAGTATTTTACAATTACAAAATCGGGTTTCTCCCTTTTTATTCTGCGTCCGGTTTTCAACCAGTTGAACGGATTTACCGAGTTAACAGAACGGGTAATTGTTAAATCTTTCGGTTTTTCCCAATCGGCAAATTGTGTTTTCCCGGGAAACAGAATATTTGGATACTGAACTGTAAACGTCTCAATATCAACACTATTCCCTACATCAGCAAACTCTTTTGCCATTCGTTCGTTAAACGCTGCCAACCCTCCTCTAAAAGGATATGCTGTACCAATCAGTTTTATTTTCTTCAAATTTCCGTTTTTTTGAGTTTCTCGACTACAAATTTATCAATAGGGAAAGAAAAATCATCAGGATTAATCGATTTTATTTTCTCCCACCTAAAACTCTGATTTCCATTTTCCATTTTTTCAAAATCGAATGGTTTCTCCGAGATTTTAAATTGAAGTGGTTCATTCAATTCGGCGATATAATAAATGCTGATTAGTTGCGTATCTTCGTAAAAAAGAGCTTTCTGGTAAAAGTCGGTCGTATAAAAATGACGGATATTTTTCAGTTCCTGCCCATTGCACTCTTCTCTTAATTCGCGCTTTAAACAGTCAATTGTTCCCTCTCCAAATTCTAATCCCCCTCCGGGGAATTTTGTCATTTTTTCTCCCAATTGAAATTCATCGGAAATTAAAACCTCTCCGTTTTTATTGACAATAATACCATAAACGCGAATTGTAAAATTTATTAACTTCTTCATTGTTTTTCACTATTAACCGACTAAAGTCGGATTATTAATTTTTATTGTCTCAAAAGCCCATTTGATGGGCACTTTTATTTCAATTTCAAAACAGACCCCCGATTTATATCAACTTTAATTGAAGTTGACCGGGAGGTTCGCCAACCTGAACTTTATATGCCCGGCTGGTACTTCGAAGCAATTCTACCATGTCGAGCATACTTATAAGGTGTATCCTTATTAATGAGGCAACAACTGAGAATGCTTTCTTTGTTTGTGCTATTTTTTGAATAACTGTCATTAATAATTGGGCAATAAGAGTACACCAAACCTGTGTTCTTATAGCATTTTCATTTTCTCCATAAAAATAATGCAACTGAAAGTTCTGCTTCATTTTCTTGAACAGCAGTTCTATACCCCAGCGTTTTTTATATAGAAAAGCAACCTCTTCGGCAGTGATATCAAAATTGTTGGTCAGGAACTCAAAATATCTATTCTTTTCATCTTGGTAACATACTTTCCGCAAACGGATTTTTTTTGAAAACTTTCGATTGCCTTTTCCCATTTTCATCTTCGGGATGGTATGTAAGCTCAATAACCTCGTCACTGAGGACTTTGGCCTGCCCTTTCTTCCGGTAATGTTTCCGGGTTACTTCAATAACTTCATATACCGCATTCTTTTTCAGACGGGTAACAAAGTAGACTTGTTGGTTGGTCCATAGAGCAAACTGATGGTAATAATTGTAGGCTTTGTCGAACACTATCATGCTGTGCGATATCAGTTCCAGACTTTTCAGAAAGTTCTTATCATGAACTTTTGCTGCTGTAATTTTCACAAATCTACCTACTGATTGTACCGCATCAATAAGCATATGAACCTTTAGCCCACCTTTCTTTTTGCCATCTCCTTTGGGGTTACGACCAACTCCTTTTAAAATATCGCTAAACAATCGAATTGTTGTTGAATCGATTAAAAGGACTTCTTTGAATGTCAGTCCATAAGTTCGGCTGTCCGACAAAAAAGATTTGTACTTATCTACTAATGAAAAATACAAATCTTCAAAAAATTGGTTATCCCGGTTTCTTAATCCATCACTGGCAGTACTTTTGGCAGGTGCTTTTTCCAAGCCAAGGTGGTTTAATTTTCCTCCCATAGCACGCAGCCCTTCACATGTTTCTGTCATCGAATCACATCTACTCAAAATCCCGAACAGCATTGAGATTAGATGTGTCCTGGTTTTAAAAGCTTTATAATAACGGTCGCTATCGTTTGCTTTTATTATCGATGATATGTTGACTTTGTTTACCAAATTAAGTATTTGTTTAAAAATCGGCTGTCCGACAAATTTTATTTCTGTATTTTTATCCATGTTGTAAAGTGTTTTTCGCAAAAATCAATTTACAACTTTGAAGGGAAACCGAAAAGGGAGTACCTTCTTTATTTTTTTTAGTCGGACACTAGTGATTGTTTTTATATCTCACAATGAAGTTGTTTTGCCACTAAAACCAATCCCGATGTACTTCTGGATTCCTCTCGAAATTCCACTTTAACTTTAAACAACTTCAATTACTATGTCACAATTATACTCAATCTTTTTTTGTTTTTTGGCTCAATAAAAAAAATAAGAGGTGAAGGCAAAGCAATCTGTTAAAAAGGGTCTGCTGAAAAGCTCAATGATTAAAGACGACACTCAGAGTTGGATTAGCTAACGAATAATTTTTACTATTCAGAAAAGCAGTTTATACTAAACTTTGCTGTCTTCGAAAACTTGGCATATTTATCTTAATTCACAACAAAGTAAAAAACCACAAGTTATATAGATTATCCTAAATTTACAGCTCTGCGCACATTTTACTTTAAACAATTCTTAAAGAAGCCGTCTTCAAATAGTTTTGCGCTGATAACATCTCCAACTTTGAAGATACTGGGGTCGAAATGGTTATTTATTAATGAAGAATCGACTGCGGTTATCTTAAATTCGGTGCGGCGGTTTGCTGCATGTTGTTGTTCTGTGCAATTAACTCCATCGGCACATTCGTTTACCAGTTGTGTTTCGCCATAGCCCTTGGCTGTAATTCGTAAAGGACTTATTCCTTGCATTACAATATACCGCACTGCTGACTCTGCCCTTTTCTGCGATAATTCCATATTATATTCGTACGAAGCCCTTGAATCTGTATGTGAAGATAACTCTACTTTTATGGGATATTGTTTCATAATATGCACTAAATTATCCAAAGGGGCTTCGGCATCTTTACGAATAAACCACTTATCTAAATCGTAATAAATATTTTTTAGCGTAAACTTTTGGTTCACACTTAATTTAGCCAGCAATAAATCTTTCGGCACACTAAACTCCTTAGCTCCGGATTCAGGTGTACGAAACGATGTACAGTCGTAAATGTAACCATCTTTCATTGCTTTAACTATATATGGAAGGTCGTAATCTAAACCTGTTTCAAAATATCCCGATTCGTCGCTTTTTAGAATAACAACATTATCAGATGTAGGATTGAACATAAATACTGTGGCTTCATTTATTGGCTCGTTTGTGGACAATTCTTTTACATAACCACCAACCATTAAATCCGAATTGGGAAGAACAGGAGCTACTACCTTTTTCTTATTGCTATATCGCAAACCCCTAAATGCGTAAATATCATCGGAACCTTTCCCGTCAGGCCTGTTTGAGCTAAACAATCCCTCTTCTAAATTGTCAGAAAACAAAACTCCAAAATCATCATACGATGAGTTTAATGGTTTTTTTAGATTGTAAGGAGTTGACCATTCGCCATTTTTTAGATTTGTTTGGAAAATATCTAAACCTCCAAAACCCATTAAACCATCGGATGAGTAAAAGAGCGTTGAATCGTTTGCCCAATATGGAAAAACTTCATTTCCCTTAGAATTTATTTTTCCTCCCAAGTTAACAGGTTCTCCCCATTTATTGTTTTCGAGTGTACAGATATACAAATCTGAACCACCATAACCTCCCGGCATATCAGAAGAAAAAATAATTTGATCGCTATTAGCAGAAAGGGTAGGATGCCCAACAGAATATTGATTACTGTTTAAAAAGAATTGCTTAAACTTCATTCTTTTCCCCTTTTCAATATTTGCATAGAATATTTTTAACAAATAGGTTCTAATTCCTTTTTTCTCTTTTTTACCCTCTTTACGAACTGTTCTTGTTACGTAAACACTTTTATTGTCGGAGGAGATAAAAGCCGGTCCATCGTGGTACGTTTGGTTAAAATGCTTTTTCATTATTTTTGGCGATGACATAGCACTCCAAAAACTATCAAAATTATTGGGCTGTGTGGAATAAATATTCAGATACCCTGAATTGGTCCATCCGTAAACATTATTGTCTAACAAATCTAACCAACGGTCGGACGAGAAAATAATGCTTTTATTGAAAATAGCAGGTCCAAACTCGGAATATTTAGTATTTATATTTTCAATATTTTTCACCTCTGCCATTTCCGGAAGCTCCAACCATGGCTTAATATCAATGCAATACTGATAATAATTGCCTGCACTTAAACTGTCGGGGTAAGCTGTATTGAAAGTATTAAAAGCTTCGGCGGCACGGTCGTATTGCCCCAAACAACGCAGTGCTTGTCCTAAATAAAAATAATTAATAAGGTCTGTGTTTTCAAATGCTACTGCCTTTTCGTACCAAAAACGGGCTTCGGCAACGTTGTTGGTAAACCTATAGCAGTCGGCTATTTTTTGTGTGGCTTCTTGTTTTTCTAAATTACTTCCCGAATCTATCACTTTCTGATAGTAGGGTATTGCCTCTGAATATCTAAAAAGCTCAAATAACCTATTTGCCTTTTTTATTTGTGAACTTCCTTGAAGATTGAAAACAAATGCAAGAATCACAATCAAAAATATACTGTTTCGTTTCATGTGTTTATAATTTTTTACAGCATAGACGCAGAGACGCGAAGGGAACTTTAATTCCCGGTGTAAATCCGGAACAAGATATCTCCTTATGCGCCAAACCTCTTTGCCATGGATGTTTCATTCTACTAAATTTCTATCTGTTTAAAATCGATTAAAAATATCTTGGAGTTTTCATCCTCTTTTTTGTCGATATATCGAATCCCAAACGTAACTCGTGCGACCCTTTATTATAAAGCAGAAGTTCGTTCATATATAAATCGAAGGAGTATCCCAAGCGTAAATAGTCGGTTAGTCTGAACTCGGTAAGAAATGCAACGGTTTTTATGGTGCGGAACGAAATACCTGCCCAAAAGACGTTACCAAAAAGGAAACTAGCGTTAAAGTCCATCTGGAACGGGGCGTTCTTTACATATTTTGCCAATACCGAGGGGCGAAAAACAATTTTGTCGTTCAACGGAATTGCCATCCCCGACATGGCATAGAAATGACGCGCTAAACGCGAGAATGTAGTCTTGCTGTCCACCTCTCCTACTCCATATTCGTTCTCCAATAGCTGTTTTGAGGAGAGCCCTGCATAGAATCTTCGCGACTGGTAATAAATTCCGATGTTGGCATCGGGAGTAATTTTCTGCACGTCCTGCGGATAGAACTCGTAATCGGTGTTTTCCGTTTTTATAGCAGCCCAATTGAAATTGAAGTACTTTATTCCGACCTGAATACCAAATGAAAACCAGCCATTTTTGGTACGAATACGGTACGAGTAAGTCCCCATCACTCCCTGATTTATTGATGGACCAATGACATTTCGATAAACATAACCACCAAGACCAACATTGCTGTTCTCTATTAATCCGTGCGCCGAAAAGATAATTACTTTGGGTGCTCCCTCAATACCTACCCATTGGTAGCGGTCGAGTATATCGACGGTAAATATCTGCCGACTGCCCGCATAGGCAGGATTAATTACAAGTTTATTAAACATGTATTGCGTAAATAGCGGGTCTTGCTGGGCTGATACGGCGAAAGTACCAAACAAAAATAGTACTACTAAGATTTTCTTCATATTATTAAAAATAAAATGTGCTTTATATCTCAAACCTAATGTTTCTTTTCTATAAGAAATTCTTTCGTTTGTTTTTTTTATAATACTCATCTTTCTCATTTTAATTACTCCCTTTAATTTGAACCCAACCCGAATAAGATTTTACTCCGGAGAGTGTTACCACAAAATAGTAGGTGCCATCAGGGAGTAACTTCCCTTGTTCATTTTCCCCAAACCAGACAATATTTACATTATCGTAATGGTTCAGTTCATTTACTTTATCGCCCCAGATATTAAACAACCTAACAACATTGTCGGGAAATTTCTCTATTCCGCGAATGGTCCATGAATCGTTAACTCCATCGCCGTTAGGTGTAAATGCATTATAAATTCCTACCAAATCTTCTACATTATCTACAACATAAACTGTTTTTGAATCGAATACAGAACAGCCAGTATTTATATCGGTCACTTCAACCTCAAATTTTGTTGTTCCCGACAGATTTTCGGTTTCGGTGAATCCCGATTTATCGTTTTTCACAAGCGAAACAGGCTCCCACTGATAATAATAACGCCCCGAGCCATTTTTCACAACCACATTTAACTCGGCTGATGTATTCACATAAATTGAATCATCGGGGCCAACATCGACCAACAACTGCGGATAAATTGTCAGAACAATTTCATCTGTAATAGTATCTAAAGAGGAAGTGCCTTCGCCCACAATCTCCATTTTCAGTATCACTTCACCGGTTTCGGTATCGGCAGGTACATAAGTTGGCGATAATGTATTTGCATTTTCCAGTGTTCCATTACCGTTAGTTGTCCATAAAACAGAGCTGTACCAATAGGCAGATGCCCCAACTACCTGAATTGGCTGATTAAAACAGGTCGAGATATCGGGACCGGCATTAATTGTCATAACCACAGAGAATGGCACAGTTACTGTTCCCGAAGCAACCGAACTTAATCCCTCATTGTCAACTACATAATAACTTACTACTGAAGATACTGCACCATCAATCGGGTCAATCTCAATATCGGAAAGTGGTTGCCCTGTTGGAGTAGTTTGAACACTTATGCCTTCTACAGGTATCGTAGTATATGTTATTCCAGAAACCGAAATACTGATAACATTTGTTGGCATACTAGTAATTAATAATGATGCTATTATTCCATCAATATCAGACCCACTAAAACTATTTGCCAAGACTGTTACATAATTAGTTCCACCCGGGTTTTCCGGACTTGCCATTGTGCTTACTCCAGCAACTGGAGGATTATTAACCGATGTAACGGTAATTTCTAATGTTGCAGTATCGGTTAATGAACCATCGCTGCTGGTATAGGTAATTACTGGTACCGATCCGGAATAATTCGCAACCGGTATAAAACTGTAGCTTCCATCTGAATTGACAACTATGGTTCCAACATTGGATATGATTGCGGTGTTACCTGCGGTATAAATAGTAGCATCTCCTTCAATAACAAATTGTGTTACTGTCAATGCTGTACCTTCTATATCGGTGTCATTACTTAATACATTTCCGTTTACAGGAGTATCTTCCGGAGCTGTGGCAATATCATTGATTGCAACAGGGGCATCGTTAACCGGAGCAACCGTTACAACTACTGTATCTGTAACACAAAGTGAACCTGGGTCACAAACCTCATAGATTAAGGAGTCGCTTCCATAATAATCTGCGAGTGGAGTATAAGTTACTGTTCCATCTCCATTATCGGTAAATGTTCCGCCACCTGTTCCTGTATTTCCGTTGGGGAAACTTATTGTTAATAGGTCGCCATCAACATCGATATTATTATCATCTAAATCTATCGATATAGCAGCGCCATCCTCATCCATTGTTGCTGCTTCGTTCCCTCCTGTTGGAGCATCGTTTACCGGAGTTACGGTTATGAAAATAGTATCGTTTACACATTTGGCAGGAAGAGGTGTTCCATCATCACAAATCTCAACAATTACGGTATCTGCTCCATTGAGATTCAAATCTGGTATATAGGTATATGTTCCATCAGAGTTTATTACTATGCTTCCATTATTGGGCCCGTAAATAGGATTTGTAGTTACAACTAAGTTACCATCAACATCGCTATCGCCACCATCTGTAACATCGCCGTTAACCGGAGTGTCTTCAGATGTTACATCATTTTCGTTATCTACTACCGGCGCATCATTTACCGGGGTAATTGTAATGTCTAAAGTAGCATCGTCTGTATCGGTGCCGTCACTTAATGTATAAGTGGTTTGCGGTACTGGACCATTGTAATTAGAGGCTGGAG
>Ga0256831_1000781_pt1 | contig 16953 bp, 13 predicted proteins | sample 132544metaG_FD_189087 | JGI IMG/M metagenome (GOLD analysis project Ga0256831, IMG submission 189087) | Hydrothermal vent microbial communities from Lau Basin, Pacific Ocean - 132-544 | ecosystem: Environmental > Aquatic > Marine > Hydrothermal vents | place: Pacific Ocean: Lau Basin | collected...
CACTGGGGAAGGAGCAAAGGAACATGGCCTGGGAGACCGCCCTGGACAGGCTGATCCTCCGCCAGGTGCACCTGGCGGAAAAGAAGGAAGTGAGACCCGTGGAGGTCCGGCGGATCCTGACGGACCTGCTGGAACTCGGGAAGGAGAAGCCCAGGCTGGCCTTCCACGTGGGATACGCCCAGGCCTACCTGGGAATCGAGGTTCCGGGGAAGTTCCTGGACCTGGAGAAGGACCGGGCCGCCCGGCGCTGGTATCTCTTCGGTCAGCTCCGGGCCCACGACAAGAAGGGCGAAAAGGAGTGGGTCGCCGGGTTCCTGGAGGACAAGCACGTCCTCTACGACCTCTTGCGGGAACCCGGAATCGCCTGGGGCCTCCTTCCGCTTCTGATGCGGACCTATTTCTGGGAGGGCGACCTGGAAGGGGCGGTTTCCGCCCTCGAGTATCTATCCCTGGCGATGGGAGGGGAGGAGGAAGAGGGCGGGACCAGGGAGCTGGTCCAGGCCGCCTTGACGGACCTTCTCACCCGGGTGGAGCGCCGGAAGGAGCCCGAGGAAGGCCTGACGAACCGGGAGATCCTCCGCAGGTCCCGGGCCGTGGCGGGCTTCGAGGAACTCCCGCCGGAAGTGAAGACCAGGTTCGAGCTGGCCGAGGGGCGGTCCTACCTGGAGGCCTGCGAGTGGGAGGAGGCCGAGGAGAGGTTCAGGAAGGCGGCGGAATTCCGCCCGGACGTGCCGAGGCTGGCTTCCCTGGCCTGGACCCACCTGGCCTGGTCCAGGATGCAGGCCAGGAACACGGGTGAAGTCCTTCCCCGCGGCGAGCGGCCCGGCCGGGAGGAGATCCTGGAACTGCTGGACGAGGCCTGCAAGGATCCCGGGAAAGGGGCCTTCGAAGCCTTCTACACGCGGGGCATCCTCCTCTACGAGGCGGGCAAGTTCCTGGAAGCGAAAAAGGACTTCGAGACGGCTCTGGGCCTCTCCCGGCGCGCCGAAGGGGTCGACCCGGACACGACGGCGTCGATCCGGTTCTACCTGGCGGCGTCGATCCTGGCCTCCGGCCAGGGGGGCGAGGCGAAGAAAGCGGCCCACCTGATGGACCAGGCCCTGGACCGGGTCAAGCCGGACCTGGAGACCTTCTATACGGTCCATGAGACACTCAAGTCCATCGACAGGGACGTGGCCTTGAAGTTTCTCGACTCGGTGGACGTGGGGAGGGGGACCTCGCCGGACAACCTCCTGATGGTGGCCCTGGAATACATGGGGCTGGGGGAGGCCGAGCCGGCCCGGGCGGCGGCGGCCCGGGTGCTCCAGGTGGCCAACTCCCTGGACCAGCGGATCGAGGCCCTGAAAGTGAGCCTCATGGCGGCGAACATGACGGGGAAGAGCGGCGAGGCCCGGGAGGCCTACGAGGCCCTCAGGGACCTCCTGGAGAAACGGGGCCGGTTCGAGGACCTGGAAAAGATCCTGCTGGACGAAAACCTGGTGGGCCAGGCCCTGGACCACATCGAGATCAAGTGCGAGCTGATCGACATCTACGAGGAGATGGAGGGCCGGGAGGCGGACAGGGCCCGGCTCCAGCTGGCCGTGGCCCGTTCGCTCAAGGCCAAGAAGAACGTGGAGAACCTGAAGTCCTCCCTGGCGATTCTCAAGGAGCTTGAACTCTCCTACCCGGAACTCGCCAAAGAGGAATTGGACCTGGTCCAGAAGCTCCTGGAGCTGGGCGAAGGGGAGGAAGGGGAGGACCCGGCCGAAGGGGACCCAAGAAAATCCATGGAAGGCCTGGCCCGGAAGCTGGGGCGCCCGCCATTCTTCATGGTGATCGGCGGGAACGAGAGGCAGAGAAAGCACCTGGACCGGTTCGAGGAGCTGAAGGCCCAGTGGGGGTTCCAGGGAGAGTGGATCATGGCGAACTACACCTCCCCTCAGCGGCCGGTGAAGGCCCTGGAGGCCCGGCTCAAGAAGGGAGAGATGGACGGGCTTCTCCTCTTGCACTGGAACCGCCACGAAACCACAGAGCCTGCCCTGGCCCTGGCGAGAAGCTGGAAGAAGCCGGCCCGGACCCTCTACTACGCCGGGTTCACCAGCCTCCAGGAGGCCCTGGCCCTGATGGCCTCCCAGACCCTCTCGGCCGGGGAGATGGATACCCATTCCGGAGAAGAGGAAAACCCCAAGCCCAGGAACAAAGGCAAAAAGAAGTCCAACCCCAGGAAGAAGGCCCCGGCCCATTGAAGCCCGCGGCTTGAACTCTTGGGAAGCCCCCGCCCGGTTCTAGGATCCTCCTTTTGAGGAAGACGGCGGGACGGCTCCTCCTCCTTCTTTTTTCAAGTCTCTTTCTTTTTCCTGCCCTTCTTTTTTCCCAGCCTCCCGCCTGCGTCAGGCCGGGTGGGCGTTTCCGGCCTAAGCGGGCAGTTTCAAGCCCTTTTCACTTTCTTTGACCTCAGCCAGCTCTCTTCGGGCATCTCCGCTCCCATTGCGGTTTGGTATACTTCTGGTCCTATTGGGTGGGCTCCAGGACAAAATCAGTGCCCTTTTCAAAAGAGGGCCGAGACCGACGCGAAAAGAGGTTTAACCAAAGAGGGTGCTGGAATGAAGAGGGTGGTGTATGTCATATTTTGGATCCTTTTGTTGTTTGGGGCCTTTTCTTGTAGTGGAAAAGAGAGGCAAGTTCACGAGGATTTCAAGTGCCCTTCTTTTCAATTCTCCGTCCCCAGTTCAGGACTCAAGGTTTTCGATTGCAATGGGGACGGAAAGAAGGACGTGGTGGTCTTGAATGGGGCGGACCGACCATTTTGGAGGTCGTTTTCCTCAAAAAACAAGGGAAGCAAACCGGGTGGTCTGATTTTTCTGAATTCCGGGACCGGGGAGCTCTCGGGAGAATCCAGCCTTCGGATACCCGACATCAAGGGGTGTGTTTCCTGCGCGGAAAACCTCGACCTCGATGGGGACGGCGACCAGGACCTGGTCGTGGGGTCAGGGGAATCTGATAGCGTTGGAGGGTACATTTCAATTCTTTTGAACGACGGAAGGGGCCGTTTCTCCATGCATTCCGTCGTCCCCGTGGAGCGTGCGCCCAGGGCCCTTTGCTGTGCCGACCTGGACGGTGATGGGGATATGGACGTGGCTGTTGGCTCCTTCATTCCCGATTCCGGGATGTGGGGGAAAGGATTGCAACCCTTTTACCTTTTGAAACAAGAGAAGAACGGACGTTTTTCTGTCACGAAAAAAAATGAAAATGGTCCGGATGAAGGTGTTCCGTGGGAAGTCGGAGCAATTACGGCCCAAGATCTCGATGGAGATGGTTTACCGGAAATCATCATCGGGGGAGCGGGATTCTTGTGCAAACCCAGGCCGATCTCTCTCTATGTCAACAAGGGTGGGCTTCATTTCCTGAAAGGCCCGGAGTTGTTGAAACAGGTGAATTGCCAGGTCATGAACTTCGCCTGGTTGGACTTGAACGGCGACGGCCTGAAGGACCTGGTCTTCGGGGGGCTCCACCGGGTTTTAGGATCCCTCGAAGGGGGAGTGGATGGGGTGGGTTTTCTCGCCCGAGAGAACCGGGATTCCATGACCTTCCAATGGCGGCCCCTCATAACGGATATGAAAGGCGGGCCGGTCCTGGCGGGAGACTTGGATGGCGACGGGGACCCAGACCTGTCGGCCGAAGTATGCGGGGAGGGAGGAAAATACAAGATCGCATTGATTCAGAACGAGGGAAAAGGAGCGTTTCGTGTGAAGGAATTACTGGATACCGGGAACGACCGTTTCTTTCCCATGGCCTTGACCGATATGAACGGAGATTCATTTCCCGATATTGTTTATGTGAGGTGGAGGAAAGTGGGCGGGGGGAATAACAGGGTAGTCGTATTGTTGAACAAGGGAAGGTGGATATTCCTTGAGGTTGGTGAATCCCGGTAAATTTCAGAAGAAAAACACCTCTCCCGTGGACTGGGACGGGAACGGGACCCAGGTCTCGATTCTTTATGATTCCCTGATGCGTCCCACCGACCGGTATGGTGTCCAGGGGGCCTGGACCCTTTCGGATCTTGGCAAGTGGAGGTATGAAGGGAGCATGGTCCTTGGGAGGCGGATCTAACGGGGCGGCTCCAATTTCCTGGAAGAGGCCCTCACCAGGAACAAACAACGGACACCTATACCCAGGAGAACGGAAGCAACCGGTATGCCGGGGTGAACCAGGCGTCCCTGACCTACGACGACAACGGCAACCTGGTCTGGGACGGAGTGCTGGGGCAGATGTATGGCTATGACTACCTGGACCGGCTCTGCGAGGTTTGGAGGCCCAACCCCGGATCCTTCATGAAGGTTCTGCTGCAAACCCGGATCTACCAACCATTGCGGGCGTCCTCGGGCCTCGGATCCTCGACGTGCTGTCCAGCACGCCTCCGGTCCTCGGCCCTGCGGGTGCCCACCCTGGCAGGCATCTCCGGGTTTTCGCGACGAACCTTCATGAAGGATCCGGGGTCCAGCACCGGAGCCCAGCTCAAGGCGAAGGGGTGCTTCACGCTGGGGAGATCAGGGGTAAAATGAGGGCTCTATAACAACGGGCACAAGGTACGGAGAAAGAGGTTAGCATGAGATTCTGCTTTTTTGCGGCATGGCTACTAATGTTTTTTCCGGTTAAAGCCCCCGCCCAAGAAGGGCACCCCTCATCCAATAAGGGTGGGGTTATCCCCCGGTCCCCCATGGCGCCCTCCGTGCCTTCTGGGCCGGGAATTCGGGAAGCCAGGAGGAAGGAGAGGCTCCGGGCCGCCAGGATCAAGGAGCGCCTTTCCAGCCTTGGTTTTGCCGTGCTGGAGGAAGAGGATTTCGATTTTCCCGGCTTCTATTCGGCGGGGGGGACCCACCCGGTTTTTCTCACGACCGACATGTTCTGGGACCTGTACCAGAGGTTCCTGGCGGTTTACTTTTACCGGCTTGAACTGGTACAGGCGTCCCGCTTGCGGGAATTCTCCCGGAGGCTCTTTTCCCTTTGTCTGGGAAAGAAGGGAAAACCCTGGCTGCGAATTTTCTATCTTTGCGCCCCGGCACTGGCCTTCCAGGACCGGTCAGCCTTGGCCGCCCTTCCGGAAAAGGAACGGGCCCGGGTGGAGGCCCTTCTTGCGGGGATCGAGGAGGGGAAGACCGTGCTTGTGCCGGGCTTCTCCTGCCGGGTTCCTCCGGAGCCTTTCCGGCCCGCCTGGTTCTACAAGAAGAACACGGTCCTTTCAGGTTACTGGAAAGCCCTGACCTGGTACCGGAGCTTGCCCCTCCACCCCGAGGAGGAAGAAGAATGCGAGACGGCCCTTCTTCTTTCCAAGACTCTCCTCCTGGACCCGGAAATGCGCGTCTTCATCCACGAGATGGACCGAACCTTCGATCAGGTCTTGGGCCCATCCATGGGACTGGACCCCATCTCCTTTGCGGAAGCGGCTAAACGAACCCTCGGGGAGGGATGGGCCAAGGGGGACCTCTCGGAGGCGGCCAAGATGCTGGGGAAAGTCCTGGCCGGAAGGTGCCCCGGCGCCTTCCCAAGGGAGAGCCTTGCTCTTGGGTGCGGGTTCCGGGTCTTTCCCGGACGTTGGACCCCCGACTCCCTCCAGTTCACCCGGGATGTAGCCCCCCTTTTTCCGGCCTTTTCGGTCCGCCTTTTTCCTTCAGGCCTGGACTGGGTGGCAGTGGGGCCTCTGGCCTCGTGGGAAGGGAAAAAGCTCTACCGCCAGGAATTCAAGGGGATCTCCTGGGTGGAGAAACTTCTCTCCGTCCAGCCGGCCCCAACCTGGGATTCCTTCTATTGCGGGAACATTCACGCCCTTCGCCAGATCCTGGAGCCTTGCGAAGGGGCGCCGGAGATCTTCTTTTCCCCCGCTTGGCGGGCCAAGCAAGTCTGGACCCAGCTCGGGTGCATGTTACCGCTACGACGGAACTTCCAACTCCACCTACTCCGGGGACCCGTCACGGGGAGCTTGCCCCCTCGGCCCCTTCCTCCTGCTCTTTCGCCCTATCCCGGCTTCTACAAGGAGGTCGCCCGGCTCTTGAAAGAGATGGCGGTCCGATCCCGGGAGGAGACCTCCCGGGACCGGGCGGGTTCCCGCCCAGGCAAGGAAGGACACCCGAAGAAAAAGGGAGCCGAAAAAGGGGAGGACCTGTTTCCCTCCCTCCTGGAGGAGCTGGGGAAGGCCTACCTGCGGCTGGCCGCACTTGGTGCCAGACAGTGGTCCGGGGCCAGTCTCAACCCCGCCGAGGAGGCCTTCCTGGAGTGTTTTCCCAGGAAATGGTACGGCGCCCTTGACCGGTCTCTCCCAGGGCCCATGAAGGAACTCTTCCAGGGGAGTTCCTCCTTTTTTCTCACCGGCTGGATCGGCCCCATGGGAGAGAACCGGAACTTCTACCAGGGCCTCTCCAAGCCCCACCTGCTTCAAATTCTTCTTCCAAGGAAAGGCAAGAAGGTCCTTCACGAGGGGCTTGTCTTCGGTTACCGGGAAGCGGTGGGGCCTAAGGGGTTAAGTGACGGCGGGGTGGAAAAGCCTGCCCTGGCTTACCCCAGGTTTACACGGCTCTTCCGGGTGGATGGGGCCGGAAGGCGTGGCTCTCCCGGGGACCCGGGAAAGGAAAAAAGGAGCCAAGGAGACGGGAAATGAGGATGCCGCGAGGTTTTCTTCTTTGGGCCCTGGTCTTGGGCTTTCCCTCTCTTCTTTTCCCGTGCAGGAGGACCCCTCAAGATTGAGGTAAGGCGACGGCTGGTTTTCCGACTCCAGCGGGACGGTTCACCTCCTGGGCCGACGGGAACAGTTGGATCAGCTCTGTGAACCTGGTCAAGGCAGGGGCCGTTTTCGACCTTCTCGGGAGGATCCAGCAGGAGAGCTACAAGTGGAGGGGCATGGACGCCTCGGCGGCAAAGATCCTGGCCAGCGGTTGGGCCGACCCGGGAGGCGGGGGGGACGACACGGGCTTCAGGCGGAGTCTCGGCAACTCCACGGGCTGGAACTTCCAGTTCACCCCCGACGGGGTGTCGTCGGCGGTTGAAAACCGCAGATTATCGGCGGCCGGGGGCGGGATCTTTCCGCGGGCTTGGGATGTTGACGGGCATCGACGTGGACGGGGGGAGCACCCTCCGGCTGATCGGGGCTAAACTCGGGATGGGGGCCTCCGGATGGGGGAATGTATGTGACCCAATGGACACAAGTGGATATAATTGGGTCTTGGAGTGGAGGGCGAAATGACATTTTATCACTACGAAAATGAGGGATGGATTTGGGGTTTAGGGAACCCCCTTCCGGTATTTCTTGCCCTCTTTTCGATTTCCGCCTTATTTCTGGGGAGTTGTTCGAAGGTTGGGGGGGGATTGAAATTCCTTGGGGAAAAACCAATTGGCCGGATTAAAGGTCAATGCGGGGAAAACCTAGGTGGAAAATACGGGCTTAAATTGCGAGATAGGGTTTTCTCTATAGTTGGCGCCGATTTCGATAGAGACGGCCTGGAGGACATAGTGGTAGCGGGCCCTTGGTTTTTAAAATTTTTCCGAAACTTAGGGGGAAAATTCCAGGAAAAGGGGCACTGGGATTGGTCTGTGTACTGCAATGTCAAATTGAAAGCCGGGGATATAGACGGTGACGGAGACACAGACTTGGTGGTTGGTACATTCCTTGGGTTGGACGAAAAAACGATTCGTCGGCTGGGTTTTCACCCACCAGGGGACCTGGTTTGGTTCAACCCATTGAAAGAAAAAGGTGAAAGCGGGGCTTTCTCAGGGTTGATCTATTCCTTGGGTTCCGGCAATTCTTCTACCAGGGACCTTGATCTAGGCGACATAGATGGTGACGGTGACCTTGACCTGGTTGAACTGAAACGGGAGAAAAAAGGGTATGAAGTTCTAATCCTTTTTAACAATGGAAAAGGCCGTTTCGTAAAACGCCATTCCGTTTTAAACCTTGGGGGAAACCCAATAAACTGCATCGAATTGGGAGATGCTGACAATGATGGGGATTTAGACCTTTTTTTGGGGGTAGACGGGCCGAACATTCTTTTCCTGAATAAAGGAGACGGAAGGTTCACGCCGGCTGAAAGAAAAAAGTGGCCGTCAGGGGAAGAGAACACATTGTCTCTTGCAACAGGAGATCTCGATGGAGACGGCATGGAGGACATTGTTGAAGGAAACGGCTTTCCTGCCGGAGAAAATCGGATCTATCTTTTTCGGCGAGGAAGGCTCCTCCCATTCCCATCAAGGGTAAAAAGTTTGGTTTGGGATGATACAAACTATATTCTATTAAGAAACCTCGATGGGAAAAGTGGTTTGGAGATTGTTGTATTAAACCATCAAGGAGGCAGAAATTTCTTTCCGCCTTCAAGGGTTCTTTTTAACGACGGAAAAGGGTTTTTCCTGGAAAGTATAACAATCCCTGTAATTGACAACCCGTATTGTGCTACGGCTATAGATGTGGATAATGATGGGAGGCTGGACCTTGTAATAGGTGGCGAGCGCGGGTTGGATGTTTGTATCAACAAGAACGGAAAAAGTTTCAAGAGGATTCGGTGATAGGGCATTGCGGGCGGAATTAATTAGAGAATGGATCCAATGAATCGAAAAATAGGGTTGGCAATTATTTGCTTCTTGTTCATTCAAGTAATCGGGCAAGGGGCGCCCGTTGATGGGGATCGGGGAGTCGAGAAGACTTTCACCGACAAGGTCCTGGCCTGCTTTTTCAAGGAAAGAAGGAATATCGTCTTCTCCCCCTTGGCGGCCAGAGTGAATCTTTCCGTTCTTCTGGTGTTTTCCAAGGGAAAGGGGCGGAAAGAAGTGGAAAAGTTGCTCGGCTGGAGCCCAGAAGACGCGTTGAAGGGGATTCCAGCTCTTCTTCAAAGGGTCAGGGCCGCCTTTGACGCGAGTGGGGAAATTAAAAGAATGTTGCGCGTGACAAGGATCAAGAAAGGTTCCAGGAGGTGGAAGGAGTTAATGAAGGTCTATAAGCCTGGCTATTCCCTCCGTCTTGAGAACAAGGTGGTGTTGCCGAGCATGGAGTTGAAAGATCGGATCCTTGGGGGAGATTTCCTTCGGATGTTTCACGATGTTTGGAAAGGGGAGATAACCGAGGGCGGGCAAAGGGAAGGCAATTTGTTTCCCGGCCCGGGGTTCCGGAAGGGAAATCCGGGAACCCGCGTGGTGGGGTATGAGCCGATTCGGGTAAGGGTGGAGAGTTTTCTTTCTTTCAGGGCGACTTGGATGAATCCCTTCAACCCCAGGTATACCAAGGATAGTTTCTTTTGGGTCGTTGCAAGGGATGGGAAGGTCAAGAAGAAAGCCGTCAAGGTGATGCAGCTTATGTCGGACAGGGCGAGAGAAGACCCGGAGAAATGGGATGATTCGGAGGGACTTTTCGATTCCCATATGCCCTATACCGAGGACGATCTGGCGAAGGCTCTTTTGATTCCCACGACCATTCCGGAATTTAGGGTTGAAGTGATCCTTCCCAAAAAACGGGAAGGTATTCTTCAAGTCATCGAGGAAATCGAAAGGAAAGGTCTTGCGGGATTTCTCCAAAGATATAAGTTTACGGAACAGAGCGAGAGCCAAGTGGACCTTTTTTTCCCCAAGTTTTCGTTGATGTGGGCCAAACGGCTGGATCCCTGTTTGAAGGGGTTGGGGGTCAAGGAGATTTTCAACAAATCGAACCTCGAGACCCTTAAGCCCATGTTGCCCTCCACGGGCGGCTACGTCGAGGAAGTCGGGCACAAGGCAAAAATCGCCGTTGACGAAAAAGGGATTTGTGGAGGCGCTCTTGCCTATTACGAAGAGGGGATTGCTTTGTATGAAAGGAAAAGCTTCCATGTCGACCATTCTTTCCTGATGGTGGTGAGGCTTGAAGGGGTTCGGGTTCCCCTCATGGTGGCATTGATCATGGATCCCACAGAGGGCGCTTAGGGTAAAGGGTTGGGGCGACCGGGTCCTGGGCTATGAAAGGAGATCGCCGTGAAAAGAGAACGCCGTTTGCTTGCGACTGGGGTTTTCTTGGAGGGAAAATCTCGGCTCCCCGCCGTGTTGGCTTTCTTGTTTCTTTTTTCCATTGCGGCCGCCCAGGAGGGGAAACCCGGTTCGAGGCCGGAATCTTTCGAGAAGGGAATCCTGAGGGCGGCTTGGAAGGAGAGGAAAAACGTCGTCTTTTCCCCCTACTTGGTGGAATCCTCCATCGCCGTGTTGAGATACGGGCTCGGAGATGGGTTTTACGAAAAGTTGGTGAAAGTTTTCGGCCCGCCCTCCGGGAATCGAGGCCCCTTCGACGAAGCAAGGCTTCAGGAGATTGCGGGATACGCCTATGGAAGGGACCATGGGCTTTCCGTTCGGTGGAAATACATGCTCCCGAGGTCCGCACGACCGACCCCGGCTTTTGGAAAGATGATAAAGATTCTGAGGATGGAGCAGATTACCGGGGGTGGGCTCAATGGGGGAGGTGGAAAATATGGTAAGTCTGCAACAGTAATCCAGCCGTCTTTCGTCATCGAGGGCGTCCTCAGGTTTCGCGGGAAATGGGCGTCCCTGTTTCACCGCCGGGAGACAAGAAGGGATGTCTTTTTCTACGATTCGGGCCGTGATGTGGTCCTCCTCCTTGCCGATTTCATGAGGGGAGAGAAAGAATGTTTTTTCGCATATGGGAGGGGTTTCAAGGCGCTCTCACTCGATTTCGAGGGGGGATTCGCGGTTCTCCTTGTTCTCCCTTTTCCAGGGCTCGATTTGTCTTTTGTCCTGGATAACCTTGACCTGCCGAATCTTTCCTCCCAGGTTTCCGGGAAAAACGCGTATAGGTGGGAAACCAAGGTTGACATTGAAATTCCAAAGATCCATTTTTCTTCCAAAGGGGTCATTCCGGGGTGGTTGCGGGAGAGTAAAGGCAGGGATTCATTTCGCGCCAGGTTTGCGGATTTATCTAGAATTTTGGAATTCCCCAAAGGATTTCCGAGGGAAGATTGGGAGATTCGGCCTGAGGATGAATCGGAGATCCGTTGGGACGAAGAAGGTTGTGTCGCTTATTCGAAGCTCAGATGGAAAGGGATTATTGGGGGCTCGGAGCCGAAGGCCTTCCACGCAAACAGGCCGTTTTTTTTCTTCATCATCGATAAGAATAGAGTGAAGGTCCTTCTTTCGGGCCTCGTCTCCCGGGTGGGGAAGAAGGATTCAAGGGTCCAGGGAGGATCGCAAGCATGGGGGCGTCCGGTCGAGAGCGACCCCACCGAGGAGTTGATCAAGAATGTGATCTCCTTCGAACCCATGAAAGGATCGGGGGTGAAAAAGGTCGATGGCGGAGAGGGTCGGGCGGGTTCCCCGTTTCTGGTCAGGGAGACCTTCCTTCTTGCAACGGAGGACCTAAGGATTTCCATCCTGGATTGGGTGGAAAAAAACAGGAAAGGGAAGGAACTTCTCCCTTATACGGATACAATATTGTTTGCCCTGACGCACGGCGGTGAAAAGGTGCGAAAGAGAGCCTTGGGGATCCTGGAAAGAAACAAAAAATTGGGAGATTTTGGGTTTATCCTTGAAAAGTTCGGACCTCGCGGCGGAAAAGATTCCCGCCGCCCGGTGGAGAACCCCGGCAAGGGGAGGACGTGACACGGGGTTTCAGCGGTGTCCCGGGGGTTCCGCTGGCATGGCGATATGAAGAGAGCAAGGCCCGTGGGGGTTTGAAAGGGGTGTGCTGATTCCGGGCGCGACAAAAGTTTTGTCAAGGTCGGGACTCGGTGATTGCGCGGAACTGGCCCCCGACGTCACGAGCCCGGATCTCCGATCCGGCCTCGTTCCGGCGGGGGCTTCACAAGTTTTCATGCTGGGGTAAGGGCAGGTTTCAGCTGGTTCAGGCTTTGCGGGCCCCTCACAGGACTTCTGATAAGTTCCATTATGTTGTGTTGTGTTCCGGTCCGCGGTGGGGGGCGGCGTGTGGATCTTTGGGCTAGAACCGCACTCCCATGCCCAGGTGAAAGGCCACGTCGGGGGAAACTTTCTGGATGAGGTCTTCCCCTACCGAGCCTTCCAGGAAGGAGGACCTGGACAGGAAAAGGCGGCCCCCCATCCAGACCAGGAGCTGGGGCTTGTTCAAGCGCCGGGCGTTCATGTTGTCCAGGACGCTCTGGTGGTAGCGGAACTGGGCGATGGCCGAGAGGCGGCGGGCAAGCGGGATCTCCAAGGCCCACCCGGAAGACCAGCGGTTTCCGTACCGGACGTGGCGCCTCCTGAGTTTCACCGGCGTGTGAGAGTGGACCAGGGAAACAGTTCCCGAGACCTCCATTCCCATGAACTTCTTGGAGATGGCAATTCCCGCACCCTCGTCCCAGCCCCCGTTTCCCGCCCCTTTCCTGCTTTTTCTCAAGGGGGCCTCCAGGGCGAGTCGGAAAGTCATGTCCGGAAGATGAGGCCGGTCCTTCAGGATCTGGCAGGAAAGGGTGAACGGCAGGTCTTCCAGCAGAACCTCCCCCTTTCTCAGCTCGTAGACCCTGTCTCCGTCCCTGTTTATATACGCTCTATAATGGAACCTTCCCAGCTCGGAACGCTCTCCATTGGGGAACCCCAGGGTTTCGTGGAAATTCTCGATGAAGCCGTCCAGGAAGCCCGCCGATGGACGCAAAAAGGCCGGGGTCGCTTCCAGGTCAAGGCCGTATCCCAGGCCCACCCTGAATGGCACCGATACCCGGGTCGTCTCCTGGTCGAACATGAAATCTTCGTCCCTGCGGCCGCCGTGGGATGTCAATGCCTGGTTGGCCTCCACCACCTGGAGGCGGACTTCACCTTGCCCGGGCTCGAGGACTCTTCCCCTTCGTTGGCTCAAGTCCAGGACGGTGAGTTCCACGGGGTGCTGGGTGCGAACCGGAAAGGGCCCCATGAACCCTGCCGCCGGTTGGGCGCAGGACCCGGCCAGGAAAAGCAAACCCAGGCGGAGGGCCGACAGGGAACGACGAGAGGCGGGTCCAGGCGCTTCGGTTGCCAAGGGCTTTTCTCCTGAATCTTTGAGGGTTGTCCCCTAACCCACCCCTTGCCCGGTTCTTTCCGGGAGGGAGATCCTTCCAGCTCGTTGCGAGGCGGTCCAGGAAAAGCTAGCCTTTTCCACCCGACATGGAACCTTCAAAGATGTGCTTCTTCGATCCCGGGCGGCCTTGCGATCTTTCCTGCAGGGCCGCCTTCCAGACCGACGATCCCCTGGATCCCGTCGGGTGCGTCCTCGTGTGGCTGGGCCAGGTGGTGGGAGAGGCCGCGGAGGCCTTGCGGGACAGTCTGGAAAACAGGTTCCATGACGATGGCCCCCAGGGAGGCGGAAACGTCGGGATGAACTGACATCCCCGGGGCCTACCGGCGGTGCCTTTCCCGGTCCTGAAGTTCCACTTCGGCGAAGCCCCCGGAGTCCTTCCACCTTTTTCCAGGATACCAATCCAGAATGATCAGGTAGATTCGCTTGACGGACAGCCTTTTGCCGAACTCCAGCCGGGTCTTGTGGATTCCCTGTGGCATCTTGAGGGTGAAACGTTCCCTGCCGATTCTGGCGACCACCAGCTTGGGGGTCTTGAACGCCTGGCTCTCCGTGGGAAACCAGATCGTGGGGCTGAGCACCAAATGGGTGGCCCGCACGGGCCTTTCCAGGGTGATCTCCAGCCACGGCCTTTCGTCGTCCTTGGAACAGGCCCACCCCGTGAACCCGATGCCGTCCACGGCCTTCGCTGCGGCCCACCCACCCGTCTGGGAGGATGCCTTTGCGGTCATCCGGTTTCTTTTTCCCGGGTTCAAGAGGAGGTTCCTGCCCTGGTCGTCCAACCAGGACCGGAACTCGGGAGTAAGGACACGGTCGACCTTGACCCTGACCTTGTTGGACTTGACCTTGTATCTGCGGAGGCCTTCGTCCACCACTTCGCCGAAGGCCTGGATCTGGAAGACGCCGTTGCTCTTGAATGCCTCCCTGTGGGCGAAGGTGGCCTTCGAGGGCGGAAGAGGCTTTTTCTCGCTGCCTGTGATCCGGGCGATCCTCTTTCCGTTGGCACGCCACTCGATCCAGGAGATCCTCAGCTTGTCGTCCCCCCAGGCGTAGTAGTCCTTGAGCCTGTCCGGCCAGGAGGAGACCCACATGGTGACCGGGTATCTCCCGTCCACCCGGATCTGGAAATCCCCCCCCCTGCTCTTGACCGCCGCCACCCGGTTGGGGTTGTAGTCCGTCACGGGCGCCGTGGCCCTCCTGAGGAAGAGAAGGGCGAAACATGTGTCCCTCACGGAGCCCGGGTAGATTCCCCAGAATCCGCCCCTGGATTGTTTCTTGACGAGGAATTCCGCGCCCTCCCAGTACCAATTATGTTTTCCGAATTTCTCCACGTGGGCGAAGGCCCCGAGGCGCTCCACCCCGTAGAGGTAGTAGTAGAGCCAATAGTTGCGCTTTGGAAGATTTGGGGGAACCCAGTTTTCCCTGGGGGTGAAGTGCTCGGCGAACCATCTCAGGGCCCTGCTCAGATGCCCGGCCGCTTCGGCGGCCTCCCTGCTTCTCTCCGCCCCCGCCTTCTTGAGCAGCTTGAGGATGAGCCCCGTGCTTCCGCCGCCCGCGGCGGTCATGGAGCCGCTCACGGGGCCTTTCTGGAAGGGACGATAACACCACCCACCGTAAGCCTTCTGGTGCTTGGCGAAGCCCTGGGCCGCTTTCTTCAATACCCTTAGAGGGATCTTAAATCCGGCCTTGGAGGCGGCCCAGAGTCCCAGGAGGCCGTATTGGCTGTTGGAGAAATCCTCGGATCCCGTGGGGTAGGCCCACAGGCCGCCGGCCCGTTGCCAAGAGAGCAATTCCCTGGCCATGGAGAAGATCCTGGCCTTGTGCCGCTTGGGATCCTGGGCCTGGAGCGCCAGCAGGACGCATCCATAGGTGTAGGTCCTCTTCTCCTGTCTGGTGAGGATGTATGCCTCCGCCCTCCTGACCGCCTGGTGGTCCGGAGCGAGCCCGCACTTGAGGAGGGTATACATGGCAAGGGCCGTGGAACCGACGGGATAGTTGTCGTACATCTTGAAACTTCCGTCGGGGTACTGGGTCCGGAGAAGGTAATCCACGCCTTTGTCGATGGCCTGGTTGATCTTCTTCTGGGGGATCCTGCCGGCCGGGCAGGAGCCCCCCGCCAGAGAGAGAAAAAGGATACCTTGGAGGAAAGTGGTCTTTTGCATGAGCCCATGTCCAGTTTTCGACCGGGGTCCGTGACCCTCCAGGTTACGCCGCCCCGCCCGGGGAGAGAAGAGCCCGGTCGGGGGAATTCTTGCGCCGGCTCCCGGGAGAGAGGAAAATCCTCCTATTCCCGTGGCGGGAGTTGTCCGGAGACGACGCGGGGAAGAAAGAAACTCCGGGGCGTGAGGCAGGAAACATGAACATCGAAAAGGAATCAGGTGGATACAAGGTCCGGTTCCTGGGGGAACTCCGGGGAGGGAAGGACGCGCCCTCTTCGATCCCGTACGAGGTGGAAGGGGCGCCGGGCCTGGTTTCCGTGGAATTCCGTTTCTTCAAGAACAGGGGCCCCCGTGAGGGCGTGTTCGTCCATGCCTTCTCCGCCCCCATCCAACGTCCCGGCATGCTCTACTCCTTTCCGGCCCGGAAGACTACCGGGGGGCGTCCCTTGCTCAGGGGACGGGTGGACCTGCCCTCCCACCTCCGGGAGGGAGATGCCTTCGAACTCGACGTGGAGGTGCAGGTCCGGAGTCTCCACGCGGAAACTCCATGAGTCTTCTTCCCCTTCTCCGCCGGGTGGAGGCCCTGGGCGCACGGGCCTCGGCCCTCCTGGAAGCAAGGCGGTCCATCCCGCTGGATGAGTTGGGAACCCGGGAAAAAGCCCTGGCCGATTACGTGACCAAGGTAGACCTGGAGATGGAGGGCTTCTTCCGGAAAGAACTGGCGCGGATCCTTCCAGGGAGTTCTTTTTTGGGGGAGGAATCGGGCCTGGAGGGTCGTTTCCAGGGGGATCTCTGGATCGTCGATCCTTTGGACGGGACCACCAATTTCTCCCGGGGGCTCCAGCCTTTCGGATTTTCCCTGGGCTTGCTCCGGGACGGAGCGCCCATTCTTGGGGTCCTGGGTGTTCCCTGCATGGGATGGCTCCTTGGGGCGGTTCGGGGCGAAGGAGCTTTTCTGGGAGGCCGACCCTTTCGCCTGGAAGATCGGCCCCTGGGTCCCGGAAGCCTCCTGGGGTTGGGGCTCTTGCGGGGCAAGAATTTTCCCCGTTGGGCCGACGCCCTCCTTGGAACCCAGGGCCGCCTTCGTTTCCTGGGGTCGGCAGTGGTTCACCTGGCGGGAGCGGCCCTGGGAAGGCTGGATCTGGCCGCCCAGGCGGAATGCCACGTCTGGGACGTGGCCGGCGGGATCCCCATCCTGGAGGAGGCTGGAGGCAGGATCCTGCGTCTGAATGGGACACCCCTGGTCCCTTTCCGGGAGGAGGAACTCCAAGGGGGCTACCTCTCCTACCTGGCCGGCTCCCCCACCGCCCTCTCCCAGGCTCTCCAGGTTCTCGATAGGTTGCGATAAAGGTGGTCACCGGGAGGTAACCTTTTCTTCCCCCTGCTTCCGGGAGGGAACGTATGGTGCCTCCCCAACAGGGGCTGAGGGTCTCTCCCCAGGGACTTCCCCGTTTGGCCCCGAAGTTGCTATGATTTGAGACGTGCTTTCCAGGACGCTGTCCCGGGGCCTTCTTGCTTTGAGGGAAGAAGGATGGACCCGGGATCGAGAATCGCCGGAACAACGAGAACAAAGGAGACGACACCATGCGAAGGATCATGACAGGCCTGGTCACCCTCGGGGTGCTCTTGGCCGGAAGCGGCATGGCCTGGGCCCATGGCGGGCAGTATCGGGGTCCCGGGGATACGGTCCCCCCTTCGGCGGGAAAAGGGCCTTCCACCCCCAGCGGCCCTTCCACGCCCGGCGGCCCGGGTCCCGCCACGCCCGGCGCGCCGGGTCCGGCAGCCCCGGCGACGCCGAAC
>Ga0256831_1000782_pt1 | contig 16953 bp, 15 predicted proteins | sample 132544metaG_FD_189087 | JGI IMG/M metagenome (GOLD analysis project Ga0256831, IMG submission 189087) | Hydrothermal vent microbial communities from Lau Basin, Pacific Ocean - 132-544 | ecosystem: Environmental > Aquatic > Marine > Hydrothermal vents | place: Pacific Ocean: Lau Basin | collected...
GTACATGCAGATCTTCCAGCAGAACCTGGCCGACTGCGGCATCAAGGTCAACCTGGAGAACCTGCCCGCTGCCGAGTACTTCGCCGACGGCCCGGACGGCCCGCTCTTCGGTCGCCACTTCGACCTCGGCTCCTTCGCCTGGCTGACGGGCGTCGAGCCGCCCTGCGACCTCTACCTGACCGAGGGTATCCCCGGCGATCCCGAGGCCGTGGACGAGAACGGCAACCCGCTCTACCCCAACGGCTGGGGTGGCTGGAACGACACCGGCTTCAGCGATCCCGAGTACGATGCGGCCTGCAAGCGCGCGCTCCAGGCCCTGCCCGGCACCGAGGACTACATCGAGGGGCACAAGGAATCGCAGCGCATCTTCTCCGAGCAACTGCCGGTCGTCCCGCTCTTCCTCCGTCTGAAGATCGCGGCGACCCGCCCAGAGGTTACGGGCTTCATCATGGACCCGACCGAGAACTCGGAGATGTGGAACATCGAGGCGTTCGACATCCAGACGCCGTAGTCAGGATTGCTCGGCTTCGATAGTGAGGTGGCAGCGCGAATCCCGCGCTGCCACCTTCTCTACAACGGGTCGATATGGTAGCTGGGGGTGAACTTGGTCTTTTTTCGGAAAGTATTATTATTGGCTTTATCGAGGTTTGACGCTTTGCCCGTTTCCCAGCACCGCCGTTCCGTTCATACCTCGGAGGTCAGCACCCTCGCTTGATTTTGGGGAGGAGATCATCCGGTAGGAGGAGCAAACTTGTATGACCAGTTACTTGATCCGTAGATTCATCCAAATGGTGTTGGTTGTCCTCTTGGCGACGATGGCCATCTATGCACTGCTCAATCTCGCCCCCGGCGGCCCGCTTTCCGGTCTGAACATGACTGCCGACCGCAAGAGCCGTTACAGTGAGGCGGACAAGAATCGTCTGGAGGCTTACCTGGGGCTGGACAAGCCGCTGGCGCTGCGCTACCTGGCTTGGCTGGTGGGCGAGGATTGGATCGGGGCCGACGAGATGTACCTCGGCCTGAAGCCGCCGGACGGCATGCGCTTCTACGCCAAGCCCGGCATCGCTTACGCCACACCGGGCTATCCGGTCTGGATCGAAGGAGAGCAGACCGGCCAGACGGACGAGGAAGGTCGGGTCATCATCATTGCCAAGAAGATATGGCTGCGTCCCAGCGGGGAACCGCCGGAGGGCGTGGTCCAAGGTCTCATCGTCAAGGTCTATGGGCACAACCTGCACGTGGACGTGAAGGGCGATCCGGTTGATGCCTGGGTCGAAACGACGAAGGAGACGGCGTGGGAGGTTCCCGCCTCCGTAGCTCCGCCGCGGCCAGAAAAGGGGCCGTGGGTCAACGTCTCCTGGCTCTTTGGCCCTTACGGCCTGCTGGGTAACTACGCGCACTTCCACGGCGAAGGGCATGGCGTGGCCCGCTTTGACTGGGGGAAGTCGTGGGCTGTGGCGCGTGGGCAGCCGATCAGTATGCTCATCAAGAGCCGCTTGGGCAACACGATGGTGCTGATGTCGCTGGCGACGCTCTTCTCGCTGCTGATCGCCATCCCCGTGGGCATCTATTCCGCCGTCAAGCAGTATTCGACGCTGGATTACTTCGTGACCACCTTCACCTTCTTCGGCACCTCGATGCCCATCTTCTGGTTCGGGCTGATGATGATCCTCGTCTTCTCCATCTACTTCAAGAAATGGGGGTTGCCATACCTGCCTGCCGGCGGTGTTACCTCAGTCAGACCGCCGCGGGCGGGTAGCCTGCTGGCTTTGCTCCACGCCACGCCAGGCTCGTTCGTCGATCGCGCCGTCCATCTCATCATGCCCACCTCGGCCCTGAGCTTGCTCTATATGGCCGGATGGAGCCGCTATATGCGCTCCTCGATGCTGGAGGTGCTGCGGCTGGATTACGTGCGCACGGCCCGTGCCAAGGGGTTGAGCGAGCGTGTGGTCATTGTCAAGCACGCGATGCGCAATGCTCTCATCCCTCTCATCACCATCGTCGTCTTCCAGATACCGGGCATCTTCGGCGGGGCGACGATCACCGAAACGATCTTCTCGTGGCAAGGGATGGGGTTGCTTTACTTCAAGGCGCTGACGGCGGATGACTGGCCGGTCGTGATGGTCCTGCTCTACATCCAGGCTATCCTCGTCGTCATCGCTACGCTGACCGGTGATATTCTCTACACGCTGGTCGATCCGCGCATCCGCTACGATTAATCGAGGTGAAGGATTATGAGTGAGAAGAACGTGAAAGAACCTCAGGTCGAGCGCTTGGACGCCGAAGGCTTGCTCACGACGAAAAAGGAGAGCCAGTTCTCCGTGGTCTGGAAGCGCTTCCGGCGGCACAAGCTGGCATTGGCAGGCCTTGTCATCATTATTATCTTCGTGCTCATGGCCATTTTCGCCAATGCCATCGCACCTTACGACCCGATTACCGATCAAGACCCTTACAATCGAAACGCCGATCCAAGCCCTGAGCACATCATGGGCACGGATGAGGTGGGGCGGGATGTCTTCAGTCGTTTGCTCTTCGCCGCCCGCATCTCGCTTTCGGTCGCCCTAGTCGTCGTCCTCTTCAGCGAGACGATCGGCGCGCTGGTGGGCGGCGTCTCCGGCTACTTCGGCGGCTGGGTGGATATGGCCATCCAGCGTTTCGTCGAGTTCCTGATGACGCTGCCGCTGCTCCCCCTCCTGCTGGCCTTCTCCTCCCTCTTGCAAGGTATCTACATCCCGCACATTCCGAAGGAGTGGACCAGCGTCATCCTCATCTCTGCCATTCTCATCATCTTCGGCTGGATGGGATCGAGCCGTCTGGTGCGTGGTGTCGTCCTCAGCTTGCGCGACCTTGACTTTACCGAGGCGGCGCGGGCCTTGGGTATGTCCGACCTGCGCATCATCGTGCGCCACATGATCCCCAATGCGATGGCCCCCATCATCGTCGATGCCACGTTGGGACTGGGCGGGGTCATCGTCTTGGAGTCGGCCCTCAGCTTCCTGGGCTTTGGCATTCAGCCGCCGGTGCCCACGTGGGGGAATATGTTGCAGGCAGCACAGTCCGGCCTCCTGGGGAACCCCGTCAAGGTGATCTACCCCGGTCTGGCCATCTTCCTGACGAGCCTCGCCTTCAACTACATCGGCGATGGCCTGCGGGATGCTCTGGACCCGCGCCTGAAGCTCTAAACCTGCGAGGAGGCAAACAATCGTGGAAGAACAGCGAAACGAACAAACGGCCGCAGGAGACGAGATTCTCCTGGAAGTACGCGGCTTGAAAACCTACTTCTACACCGAAGACGGCGTTGTCAAGGCCGTGGACGGGGTAGATTTCGACGTGCGCAAGGGCGAAATCGTTGCCATCGTGGGTGAGTCGGGCTGCGGCAAGAGCGTAACGTCCCTCTCCATTATGCGGCTGGTCGGGATTCCGGGCAAGATCGTCGATGGCGAGATCATCTTCAAGGGCGAGAATCTGCTCGATCTGCCTGACTCGGAGATGCGCCGCATCCGCGGTGATCGCATCTCGATGATCTTCCAGCAGCCGACATCCTGCCTCAACCCCGTCTTCCGGGTGGGGGAGCAGATCTCGGAGGTGCTGGAGATCCACCGCGGCATGGACAAGAAGGAAGGCCGCGAGCGGGCCATCGAGCTTCTGCGCATTGTCGGTATTCCGGAACCGGAAAAGCGTATCGATGCTTTCCCGCACGAGCTTTCGGGCGGCATGGCCCAGCGCGTGATGATCGCGATGGCCCTGGCCTGCGAGCCGGAGTTGCTCATCGCCGATGAGCCGACGACGGCCCTCGACGTAACCATCCAGGCGCAGATCCTCGACCTGATGCGCGGGCTGCAGGAGAAGTTCGGGAGTTCCATCATCCTCATCACACACGATATGGGCGTGGTTGCGGAGATGGCCGCCCGCGTCTCCGTCATGTACGCCGGGCGCGTCGTCGAGCAGGCGGACGTGAACACCATCTTCGAGAAGCCCTTGCACCCCTACACCAACGGGCTTCTGGCGTCGATCCCCGTGATGGGCGTGGTCAAGGAGCGGCTGGATACCATCCCCGGTTCCGTGCCCAACCTCATCAACCTTCCGCCGGGTTGCAAATTCGCTCCGCGGTGTCGTGCCCGTATGGAGCACAACCTCCAAATCTGTACCGAGAAGGAGCCCGATCTGATCGAGGTCGAGCCGGGGCACAGAGTCCGCTGCTGGCTCTATCAGGAGCATTAGAGGAGAAGGTTATGGAAGAACAGAAGGCACCGACAACACCCATTCACGGCAACGATGACATCATCGTAGTCGAAAACCTGGTCAAGTATTTCCCCATCCGCGGGGGCTTTTTCCGCCGCGTCCAGGCCCACGTCCGCGCTGTGGACGGCGTCAGCTTCACCATCAAACGGGGGGAGACGCTGGGCCTGGTCGGTGAGTCCGGCTGCGGCAAGACGACGACAGGGCGCACCATCCTGCGGCTCATCCCTCATACCGCTGGCAAGGTCTATTTCGAGGGCAAGGACATCTTCGCCCTCAAGCGAGGCGCGTTGAAGGAGATCCGCAAGGATATGCAGATCGTCTTCCAGGACCCCTACTCCTCGCTCGATCCGCGCATCCCCGTCGGCGAAAGCATCATCGAGGGGTTGACCGTCCACAAGATCGGCACGCCGAAGGAGCGGTGGGAGAAGGCCATCCATCTGCTTCGCCAGGTCAATATGGAAGACTTCCACGCCCGCCGTTACCCCCACGAATTCTCCGGCGGGCAGCGGCAGCGTATCGGCATCGCCCGCGCGCTGGCGCTGGAGCCGAAGTTCATCGTTGCCGATGAGCCGGTCTCCGCGCTGGATGTCTCCGTGCAGGCGCAGGTGCTCAACATCCTGATGGACCTGCAGGAGAAGTACGGCCTGACCTACCTCTTCATCGCCCACAACCTGAGCGTCGTCGAGCACATCAGCAACCGCGTCGGCGTGATGTACGTCGGCAAGATGGTCGAACTTGGGCCTCGCGAGGAAGTCTTCAAGCACCCTCTGCACCCCTACACGCAAGCGCTGATGTCCGCCATCCCCGTCCCCGACCCTCACCAGGCCGGTTCGCGCAAGCGCATCATCCTGGAAGGCGACGTGCCCAGTCCGATCAACCCGCCCTCCGGCTGCCGCTTCCATCCCCGCTGTCGCTATGCCATCAAGGGGCTGTGCGATCGCGAGGAGCCGCCCTTCAAGGACTACGGCGACGGGCACTTCGTGGCCTGCTGGCTGATGGAGAAGGAATCCTGAAGCCATCCTTCCCGCTTCTCACAGACGGCCCCCCATCGGGGGCCGTCTGTTTTGCATCTCCGCAGGGAGAAATCCGCCCGACCGGGCGTATCCTTTTCGCTCCTGCCTCGTTAGGCGGGGTGAAAGGCAGACGATGATCTGTGAAATCCGAAAGAACAACCTGAGGAGGTGTCTGATGAAGAAGGGAATTTACGCGCTCTTCGCGCTGGTGCTGGTCGTTTCGATGGGGCTTTCAGCCGTACCTGCGGTCTCCGCGCACGGCGGCGGTGGTGGCGAGCACGGCGGCGGTCACGGTGGAGGATGGGGTGATCATTCCGGCCACGGAACCCCCGCGCCGACGATGCCCGCTCCGACCGTTACGCCGCCCTGTCCCAACGGCCAGCCTGCGGTAACGCCTGAACCGCACCACGACGGGAGTGAACACTGCGGCAACTGTGGACATCCGATGCCGACGGTCTCGCCGCTGCCCGCCCCCCATCCCGGGATGGGACGGCACGGAGCAATGGGGCAGCACGAAGCGCACGCCCGACACGCCGCCAGCCACACGACGGGCATCTCCGGCACTGTGCCGATGTCGATCGTGAGCGCCGTCGAAGAGGCTACCGGGATGACGGCGGAGGAGATCGCCGCCGCCCGCGCAGAAGGGCAGAGCTGGAGCGAGATCATCACCGCCTCCGGGGCGAGCATCGAGGATGTCGTCGCCATCCTCCTCGAAGCGAAGGCCGCGCGCCTGCAACGCTTCGTCGATGAGGGCGTCCTGAGCGAGGCGTTCGCGCAGCAGATTCTGGACATGCTGACGCTGCACTGGACGACCATCCTCGGCAGCCGGTGATGGCGAGGGACAGAGAAAGGCCGGAGCTTGCAAGCTCCGGCCTTTTGCGTGGCGTTGTGTCAAGCCTCGGGGGACTCTTCCTTGCGCATCGCGGCGATGATCTCCTGGCGATGTTCCAGCAGCGAACCGAGGACACCGTTGACGAAGCGCGGAGCGCTGTCGGCTCCGTATCGCTTGGCCAGTTCCACCGCTTCGTTGATGGCGACCTTGGGGGGAATCTCGCCACCTGTGAATTCGTAGAGGGCCATGCGCAGCAGATTGCGGTCGATGATGGCGATCTGCTCCAGCGGCCAGGCGGGGGCATGCTCCTGAATGTAGCGGTCGAGGAGGGGCTTGTAGGTGAGGACGCCTTCGATGAGGTGCTGGCAGTAGGCCCGCGCCCGTGCCGAGGCTTTCTCGTTGCGGGCGAAGGTGTGCGTCAGCACCCAGCCGACGCTGTGGTCCGTGGCGTCGAGTTCGTAGAGAGCCTGTAGCGCCATATCGCGCGCCAAACGGCGTTCGCCCTTCATGCCGCGCTTCGCTTTCCCTCCGGCCTCAACCTTCGGCAGGGGCGTCGCTCTCCTCGACGGAGAAATCGACATCCTCGATGTAAACGTTGACCTCCAGCACCTGCATGCCGACGATCTGCTGGATGGCACGGGTAACGGCCTGCTGGACATCGCGTCCCAGATGCAGCAAGCTGAGGTTGGGGGCGGCGATGATGTGGACCTCGACGGCCACCGCGCCGTCGTCGCGAACCTCGACCTGGATCGACTTGTCGCCCAAGCCGAGGAGCTTTTCGACCTCGTTCTTTTCGGCAAGCCGCAGGACGCCGGGAACTTTCTGCGCCGTGAGCCGGGCGATCGTTTCCAGCACGTTGGGATCGATCGTAACCGTACCGGGAACTACCTCGTCAACCGTCATCGTTCCTCCTCACATACTCAGGCCGCCGTCAACGGTCAGCACGGCACCGGTGATGTAGGCCGCTTCCTCCGAGGCGAGGAAGGCCACAGCGTGGGCAACCTCCTCGGCCCGGCCAAATCGCTGCAAGGGGATGAGCGCCTTGATCGCCTGCTGCATCTCCTCCGCCACCTCGCGGGTCATATCGGTGGGGATGAAGCCGGGAGCCACGACATTCACCGTGATCCCGCGGCTGCCCATCTCCCGCGCCAGGCTCTTGCTGAAGCCGATCAGCCCCGCCTTGGCCGCGGCGTAGTTCGTCTGTCCCGCCTGCCCCATCAGGCCGGAGACGGAGCCGATGTTGATGATGCGCCCCCAGCGCTGACGCATCAGCGGGCGGATGGCCGCCTTGCAAACGTGGAAGACGGCGGTCAGATCGACGCGCAGCACCTCTTCCCAGGCCTCCTCGCGCATACGCATCAGCAGGTCATCGCGGGTGATACCGGCGTTGTTGACGACGATGTGCAAGCCGCCGAAGTGACGGCGGGCCGCGTCGATGAGAGCGGCGGCCTCCTCTGCCTGACTGACGTCGGCCCGGACGGCTTCGGCGCGGCGGCCAATCGCGCGGATGGCCGCGACGGCCTCCTCTGCCGCTGCTGCACTGTGGCGGTAGTTGATGACGACGTCGGCGCCGCGGCGGGCCAGTTCGAAGGCGATGGCGCGCCCGATGCCCCGGCTGCTGCCGGTTACCAAAGCGACTTTGCCTTCCAGGGAACCGTTCATCCCAAAAAAGTCTCCACATCGACGGTGTCCAGCGCCTCGACCTTGGTGCGGCGCAGCGTGCGGCGCACGAGGCCGGTGAGGACGTCCTTCGGCCCGACTTCGATGAAATGATCGACGCCGTGTTCGCCCATCCAGAGCAGGCTTTCGCGCCAGCGGACAGGGGAGGTCAACTGCTCGATGATGGCGGCTTTGATGGCCTCGCTTTCCCCGACGGGGGCGGCGGTGCGGTTGAGGACGACGGGCCGACGCGGCGGGCGGAAGGGGATAGTTTCCAGCAGGGCGGCCAGTTCGGCGCGGACCGGCTCCATCAGCGGACTGTGGGGCGCGATGCTGATGGGCAGGCGGACGAAGCGGCGGATGCCGTGTTCGCCGGCCATCCTCTCCGCGATCTCCAGGGCGGCCAGCGTGCCGGAGATGACGACCTGCCGCGGGTTGTTGTCGTTGGCCACCACGAGGACCTCGCCGCTGTGCGCGGTAACGGCTTCGCAAAGCCGACGGGCGCGGTGGATGTCGGCGCCGATCAGGGCGGCCATGCCGCCGGGGGCCTTCTCGCCCGCTTCGGCCATCAACTGCCCGCGTCGGGCGACGATGCGCAGCCCGTCTTCGAAGGTGAGCACGTCCGCGGCCACCAGTGCGGTGAATTCCCCCAGGCTGTGCCCGGCGAAGTAGTCGGGACGGGGCAGGCGTTCCCGCGCGGCCTTCCACATCGCCAGGGAGGTGACGAAGACGGCGGGCTGGGTGATCTCCGTCCTGTTCAACCGCTCGGCAGGGCCGTTGAAGCAGAGGTCGCTGAGCGCATAGCCCAGCGCCTCATCGGCATAGGCAAAGACAAGCCGGGCCTCATCCGAGGCCCGGTACCAGGCGTGTCCCATCCCGACATACTGGGAAGCCTGTCCGGGAAAGAGAACCGCCGCGCCCATAGCGGCCACCTTATTCCTCGATCTCGATCACTTGCTTGCCGCGGTAGTAGCCGCAGTAGGGGCAGGCGTGGTAGGGACGGATTGGCTCGCCGCAGTTGGGGCAGGGGACGAGGTTCGGCAAGGTCGGTGCGGCGTAGGTGTGCGCACGCCGATTCTTGCGACGACGACTGGTGATCTTCCGCTTCGGTACAGCTCCCATTCTTGGCTCCTTCTCCGTAAGCTAACGGGTATCGCTTTCTTTCGGAAAGCGGGGTCATTATAGGAGAAGCGGCGATCCTGTCAACTCCTTCGGGTGCGCGAAGGCTTGACAAAACCAAACCCTATGGTAGGATGGCGCTCGTTCGGGGGCGTAGTGTAGCGGTTAACATGCTGGCCTGTCAAGCCAGAGATCGCGGGTTCGAATCCCGTCGCTCCCGCTGGCACCGCGAGGCGGCTCTTCGGAGCCGCCTTTGTCGTTGGCGTGGTCTCTTCGCCTCTCTGCAATCCTCCCTGCATCCCATTTGCCCTCTTTCCCCGCGCGGCTATAATCTACCCGACCATCACCACGAGGGGGCGAAGATGAGCCAGGCGGAAAGGCGGAAAAAGGTCCTCTGCATCGACGATACGCCGACGTTGCGTCGTCTGGTGAGGCGGCTGCTTTTCCAGAAATACGAGGTGCTGGAGGCCGCGACCGGTCTGGAGGGGATCGACATCGCCCAGAAGACCCGTCCCGATCTGATCCTCGTCGATCTCCACCTCCCCCAGTTGACCGGCTACGAGGTAGCGACCCGTCTTTCCTCCATCCTTCCGAAAACGCCGATCATCGCGCTGACGGCCGATACGAGCGCGTATGTGCGCGAGCGGGCGCTGGCATCCGGCTGCTGGGGGTACATCGCCAAGCCGATCGAGGCCGACGAGTTCCAGCGGCGCGTGGATGAGTACCTCGGCGGTGTGCGAGAGATACTGGAAGACCAGAGCTTCGTCGAGTCCTACCAGCAGACCTTGGTCCTGCGGCTGGAGGAGAAGGTCCGCGAACTCACCGATGCCCTGCAAGATAACGAACGGCTCAATCGCCAGAACCGCGATCTGCTGGCCCAGGCCGAGCGCCGCTCTCGTCTGCTGGAAGCGGCGGCGCGCGTCAGCCACAGCATCACCTCCATCCTCGACCTGGATACCCTCCTGAGGGCGACGGTGGACATCATCTGCGAGGAGTTCGGCTTCTACTATGCCGGTGTCTTCCTCCTGGACGAGAAGGGGGAATGGGCGGTGCTGCGGGCAGGCCGCGGCGAGCCTGGGCGCAAGATGGTCGAGGCCGGCCATCGGCTGCGCGTAGGCGGCTCCTCGATGATCGGCACGGCGATTGCGGAGCGCAAGGCGCGCATCGCCCTGGACGTGGGCGAGGAGCCGGTGCACTTCAAGAACCCCTACCTGCCCCACACCCGCTCCGAGATGGCCCTGCCGCTCGTCGTGCGCAATGAGGTCATCGGCGCATTGACCATCCAGAGCGTCGAGGAGGCGGCCTTCAGTGAGGACGACATCACCGCCCTGCAGACGATGGCCGATCAACTGGCGGTGGCGATCAACAACGCCCGCCTGCTCGCCGACCTGGAGGAGGCGCACAGGGAACTGGTGCGCAGCAAGACCTTCGAGGCCATCGCCACGGCGACGGGCGAGGCGATCCACTGGGTGGGCAACAAGGCGGCCCCCATTCCGGGCAGCGTGCAGCGTATCCGTGAGGATGTGAGCCGCTACCTCGTCGCTGCCCATCTCCTCCTTGCCGAGGCCCCGGAAGAGGTGCGGGAGAGCAAATTCGCCGCGCTGCTGGAGGAGGCCTACGCCGAACTCCAGGCCAAGGGCGTCGATCTCGCCGGGCTGGAGAAGGAGATGCGGCGCTACTCGCTGCGCAGGCTGCTGCGCATCCTCACCGTGGAGTCCATCTTCGAGGACCTGGAGATCATCGAAAACAGCGCCCGCTCCATCCTCAACATCAAGGAGGACCTCATCGGTCCGGCACGCAAGAAGCGGCTGCAGGTCTTCGACCTCAACCAGTTGCTGCGCGAGACGGTGGCGAGGATGGGCATCAAGGATGTGGAGGTCATCTGGGAGCTGGAGGAGGGACTGCCGCCCGTGCGCGCCGACCGCGTGCAATTGGGGCGCGTCTTCATCAACTTGATCAAGAACGCCGTCGAGGCGATGGAGGGCCGTCCCGTGCGCCGCCTGACGCTGGCGACCACCCGCTCTGAGCACCAGGCGGGCTTCATCGTCATCGACGTGGCCGATACGGGCGTCGGCATTCCCGTCGATCGGTTGGACAAGATATGGATGGCCTTCTACACGACGAAGGGCGACCGCGGCGGGACGGGGCTTGGCTTGCCGGCCTGCGCTCAAATCGTCGGAGAGCTGGGCGGGCGGATCGTCGTCCAGAGCGAGGTCGGTGTGGGGACGATCTTCAGCGTACACCTGCCGACGGTCGATGCCCCGGAGGAGGAAACTGTTCGCGTCAGTCAACAGGAGGGAAGCGAGGTCGAGTGATGGAAGAAGAGAGAGAGGTCCGGATACTGCTCGTCGATGACGAACGATTGGTGCGGCGCAGTATGGAAAAGACACTGCTGCGCGCCGGTTACGATGTGGAATCGGCGGGTGAAGTGCGCGAAGCACTGGAGATATTCCGTCAGGCCGAGGAGGATGGCGAGCCTTTCGACATCGCCGTCCTCGACCTGCACATGCCCAACTTCGAGGGGGTGGACGATCCCAACGCCGGGCTGGAGCTGCTTTCGCGCCTGGTGGCGATCGCCCCGACCTTGCCCGTGGTCGTGCTCACCGCCTTTGACGAGGTACGCAGGGCCAAGGAGGCCGTAACCCGTGGCGCCCGGGCCTACTTCGTCAAAGGCCGCGAAGCCGGTTTGATCGAACTCATCGAGGAAATCCTGTCCTGAAAGGAGGGGGCATGGCGAAGAAGAAACATAGCTGTGAGGATGACGTCGCGCTGGCCCGCCGCCGTGAGACGTTGCTCCAGGCTGCGGCCCGCGTCTCGCGGAACGTCGCTTCCATCCTCGATCCCGACCAACTCCTGGAGCAGACGGTGGACATCATCTGCGACGAGTTCGGTTTCTACTACGCCGGGGTCTTCCTCATCGACGAGACAGGGGAGTGGGCGGTCCTTCGCGCCGGACGCGGCGAACCGGGACGCAAGATGGTCGAGGCCGGACACAAGCTGAAGGTGGACGGCCATTCGATGATCGGGCGCGCCACGGGCGAGCACCGGGCCCTTATCGCGCTGGACGTGGGCGAGGAGCCGGTGCACTTCAAGAACCCCTACCTGCCCAACACGCACTCCGAGATGGCCTTGCCGCTCATCGTCGGCAACGAGTTGATCGGCGCGTTGACCGTGCAGAGCGAGGAGATCGCCGCCTTCACCGAGGACGACATCGTCGTCCTCCAGGGGATGGCCGATCAGCTTGCGATCGCCATCAAGAACGCCCGGCTCCATCAGGAAAACCGGCGGCTGCTGGCCCGCGCCCAGCGCCGCGCCCGTCTGCTGGAGGCGGCGGCGCAGGTGGGCCGTGAGGCGACCTCCATCCTCGACCTGGACGAACTGCTCAACAAGGTGGTGGACATCATCTGCGATGCCTACGGCTTCTACTACGCCGGTGTCTTCCTCGTCGATGAGAAAGGCGAATGGGCGGTGCTGCGGGCCGGACACGGCGAGCCGGGGCGCAAGATGATCGAGGTCGGGCACAAGCTGAAGGTTGGCGGCCTGTCGATGATCGGTACGGCGATCGCCCAGCGCAAGGCGCGTATCGCGCTGGACGTGGGCGAGGAGCCGGTGCACTTCAAGAACCCCTACCTCCCCTACACCCGCTCGGAGATGGCGCTGCCCCTCGTCATCGGCGATCAGGTCATCGGTGCAATGACCGTCCAGAGTATGGAAGAGGCCGCCTTCAGCGACGAGGACATCGCCAGCCTGCAGGCGATGGCCGATCAGGTCGCCGTCGCCATCCGCAACGCGCAGCTTCTCAAGGACCTGGAAGAGGCACACAAGGAACTGGTGCGCACGAAGACCTTCGAGGCGATCGCCACTTCCACGCTGGAAGCCATCCACTGGATCGGCAACAAGGCGCTGCCCATCACCACCTCCGTCGAGGGCCTGCGCGAGGACCTGGCCGCCTTCCGCAAGGTGGATGCCGAACGGGTCGAGTCGATGATGGAGGATTTGGAGATCATCGACGAGAGCGCCCACCTCATCTTCCAGGTGCGCGAGCACATCATCGGACCGGCGCGGGAGATGCGCCCCGGTCCGGTGATGGCCGAGGATGTGCTCCGCGACGCAGTGATCGCCCTGGGCCTCGATGAGGGGCCGGTGGCGTTCCGCGTGGCGGAGGACCTGCCGCGTGTCCTCGCCGACCCTCTGCACCTGAGCCGTGCCTTCACCTACGTGCTCACCAATGCCGTCGAGGCGGTGGAGGCGCTGGAGGAGCCGCACATTGGCATCGAGATCATCCCGGCGGGGGATTTCGTCGCCGTCCGCATCACCGACAACGGCCCCGCCATCCCGGCGGAGGTGCTGGACAAGATTTGGGCACCCTTCTTCACCACCAAGGGGCGGCGGCACGCCGGACTGGGCCTTTCGGCGACGATGCAGATCATCCGCCAGATGGAGGGCAAGGCGAAGGTGGAGAACCTCCCGCAGGGCGGGGTGATGGTCGAGTTGATGCTCCCCATCTTCGACGAACGCCGACCGGAGGTCGAGTTGCCCGAGGAACTGGAAGTGCTCCTCCTCGACGATGACGACCCCTGGAGCCGCTTCGTCGTCGAGGCACTGGAGGAGGCAGGCAACACGGTCAAGCGGGCGACGGTGCTGGAGAAGCCGGAGCGCTATCACCTCATCATCGTCGATGACGTGATGGCCGAGGGCGACAGCACGCAATTGCTGCGCGACCTGCGGCGGGCGGGGGTGGTGAAGAAGACCGTCGTCGTCGCCTCGCGGCTGGGGCCGGAGGAGGCGACGCGCCTGCTCCAGTACGGCGCGAAAGACGTCCGTCCCAAGCCCTACGATGAAGTCGGCCTGGCCGATCTGCTGACCCTGGCCGAAAAGCCGGAAGTCTGACGCAGAACGCACGAGCGCCGAGGTTGCCGCCTCGGCGCTCGTGGCTCGAATGGCCCTCTGACGTCGGTCAGACCGTCTCGTCGGCGAGGATTGCTTCGATTTGGGCGAGCGCCGCCTCGTCGAGGACGACATCGGAGGCGCGGACGTTATCCAGGACGTGAGCGACCTTCGTCGCGCCGGTGATGGCCGAGCTGATCTCCGGTCGGCGCAGCACCCAGGCCAGCGCCAGTTGCGCCATCGTGGTCCCCAGTTCCTGCGCCAACGCGGTGAGCCGACGCACCTTCGCCAGCTTCTCCTCCGTCAGGTCGGCCTTGATCCAGTCGCTGTAGGTGGCGCGGCTGCCTTCCGGGATGCCGTCGTTGTACTTCCCCGTGAGAACGCCCTGCGCCAGCGGGCTCCAGACGACCAGCCCGATGCCGTGCCTGGCCGCCGTCGGCATCACCTCCGCCTCGATCTCGCGATGGAGCATGTTGTAGCGGGGCTGCTCCACCTGCGGCAGGTAGGCATTGAGCACCTTCGCCGTACCCACCGCCGCTTCGATCTGCGCCGCGCTCCAGACGCTCGTCCCCCAGTAGAGCACCTTCCCCTGGTGGATGAGGTCGTCCATCGCCCGCACCACCTCCTCGATCGGCGTCTCCGGGTCGAAGCGGTGGCAGAAGTAGAGGTCGAGGTAGTCGGTGCCGATGCGGCGCAGCGACTGCTCGACCGATTCCATAATGTGCTTGCGGCTCAGTCCACGGTCGTTGATGTTGTCGCTCATCGGCCAGAAGACCTTGCTGGAGATGACCAGATCCTGCCGCCGCAGGCCGAGCGCGCGGATGGCACGGCCGACCGCCTTCTCCGCCTCGCCACGGGCGTAGATGTCGGCGATGTCGAGGAAGTTGACGCCGTGTTCTACCGCCGCCGCGATGCAGGCCCGCGTGATCTCGTCATCGACCGCCTTGCCGAAGGTGAGCCACGCGCCCAATGAGATTTCGCTGACTTTGATCCCTGCTTTGCCCAAACGTCGGTACTTCATCCGTGACCTCCTTGCTTTACGTGAAGATGTCCAGAATGTCCCGCAGCATCGTTGCCGCCGAGGGGAGGGGGGTACGCTCCTCGATGATGGCGCTGATCCGCCCGTAGATGTCCGTTTCGAAGAGAACGCCCATCTCCTTGCGCCCCAGCCGTCCCAGCGGATGTTCCGCGGCGAGCGGGACGGGCGCGACGGAGAGGCGGTAATCGCCCGCCTCGTCCAGCCTGGCACGGGCCAGCAGACGGTAGCGATAGCCGCTCTTCCGCGCCGCACGGAGTTCCTCCGCGCGGACGGCCTCCACGCCCGCCCGTCTGACCATGTCCAGTGTGGCCGGGTAACCGGTCGCGCTGCGGGTGAGGATGACCAGCTTGGCGGCGGTATCCCAGCCTTCCAAATCCCAGCCTGGATCGGCCTCCAGGACGCCTTCGGCGCGGGCGCGGTCGAGGGCGGTCTCGTAGGGCAGGCCGTCGGCGAGGAGGTCCATCACGTAGCCGGTTACGAGGTTGGGCACGGCCTCGATGGTGAAGACGGTCGCGCCGCGCAGATCGCGGGCGGCGAGGTTGATCGCCGGCAGCCCCCCGGCGACCGTCCCGTCGAAACGGAGCGCGACGCCCTGTTCGGCGGCCAGCCGGTGCAGTTCGTCGAAGGCGAGGACGATCGGCCCCTTGTTCGGCGTAACGACGTGCATCCCCCGCCGCAGCGCCGTGCGAATGCAGCTCAGCCCCGGCTCCGCACCCGACTTCAGGTTGACCGGGGAGGCCTCCAGCAGCAACTCGGCCTCCGCCTGCTCGACTAAGGCGAGGGCATCCCAGCCGGGCCGGGCCGCTTCCAGTTCGGCGAGCGAGCCGCCCCGCTCCTTGACGGCGGCCACCGTCCCCCAGTCCAGCCCGTTGGGAGCGTAGGCCGCGCCCCGGCTGTCGGCTGCGCCGACGAGGCGCAGCGTCAGCCCGTAGCGCTCGCGCAGGTGCGGGGTCTTGGCCTCGACCAGGCGACAGAAACGCCGCCCCAGTTGTCCCACGCCGATGAGGATCGTGCGCACTTCTTGCATCGTTGACCTCCATCCGATAGGGGAGGCTGGCGACGCTCAGCCGTCGAGCCGCATCGCCAGCAGGGGAACGAGCATCTCGTGGGGCGTCAGGCCGCCGTGCATCCCCAACATCGGGTGATGGGCGTGCTCCTCGTCCTCCTCTTCCTCCTCCGGCGGGCGCTCCCGCTCGAAGTAGGCCCCGCCCAGCGCCACGCCGACCAGGTCGCCCAGGCGGTGAGGAGTCTCGGCATAGGGCTTGCCCGGCCCCAACAGTCCGGACTCCATCAGTTCCTCGCGGGTGAGGAAGAAGAAGCGGTCGGCCAGGTGCGCCTCCACGTAGGCCCGCGCGGCCTCTTCCTGCCCGGCGCGGACGTAGAGGAAGGGGACGCGACGCTCGCCGATGGGCGGCATCAGCAGCATCTCCTTCAGCGCCGGATGGTCATCCAGATAGACGGCCTCTTCGGGCGGTGTGTCGATCTGCCCGTGGTCGGCGGTGAGGAGGAAGAGCGTCCCCTCGCGTGCCCTGCGGCTCATCGGCTCCAGGAAGAGCCGTTCCAGCATCCAGTCCAGCGCCAGCGTCTCCATCTCGCCGCTTTCATCCAGCGGCCCGTAGCGGTGGGCGAGGTTGTCCACCGCGTGCCAGTAGCCGCCCAGGAGGAACTTTTCCCCGGCGTGTTCCTCCAGCAGACGGCGCATATTCAGCCACATCTCCGCCGCGCTGACGTGGCCGCGCACTTCGCGCGTCCCCCGGAAGTGCATCTGCGAGAGGGGCGTTTCGGTGTAGCGGTGGAAGATGGCGGCGTAGGCGAGGAGGCCCTGCACGGAGAGCGTCTCGCCCAGGGAAGGGACGGGGAGGAAGTGGCGCGGATCGAAGCCGTACTCCAGCAGTACCTGCCCAAAGGGGCGGTGGATGGTGGAGCAGGAGATGCACTCGGCGACCATCATCCATTCGCGCAGGAACATCGTGAAGGCGAGCATCCCGTGCTGGACCGGCGGACGCGCCGTCCAGATGGTCGTCAGGACGCTGTTCGTCGTCGAGGGGAAGGTCGTCGTCAGCGGCAGGAGCCGCGCCTTCCCTTCCTGCGTGGCGCGGTGGATGAAGCTTTCCGGGTGTCGCTGCAGGACACGCTGGAGTTGCTCCCAGCCGAGCGCATCG
>Ga0256831_1000783_pt1 | contig 16944 bp, 16 predicted proteins | sample 132544metaG_FD_189087 | JGI IMG/M metagenome (GOLD analysis project Ga0256831, IMG submission 189087) | Hydrothermal vent microbial communities from Lau Basin, Pacific Ocean - 132-544 | ecosystem: Environmental > Aquatic > Marine > Hydrothermal vents | place: Pacific Ocean: Lau Basin | collected...
TCCCACAGTGTACCCTCTAACATGACATGCACCCCTGTTGCTTGTTGCATACTCAAGACCAATGCCCTTGATGGCTCGTGGGTCGTATGCGGGAAACTCCTGTTTCTTGACAGTCATTGAGAACTCTGGGTGGCCGTAGTGTTCTGCAAGCCTATAAGAACCTTTTGCCAAAAGCTTGCCGAAATCTGTGCTCTGCTCTGCCATCATTTTAACCGTTTTTACCATAGCCTCACTATCACCAAATCTCAACGGAAAGCCAATTTCTTGCTCTGGTATATAGCCTGCCTCAAACAGATCCATTGCGCAGGCTATCGTGGCACCCGCTGAGATTGTATCAAGCCCATATTCATTGCAGATGTAGTTGGCAACTATTATGGCTTCCATGTCATCTATGCCGCAGTTTGCCCCGAAAGCCCAAATCGTTTCAAATTCAGGTCCTGCGCCCTTCATGCCTTGATATTTTCCTTCCTTAATCTCTGTAACCCTTCCACAGGATATTTGACAGCTATCGCAGGCTTCAGCTTTTATAAGGTATTTTTCTGTTAACACCTTGCCAGTTATATTCTTTGCCTTCTCAAAATATGCATCGTGGGCGTTAAATGTTGGGAAGCCACCGACCTTGTTTATCAGTCCTACAAGCGATGCTGTGCCGTATTTTGCACCACCCCCACCTGAAAACGGGTCTTTACTTAAAATTCCCCTTGCCTCGTACACAGCCTCTTTAAACCCTTCGGGCTCTGCCACCTCTATTGTGCCATCTCCATAGACAGCTATGGCTTTTAGGTTTTTGCTCCCCATTACTGCTCCAACACCCGTTCTCCCCGCAGCTCTGTAGCCCTCTACCGTTATATTCGCAATCAGTGAGAGCTTCTCCGCAGCAGGACCAATCTCCATTGTGCTAACCTCTGGATGGGTTAGCTTTCTCAAGATTTTATCTGTCTCTCTTGTCGACTTACCCATTAATTTTGAAGCATCTCTGAGCTCTGCCCTACCCTTGTAAATCCACAGGTACACGGGTTTTTCTGCTTTTCCTTCGATAACTATTAGGTCAAAACCTGCCCTTTTTAGTTCTGATGCAAAGTGTCCTCCTGCGTTTGAGCAAGCTATTGCTCCATTCAAAGCCCCCTTTGTTATAACCATCACCCTTCCTGAGGAGGGTGCAAATGTTGAACCTATGGGTCCTGTTGCGATTATGAGTTTGTTTTCTTCGCTCAGGGGGTCAATTCTTGGGTCTATCTCCTCAAGAAGCAACCTTGTTCCATAGCCCCTACCCCCTATGAAGTTTTTAGCCCACTCTTCGTTTGTATCTTCAAGGGTTATCTTATTGTTGCTTAAATTCACCCTCAGTATTTTCCCTGTATATCCACCTTTTAACATTACTTCACCTCCATTGCAGAGCTTTTAAGCCTTGTAGCACTTCTATATCGCTTGTCCAGAACCATATCCTCAACTTCGATATATTCAAGAGCCTTCGCCTGACAAACCTTTACACACTCGGGATATCCACCACACAGATCGCACTTTATAATTTCCCTTCCCGTATGATTGAGCTTTATTGAGCCCCAGGGACAAGCCATAATGCACTGTTTGCAGACGATACACCTGTTTGGGTCAAACTCCACCACTCCAGTTTTTCTGTTTTTACTCAATGCCTGCGTTGGGCAGACCTTAACGCAGTATGCCTCTTCACACTGTGTGCAGACAGAAGGTATAAAAATAAAATCTTCCAAAAAATGGCTTATCGTTATTCTTGAATCCCACCTGTTAAATACTCCTGTGTGGACGAAGGAGCATGCATATTCACACGCCCTACAACCTGTGCATTTTGAGATGTCTATGGATAGAACTTTCATGGCACACCTCTCTTGTTTGTATTTTCTTAAATTTTAGTTATAAAACTTGTTGATGGCAAGCAAAATTGAGCTTAAGGGCAGATTATTATATTCCTCGACCAAAGGCAATCTGCACAGGACGGTTCATTGCCCCAGCAGTCCACTGCTGTATCCTTCACGAAGTCGCAGGATTCGTTGAAGTTGCAATCTATGCACGATGGATAGATGGCATTGTCAACTATGAACCTAAACCATTTGTAGTCTCTTTTGTTCCAGATATCGAGCAGGTGCTCTCTGTTCACATCGCCGAATGTGTGTGCGTATATTGTTTTTTCCCTTCCGATAACAAACTCTTTTGCTGTGTGCAAAAATCTATAGCACGGTGCAACCTCTCCATCCCACCTGACGATTAACGCCTTTTTGTCTATAAAATTACACTTTCTTTCGGTTTTTATCTCAAAATAAGGTAGAGTCATGGAGATGACACCCTGAGCCACCTTAATTACATCTTTTAAGATATCTTTGTCGCTTGATGGATACAGAGTTCTCTCTGTCATCGATTTATTTACTGGTAGAAGATTTGAGATAATTACATCTTTTATTCCCGCTTCTATAAACCTTTTTATTGTTCTGTCCAACCCTCTTAATGAATATTTGTCTATAACAACCTCCATTGAGAAAACGGGCTTATCTCTTTTCTCTTCAAGCCGTTTGTCGTTTATCGACTTTATTGTGTTGTAAACCAGGTCGTTGCTTAAGTGCCCAACATCTGTGTTGTCAACAGATACTATGATGTTGTCTATTTTTTTGTCCAGTACAAATCTTGAAAACTTGCCCAGGAGGAATCCATTTGTTTGCAGTATTACATAAACATTGAGTTCGTCTTTTAAGAAGCTCAATATATCTTTAATCTCTGGATGAAGAAGGCTTTCTCCTATACCTCCAACCACAACCTCTTTTAGCTGAGGCAATTCCTTCAGTTGCTTTTTAACCTCTTTTATAGTTTCTTTGCTCATATACCCTTCAGGCTCCACAAATGTGTTCTTAAAACACATTTTACACTTAAAATTGCAGGCGTTTGTTAGTTCAAGATACACCCTTTTTATGTCGTTGCTATCGTTTAAAATAATCTGATTGTTTTTCAGGTTAAAGACATCCCTCACACTTCTACCCCTTGAGTTTTATTTTGGTAAATGTAAAGTCGTTAAGCTCAACAATTAGCAAATTTCCGATTAGTTGAGGAGAGCCTAAAATATTGTTAATAACCTCTTGAGCCATCAGGCTTGCAACCGCAAATACTATTGGTGTTGAAACAGGAATGGTCTCTTCTTCTTTGATGTTTGCATAGATATTTTCTAAACTCGGAGTCTCTCCTTTGATTATCGTTGTTAACTGTCCGAAGTCGTTTTGTATGCCACCATGTATAAGGACTTGTCCTTGTTTTAGCTTTTCTTCAAGCTCAAATCTGCTTTTAAAATTATCAAGGCAGTCAACTACACATTCGCAGGAGTGGATTTTGCTCATTTTTAAGTTTGAAATGGGCTCAAAAATTGCCTCTATCTCTGTTAAACCAGACATATTTGTGAGAACTTCTCTTGCAGCATCTACTTTCTTTTTTCCGATGTCTTTAATAGTATAAAGAGCCTGCCTTCCCAGATCGGGCTCATCTATTATGCCGTTATCGACTATAACGAGTTTTTTTACACCGAGCCTGACAAGGATTTCTGAAACTACACACCCCAAACCTCCCACACCTGCAACCAAAATAGTGGCTTTTGATATCTTTTCCATGTTGGATTTTCCAAAAAAAAGGAGGTTTCGGGCTTGGATGTCTGAATGTTTTTGCATCAGCCTCCACCACCAGGTGGAAAGATATCTATTTCATCACCATCCTTGATGGGTGTTTCTAATCTATCCAAGTGGTGAACATTTTTCCCGTTTACGAGTATTATGGCGCTGTTCAGGAGCTCTCCTTTCTTGTCCATTAATTTATGCAGGAATGGTTTTGGGGCTTTCTCCTCTGCGTCTTTTAAAACTTCTATTAGTCTTTTTTCGCCGGTAATCTCTATATCAATCTCCCTTATGCCAAGTTCAAGCCTTAACAGTGTAAAAAATTTGACTTTGACCATAGCTACATAGTGGGAAGGGGCGCAAATGCCCCCTTCTGTTTTTTATATAATTTCAAGCTCCTTGAGTTTTTCCTCTGGAATAGTCCCGTCTTCGTTCCAGCCTCTGAGCTTGTAGTATTCGGGTAGGAGCTCTTCATAGTGAGCATAGGAACCTTTCTGAGCACCATCTGGTAGAGGCTCTTTAAACCTGTCTGGTAGCCTGTCCTCTTTTGGTGAAATGCCAGCCTTCAGGTTGAAGTACCTCTCAAGATTCCATATTCTTTCACCTATTTTCATCATTTCATCTGTAGAGAGCCCAAATCCTGTACCTGCATTAATCAGCTCTGCATAGTCATCTGCACCTAAGGCAAATGAGCTGAACAGACACAAGCCTGCCGAGTCTATTACGGCTGTCAAATCCTGGAATATTTTAACCCATTCAGCCTTTCCTTTGGTTGTTTGTGGGTCAAGCTTCTCTGGAACGCCCAATATCTCAGGCGAAATCATGTATCCCCTGACATGGCAGCCACCCCTGTTGCTTGTGGCGTATTCAAGGGCGTGACCTTGAGCGCCCCTCGGGTCGTATGCAGGAAGCTCCTGCTTCTTGACGGTCATTGAAATCTCTGGATGTCCGTAGGATGAGCAGAACCTGTATGAACCTTCTGCCAGTTTATCACCTATGCCCTCTCTGTAGGCGATTTTGTGCAGGTAGTAAATAATTGCTTCACTGCTTCCAAAGGTTAACTCTGGGCCGTTTCCTAAGTCCTCTTTCGGTAGATAACCCTTTTCATACATCTCCATTGCTGCAGCAAGCGTAGTTCCAGCGGAGATTGTGTCTAATCCGAGCTCATTACACATGAAGTTTGCCTCTGTAACAGCTATCAAGTCCTTTACTCCACAGTCTGCTCCAAATGCCCAGCCAGATTCATACTCAGGACCTTCACCCTTTTTGCCCGTTGGAAGCTCAACATCCCTTCCGCAGCCTATTGGACATGCATAGCACGCCTTGTTGTCCTTTAGATAGCCCTTATTTACCAGTGCCTCACCGCTTACCTCTTCTGTGTATTCGAATGTTCCAAACTGGAAGTTTTTGGTAGGATACAGTCCGCTCTGGTTAATGATGCTGTCTAAAACTTTTGTTCCTAATTTTGGAAGCCCCTCTCCCGTTATTGGATTCTTTCTTATGATATCAACCTTTGACTTGATTGCTTCCATAAATGTTGCTTTATCCATAACCTCAATTCTTTCAGAACCCCTGACGACAATGGCTTTTAGGTTTTTGCTCCCCATTACTGCTCCAACTCCCGTTCTTCCTGCTGCCCTTGCCTTGTCGTTGATAATGGCTGCAAATTTGACCAGCTTCTCACCAGCAGGACCTATGCAGGCTACCCTTGCTTTGTCATCACCAAACTCTTCTAAAAGTATATCTGTGGTTTCATGTGTATCTTTACCCCATAAATGTGATGCATCGTTTATTTTGACATCGCTGTCTTTTATGGAGATGTAAACGGGTTTATCGGCTTTTCCTTCAATGATTAGCAGGCTCCATCCAGCCTTTCTCAGCTCAGCACCAAAGAATCCACCTGAGTTACTTGACGCTATGGTTCCTGTTAAAGGACCCTTTGTTACAACCATGTATCTGCCTGCTGTTGGTACTGCTGTTCCCGTTAACAGACCGTTTGCAAAGATTAATTTGTTCTCTTCGCTCAATGGGTCTATTGTTGGGTCGATCTCATCTAACAGTATTTTGCTTGCAAGTCCTCTTCCGCCTAAATACTTCTTGACTAACTCCCCATCGATGGTTTCTTCTTTAATTTGCCCTGTTGAAAGATTAATTCTCAAAGCCTTTACAGATAGAATGTCGTTGCTCATACACACCTCCCTTTTTTAAAATAAAAATTCATAATCATACAAAAAGACCTTGACCTCCTCCCCTTTCTCGATTGTGCCTATCCTCTCTTGCTCTATCATTGTAAAACCATTGCACTGAGCAATCGATTCAATAATGTTAGAGCCCTGGGTTTCAAAGGGCGTTGCATAGAATTTACCATCTTTAAGTTCAACCTTAACTCGGTTGAAATGCACCCTGTCGTTCCTTTTTGTTATCGGTTTTGTCAAGATGGCTGTGAAGTATTGGTGTTCGTATTTTTTGTACCCCAGCATCTTTTTTATGGCAGGTATAAGATAGAAAAATGAACAGAACGCAGTTGATACAGGATTACCGGGGAAGGAAAAGATAAGGCTTCTGCCAATCCTTCCAAAGGCGAACGGTTTGCCCGGTTTCTGCTTTACATATTTAAAAAACCACTCAATATTGAGCTCTTTTTCTGAGTTTGTAACCACATCGTAGTCGCCAAATGATATGCCAGCTGTGGTTATGATAATGTCATATTCCATGGCAGAGTGCATCTTTTGAATAAAGTCATCACTGCTGTCTTTTGATATACCCAGATAACCTGCATCGATACCAAATTGTTTTAGTAGAGCCCTTACAAAGAAGCTGTTTGAGTCCACTATTCCATCTTTGGGGTCTCCAAGATGAACAAGCTCATCCCCTGTTGATATTATGCATACAGATGGTTTTTTATATACAGGTATAAAAACATTACCTGTTGAAACTACCCTTGAAAGTCTATATGGGGTGATTACCTCACCTTTAAAGTCTATAGTATCACCATGTTTTATGTCTTCGCCTTTTTGCCTTATGTTGGCACCCTTTTTCTTGGGTTTTAGTATCTCTACAACACCATCTTTCTCTTTTGTTGCTTCAAACTCAACGACAGTGTCGGCACCCTCAGGCACAGGTGCACCTGTCATGATTCTAAAGCATTCTCCGCTCTCAAGCCTCAAACCATCAACACTATCTCCTGCTTTTATTGTTCCTTTTACCTTTAGTCTGGCTGGTATCTCTTTTATATCTTCGTACTTTAGTGCATATCCATCCATAGCTGCATCATCGTAAGGTGGAAGAGTCCTTAAAGCCTTTATAGAGCTACTTACCACCCTGCCAAGAGCCTCAAAAACGCTAACAAGCTCCTCTCCCTTCGGCTCTGAGTTTTTTAGTACCGTGTTAAGTGCATCCAGCGGATGGATCACCTTTACTACCCCCTTTAATTTTATCCCATTTTAAGATTAATTTAACTATTTTTCAAGATTAATTTTATTTTATTGAAAATTTTCACGATTTAGATTTTAATCATGAACATGGATAAGAGGCAAGATGTGGGCTTTGTGATTCCACTGGCAGTTTTCTTGGGTGGAATAGGGGGCGGTATTGTTTTTCCTATTCTGCCAATCCTCGGGCTCAAGTTTGCCCTCTCAGCCTTTTTCATAGGCGTTATTATCTCGGCGAATAAGTTTGCCCGCATTTTTATCAATCAATTTGTTGGCATAGCTATCGATATGTTTGGTGGTAAGCGTCCCTTGATTTTGGGTTTAATAGTGGAGAGTCTGGGGAGCTTTCTTTATATAGCTTCGATTTACATGAAGTATCACGGCACATTGATGCTCTTGGGAAGGCTTATCTGGGGCGTGGGTTCGGCTTTTGTTTTTATTTCAGCCAATACGATAGCTCTTAACATGTCCATAAGAAAAACAAGGGGACAATCTACGGCTAAGGTGAGGATTGCGCTCTCTTTAGGAGTCCCTGCGGGTCTGGTTCTTGGTGGTGTAATCTCTTCAATTTTCTCAGACACGATTGCATTTTTGACCAGTTCTTTGGCCTCTTTTGTCGGTGCTGTATTTGTGCTTTTCCTCTTTAGGGAAGTAAAGAAACCCTCTTTCAAAACCCATATTAGCCTTAAAGAGGCTTTAACCTTTATGCTTAAAGACAAACTCGTTACCGTTATAGGTATTGGCAATCTTTTGACCTTCTTTTCCCTGCAGGGTGTTGTTATGGCAACACTTGTTCTATTTATTCAAGAGAAACATCTGCATTTTATCTATCCAGACCCCAAGTTTTCAAGCGGAGTAATTATGTCTTTTATGATGCTCTCCTCTGGATTTAGTGGAGTGGTAGCGGGAAGAGTTGTGGACAGGCTAAAGCTCAGAGCAAACCTCGGATTAGTTGCAACAGCTATAGTTTTTTTGGGTTTTGTCATGCTATCTTTTGCCAATTCCTCTTTTGAGCTAATTTTGGCTCTGATGGTTCTTGGCGTTGCTATAGGGGCAAACAACATAACGCTTTTAAGTATCCTTGGGGATTTTACGCAAACTCAAAACAGGGGTAAGGCTGTCTCTGTATATCAGCTTCTTGGTGATATCGGCGGAACTTTGGGTCCAATATTCGGTATTCAGCTGGGTTTTGGAGTTGGTTTTTCTAAGATGTATCTGTTAACAGGATTGATTTTTTCTCTCAATTTGCTTGTTTTTCTCATCTTAAAGAGAAGGGAGTATGAACTTATTAATTAACGACACTCCTATTTTTGCCCTCTTTTTTGCCTGTGTATAGAGCTCTATCGACCCTATCTATATTTTCTGGGGCTCCCTGTTTATCGTTATAGGCAGAGACACCACAGGTTATAGTTACCCTAAAATCCCTTTTTTTGCATTTGAACTTTGTCTTTTCCATATCTTTCCTGATTCTCTCAGCAATGTGGTAGGCTTTTTCCAGACTCGTTTCGGGCAGTATAACAAGAAACTCCTCCCCGCCCCATCTTATGGGTATATCCGTTTGTCTTATGTTGTTTCTTATGAGTGCTGCTACTTCTTTTAGTACACTATCTCCGCAGTTATGTCCGAAGGAGTCGTTAACCTTTTTGAAGTTGTCTATGTCCATCATAATCAGCGATAGAGATTGTTTAGTTCTTTTGGCAAGCTCCACGAGGTAGTTCAGTCTCTCCAGACCCTCTCTCCTTGTAAAAAGCTCTGTCAGATAATCGTACTTTGATAACTCTTCCGCTTTTCTTTTCTCCTGTTTAAATCTCTCTATTGAGTAGAAGCCAAGTATAATAAGTGCTATTAGCGTCATTGCCAGAAAAAGCGTTTGATTTATCAGTTCAATTGTGTTGAGTTTTTCATTGGACATTTCACCAGTGGCAAACAAAACGGTTAACAGTAGTGATAGTACAATGAAAACTAACCTTCGTTTACCCTCAAATATGTAAAGAGTAAAAACTGTAGTGAGGATAAAAAAGAACGGCAGTACGCTTCCTGTCAATCCTTTTTCATACCACACAGCGGGCGCAAAGACGAAAAAGAGAAACAGGAATAGTAGATTGGCGCTCATGCTGAAGATATTTCTGAACCTTGACAGGTAGTATAGGATGAGAGTGAAAACAAGGCTAAATAGAGATAAACCTGCATACCTGAAATTGTGCATTATCAGGTTTTCCAGGAATGAGCCAGAGAAACCTATCGACAGCATAACGAGATACATATTCAAAACGCGCTGCCTCGAACTGTATTTTTCTTTAGAGTATGGTCCCAAAATCAGTAAGGCGTATTTTATAAGCTGTTTCATATTAACTAATTATATCAGATAAATAATAAGATTTAAAGCCAATTTTCATGGCTGTTATCATGTGGTTGGAATGACATTTGCTATTTTACTCCTTTAGAAGGAGGTGGCTGATGTTCAGTGGGGTTTATGATGCTGCGGGTGGCATGATTATAGAGATGCAGAGGGTAAATAACATCTCAAACAACATAGCGAATCTCAACACCCCTGGATTTAAAAAGGAGAGAATAAATGTAAAAACCTGGTCTAAAATCTGGGGAGAGGCTAATGCAAACCTTCCAATTCCACCCGACACCCGGGAGGCTAAAGATTTCATCAATGAAACGGTGGACTCTGTGCCACACCTTGATAAAAGCTATATCGATTTTTCTCAGGGACCCCTAAAACATACAGGCAACACTCTGGATTTTGCCATATCTGGAAAGGGATTTTTTGTTGTATTAACTCCAAAGGGCTTGAGATACACAAGAAACGGCCAGTTCGATATCAATGCAAATGGAATCTTGGTGGAGAGGGACACGGGATACCCTGTTGTTGGAGAGAACTATTTCAGGACAAACAAGCTCATAAAGATTACGGGAAGGCATATAACGATAAGAACGGATGGCACTGTTATAGTTGACGGCGCAAAGGTCGATAGAATTGCCATCAGGGATTTTAGAAATTATGCAAATTTGAGAAAGACAGAAGATACAGGATTTATCCCAACAAACGGAGAGACACCGATACTACCAGCAAAAACAACCTATCTGAAAGAGGGGTATGTTGAGTTAAGTAATGTGAGTGTTGTAAAGGAGATGGTTAAGCTCATAGAAGCACAGAGGAATTTTGAAAGGTATCAACGGGTTATTGATTCGTTGGGCAATGAGCTTCTTGGAGAGACGGTAAGGAATCTTTCAAAGGTAACCTAATTTGGAGGTAGGTAGATGATAAGGTCTTTGTGGACTGCTGCTACGGGCATGGAAGCCCAGCAGTTGAATGTGGATACGATAGCTAATAACCTTGCAAATGTTAACACGGTGGGTTTTAAAAGAAGCAGGGCAGATTTTGAGGATTTGCTTTATCAGATGCTCAGACAACCTGGCGTTGCATCCACTGCGAACACGGTTGAACCCACAGGTATTCAAATTGGTCTTGGCGTGAAGCCAGCTGCCGTTGTTAAAAACTTTGCACAGGGCAACTTTAAAGAGACAGGTAATCCCCTGGATGTGGCAATAGCGGGACACGGCTTCTTTCAGATATTGATGCCCGATGGAACGATAGCATACACAAGGAGCGGAGCTTTTAAAATCGACAACAATGGTAGAATCGTTAATTCAGAAGGCTATCCTTTAACGCCTCAGATAACCATTCCTAATGATGCAGTTGCCATAAATATTGGTAATGATGGCACTGTTTCTGTTTTAGAGGCAGGTCAGACGACACCCACACAGATAGGTCAGATTCAGCTTGCATACTTTGTTAATCCTGCGGGCTTAAAAGCTTTAGGGCACAACCTCTATCAGCAAACTCAATCATCCGGCACTGCAACAATTGGCAATCCTGGAACCAACGGGCTTGGAACCCTTGAGCAGGGCGTGCTTGAAATGAGCAATGTTAGTGTTGTTCAGGAGATGGTTGAAATGATAGCTGCCCAGAGGGCTTACGAAACCAATGCAAAGGCTATTCAGACAAGCGATGAGATGTTGCAAACTGCTAATAACCTTAAGCGTTAGTATAGTTCTATTTTCATATTTGGCATTTGGGTGTGATGTAGTTTTAAAGAAGAGCGCCACTGTTGGTCTGGGTGATATAACGCTTAAAGACATTGCAAACCACTATCCAGAGCGCCTTTCGAATTTTGTTATAGGCTCTGCTCCATATCTAAATAACTCAGTGGTACTGAGTGGTGTTTACATAAAATCCCTGTTGCTCCAGAAGGGCATAACTGTTTCTGTATGCGGTTCACCTTTTGTTCGTGTGGTAACGAAGGGGTTTATTTTAGACAGGAAAAGGATTTTGAGGATAGTGGGTTTGAAAGACGGAACGCTTGTTGGTAAGAGATTTTATGTTTTGCCTCTCGGAAAGTATACCTTTAAAGGTCGATTGAAAAAGTTAGACAGCGACTTGCGGTTTTATGATATTTATGTATATAGGAAAGGGAAGTTTTACAAAAAGCTACCTGTTGTTATAAAGCTAAATGAGAAATCATACTTGATTCCTGTGGCAAACAGAGAGATTGAGCCAGGATGTATGATAACAGGCTCGGATGTAGTTTATGGTAAGGTTAAAAGGATTCCCCCCAATGCTCTTACATCTAAATCCTTAATAGTGGGAAGGGTCTCCTTAACTCTGATTAGAAAGGGCAAACCGTTTACTCAATCCAACACGAAACGGTACAAGCCGGTGAAACTGGGCGATTTGGTTAAAGTGAAGGTGGTTGAAGGCAATGTGGTTATTTATACTATAGCAAAAGCCTTGCGTGGAGGTTACGATGGAGATATAATTCCTATTATGTATTTAAGCTCAAAGAGGGTTAGGCCAGCGAAGATAGTGGGAAATAAAATAGTGGTTGTTCAATGAGAGTTGCTGTATGCATTACTGGAGCATCTGGTTCTATTTATGCAAAAAGGTTAATAGATTATCTCGAAGATAGAGTTGAGCTTTCCGTTGTAATTTCTGATGATGCAAAGAAGATTTTTAAGGATGAGCTCTCACTGGATTTTTTGGAGTTTACCAGAAGCAAAAGATTGAAGCTTTATGAGAACGGTGACTTTTACTCTCCTCTTGCTTCAGGTTCACATATTCTTGATAGCTGTGTAGTTGTTCCCTGCTCCATGAAAACGCTATCCGCCATTGCACATGGGTTTGCTGAGAGTTTAATCTATAGATGTGCCGATGTTTGTATTAAAGAGAGAAGGAAGCTTGTTGTTGTTCCAAGGGAAACGCCACTTTCTGCTATCCACCTTGAGAATATGTTGAAACTTGCACAATTGGGTGTAGTAATTCTGCCCCCTACCCCTGCGTTCTACGGTAAGCCAAAAAATATATCCGAGATTGTTGATTTTGTGGTTGGAAGGATACTTGACTCAATTGGCATAGAAAACAACCTTTATAAAAGATGGGGATAAAGAGAGCAAGAGCTGTTTCTGGTTTTAAGCGTTTCAATCAGATAGCCTATATAATCACGAAGTATGGACTTGGTGAGCTCGCCGAGTTTACAAAACTGAAAAAGAGGTCTGTTGATGAGTCAACTGTAGCTGTTAGATTTAAGAGGATGCTTGAGGAGTTAGGACCGACATTCGTTAAGTTCGGACAGCTTCTGAGTACCCAGGAGGGCATTCTTCCTGAATCGTTTATTGAGGAGTTAAAGCAGCTTCAAGACAATGTTGAACCTTTTGGGTTTGATGAGGTTAAAAGGATTATAGAGAGTGAGCTTTCCATGAAGATGGATGAGCTATTTGACGAATTTGATACCCATCCAGAGGCCTCTGCTTCCCTTGGCCAGGTTCATAAAGCCAAGCTCAAGAGCGGTGAGTATGTAGCCGTAAAGGTTCAGCGACCCGGCATTGAGGATGTTATAGCATCCGATATGTTTTTACTTAAAAGGCTTGGCATGCTCATCTCAAAAAGGGTTAAACAGTTCTTTCACTTCGACATAATGCCTTTAATCGATGAGTTTGATAAGACCATAAGGCGAGAGATGGACTATGAAATAGAGGCTCATTTTATAGAGGTTTTCAAAAAAAATCTTTCAAAGTTCGATTATGTGTATGTTCCAAGGGTTTTCTGGCAGTTTACAACAAGGAAAATCATAACAATGGAGTATATTTTTGGCCATAAAGCTACGAATAAGAAGGGGTTGATTGAGGCAGGTTTTGATTTGAAAGAGCTTGCCGTTAAGGGAGCAAGGGTTTTCTGGTATCAAATCTTCGATGTCGGCTTGTTCCATGCCGATCCCCATCCAGGCAACATTATCATAATGAACGATGGCAGAATATGTTATATCGACTATGGTATGGTGGGAAAGATTACAGATGAGGATAAGGTTAACCTTATAGAGATGATTTCAGGATTTATAGAGAAGGATGCCACAAGGATTTTTTATTCCATTGAGAATTTTGCCGCAATGGGTGAAGATGTAAGTGAAGATGAGCTTCTTTTGGATATAGATGAGCTTATTGAGATGTATCACTCCTTGCCCTTGAAAAGAATGAACCTGACAAAGATTTTGAGAGATGTTTTTGCTGTTTTGAGGAAGCATAAGATTGTGGTTAAAAGAAGTTCTTCGAGGCTTTTGAGGGCAATAATGATAGCAGACGGCGTTGGAAGGGACTTTTACCCAGAGTTCAATTTTGTTGATGTTGCAGCGCCGTATTTTAGAAGGTTTGCCAGAAAGTATTACTCCCCTCTGAATATTTTAAGATTGCTTTTCAAACCCAGTCCAGATTATCTAATAGCTGCCAGAAAACTGCCCTCTGCAACAAAACATATTGTTAACTCCATGCAAAAGGGCTCTTTTAAGATAAACGCCGAAGTAGATGAATTTTCAAGGATGATAGATACATTCAGGTATGTAGCACGGCAGATAGGCATTAGTCTTGTTATGAGCGCGGTTATAATAGGAATGTCCATACTCCTCTCAGGCCATATTGGACCAGATATTGGTTCTGTACCTGTTGTTTTGATTGTTTCTTTGGTGGTTATCGTTGTTCTTGCTATTGGTATCATTGATGCCGAGAAGCGGCTTTAGATGATTATTCCACTGATACTTATATGTGGGTTAGCTGAAAGGTCTATTTCAAAAGGTTCTATGCGTTTTTTTCTGTCGTTAAATATCACCCTGATTACAGGTCTTGATAGGTTATCCCTGTTTATCTTTGATACAACGCCGATGTAGTTTTTAAATTTTCCTGATGAGATTATTACTGTCGTGCCGAGGGGATAAGCAGGAACAACCTCAAACATCATTTTTAATACTTCTCTATTAATGTGTGTGCCAGCCATCCTTTTCATGATAAAGAAAGCCTGATCGGGTGTGTATGCGCTTCTGTAAACACGGGGGGATACAAGGGCGTCGTAGACATTGGCTGCATATACAATCTCGGCAAGTGGCATAATGTAGCCTTTCTTTATCTCCTTTCTTGGCAGGGGCATGGTGTTGTCGCCTTTTAACCCCCTTGGGTATCCCTCTCCGTTTTGTTGCTCATGATGCTGATAAACTATGTGGGCGGCTATGATGCCGATGTCTGCAATATCTTTCAGGGTTATATACCCAAGTGTGGGGTGGGTTTTAATCTTTTCAAACTCCTCTTTAGAGAGTTTTCTTGGCTCCTCATAAAGGCTTTTATCTATTAAAACCCTTCCTATATCGTGAAGCAGGCAGCCCTTTGCAAGCTCGATGAGTTTGTTTTTGTCATACAGGAATTTATCGGCCAATGCAATTGAGAGAACCGTTACATCAACGCAGTGTTTGTAGGTAAAATCGCTGAACCTTTTAAAGCTGACAAGCCCGCTGAGCATCTTGTTGTCTAAAACCTCATCAACGATTTGATACGATATGGCACCTATGTTCTTCAAGACCTTTGAGTTGGCAAGTTTCTCTTTTATGCTACCCTTCTCAATGCTTTTTTTTATCTCTCCTATGGTGGCTTTTTTAACATCCTTAAGTTCACTTAAGGGAATGCTGAACAGGGCTCGGATGTGCTGTATAGCCTTTCTTCTTGTCTGTTCCTTTATATCATCCTCTACAACTATGTCGCTTGTGTCGGGGTCTTCAATAAAAACAGTATCGTAGCCTAATTTTTTTAGCCTATCTATATAAAATTGTGTGAGCTTTACACCTTTGTTGAGCAGGACGGTTCCATTATCGCTTATTATTGCCTTGCCAAGAACCATCCCTGGTTTTAGATAGTCTACGCTGACCCTGTACATCTATAATTATTTGGACTTTTCATATTTTTCTTTTATCTTCTCATACGCTTCCAAAAAGCTGTTTAGACTGTCTCTTATGTTTGTAAGCACTGCAGCCCACTCATCGAGGTTTTGTCTCCCCTTTTCTGTAATTCTATATATTCTTTTTGCAGCACCCTTCTCTTTCACATTCCATCTTGAGCTTAAAAGCCCCTCTTTTTCCATGTTTCTCAATGTCTTATAGACATACCCGAACTCATAGGTCTCATACTTTACACCAATCTCTTTCAACTTCTCGATAAGTTCATATCCGTGCGTTTCACCTTCAGCCAGGAACAGCAATAAAAAAGCCCTCAAAAACCGTGGGGGTCTATCTCCAGGATAATTTTTGCACCACCCCTTTATTTTTACATCTATCTCTCCCATAGTTATACCTCCCTTTAGTTTTTATATAAAATACTCCCTTAACAACATAAAGTCAATAGCTGACTGTAGTTTTCAGTGATTTGCTTTATTGAAAAATGGCTCTGTAAATGTAATTTTTCCCGCTTTTCTCTATGACAGCTACGGTGTTTGTTCTGTCGTCTATCAGTCTGTAGTACTTCTCTTTTAGCTTTGAGCAGTTTATGAGTTTACAGATTGGATAACCATTTTTTATATTGTGGAGCACTGTATGGTCTATTACAATTTCGTCCATGAACTTTAAGGCCTCATCCAGAGGCATAATTTGAGGTTCAGATATGGTTGATGCTTGTTCTAAAGAGAATGGATGTATGTATACCCTTTTTAGGCTGCTGACTATGGCTCCAGAACCGAGCTCTGCTCCTATATCATGTGCAAGAGACCTGATGTATGTCCCTTTGGAGCACTTAATTCTAAACTTGGCTCTGTTTCCATTAAGCTCAAGTAGCTCCAGTGAATAGATTTTGACTTTGCGTTTGGGTAGCTCTACCTGTTCCTTCTTTAAGGCATACTCGTAAGACCTTTTACCTTTAATTTTTACATTTGAAAAAGGTGGCGGGGTTTGCTCGATCTCTCCAATGTAATGCTTTAAAATTTCGGTTAAACTCTCTTTTTCTATTTTGTCTATCTCTTTTTTGTCCAGTACCCTTCCATATAGGTCATAGGTGTCTGTTTCTATACCAAATGTGAACTCAGCTTCATAAATCTTGTCTCCGCTTTCAAAGATACTGAGTAATTTTGTGGCTTTGTTAACACCTACAACAACAAGCCCCGTTGCCATTTTATCCAGAACGCCGGCATGACCCATTTTCCTTATGCCAAGTTTTTTTCTTAACGCTCTTATAACATCAAAAGTGGTGATACCTGAGGGTTTGTCTATTAAAATTATACCATTTTTCATCTATTTAAGAAAGCTAAAGGCCTCTAAAATTTTCTGTTTTGCCTCTTCAAGGGGTGCTCTTACAGTGCCACCAGCGGCGTTTTTGTGTCCCCCACCTTCGAATTTTGTTGCCACTTCGCTTACATCCACAAGCCCCCTGCTCCTGATGCTGATTTTAAAGACATCGGGTTCGTCCTCTCTTAAGAAAACCCCGACCTCAACACCCCTTATGCTTCTCGCAAAATTTACGAAACTTTCGGTATTGTCTGCTGTTGTATTTGTCTTTTTAAACATCTCCTGTGTTGTGTAAAG
>Ga0256831_1000784_pt1 | contig 16921 bp, 15 predicted proteins | sample 132544metaG_FD_189087 | JGI IMG/M metagenome (GOLD analysis project Ga0256831, IMG submission 189087) | Hydrothermal vent microbial communities from Lau Basin, Pacific Ocean - 132-544 | ecosystem: Environmental > Aquatic > Marine > Hydrothermal vents | place: Pacific Ocean: Lau Basin | collected...
GCCAAACACCATCATATAAAGAAGAAAAATTAAATCGCCTTTAAAATTGAGGTTTTCGAACCATGGAAACCAACCCGTACCATTTAAAATAGGAATAAACATTAAACTTGTAACCGATGCTGTAATTGCAAAAGCCGGCCCAAGATGCTGCATCCACCCATGGTTAATTGCCGTTCTCTTACTGTACAGTTTTACGATATCAAGAAAATTCTGATAAGCAGGTGGTCCAACTCTATTTTGAACGCGGGCTGTAATTTTACGAACAAAACCACCATAAAATACACCAACTACAAAAGCCAGAAATACGGTGGCTAAAAATCCTAATATTGTTATCCAAATGTTCATATTCCGATGTGTAAATATTCAGTAGATTATAAAAATATCTGTTTTGAAAATAGTATAAGAATAACCAAAAACACAATTACATAAAGTGCGTATGTTTGACCATTCCCTGTATAAAATCTCCTTAAAAAGTTAAAAAACGACTCCAATCCTTCGCCCAAATGGTTATAATAAAAGTCCATTGTCCTTTTCATTACCGGTTCAATGGCCCTTTCGAAAGGCTTATAAAAATCGACAGCGTAAGTTAAATTCTCGTTCTCGGTTGGTATCTCTCCCGATGTATGAATATCTTTTGTTGTAACGTACCGTGTACGTTTTCTGTTCCACAAAGCAAGGTAGATAAATGCCAGTATAAAAATGGTTCCTATTGCACTAATTATCGACATTGTATCGACATGATCGCCCCAGCCATTACTGAGTACAGTCATGCTCCAATCAACAGTTCCCATTCCGAGAACTTCCATTCCTTTCGCAATAGGGTCGAAAAGCAATCCCGGGAAAACGCCGAAAACAAATAACAACGCTGCCATAAGAACCATTGGGATAACCATTGTTGCAGGAGCCTCTTTTACGTTCTCAAACTCCTTCTCTTCCTGCCCGAGGAAAATGCCAAAAAGGAAACGGTAACAGTACAAAAATGCTGCTGTTGAACTGAGGAATGCCATAATAACTAAAAAGTAGTGGTCGGAAACAATTAACGATTCGTAGAACATCCATTTCCCAACAAACCCTGCCAGTGGAGGAATACCTGCTAACGCAATAATACTTATTAGTGCAGCAAGAAAGGTCCACGGCATTTTTCGAATAAGTGCTCCCAGTTTGGTCATATCGGTTGTACCGGTTTGCCGTTCAACCGCACCAACAACCAAGAACAGAGTTCCTTTAAATATAGTATGAACAACTGCAAGAAAGAGTGCTGCCATTACCGAAAGTTTTGTGCCAACAGCAAGTCCCATTACAATATACCCCAATTGACCAATTGAGGAATATGCCAACAACTTTTTAGCATCGGTTTGAATTACTGCATAAAATGTTGCCATAACACCTGTAATTGCGCCAAGCCAAGCTAAAACATTGCTAATGTAAAATGTATTTGTTCCGAATGTACTGCTGTTTGCGAAAACGGAAATCAATACAATTCCCATTCCGAAGATTCCCATTTTAGAAAGAAGACCGGAGAAAACGGAAGTGTACGACATTGGCGAGTCGGAATAGGCACGCGGTGCCCAAACATGCAACGGCATTACGGCTGCTTTTACTCCAAAAGTAATAAGGAGTAAAATACCCACCATTGTTTGTTGCTGAATGGCAAAACCCGAGAAATGAGAAACCAAATCGGAGATAAGAACGGTTCCCATTTGTGCTTTCATAAAAACGATGGCAAGCAGCATTGAATAGCCGCCAACAGCACTAAATATCATATATTTTATTCCTACCCGTCCTTCACTTAATCCCTGATAAACAACAATAAGGAACGACGACCAGGTCATAATTTCCCAGAAAATAAAAAGTGAAATAAAATCGCGGCTAAAAATAATTCCCATCATTGCCATAATGGAAAGCATAAAATTAAGATAAAAATATCCAAGCCGGTCTCGCCCTTTCATATACGAAATTGAGTAAAGCAAAACGAGTGATGAAAATCCGAGGATTAATGCACCGAATATCCAGCTGTAACCATTAATTCCCATGCTCAGATGCATTCCTCCGAGGACAAAGTCGAAATTATCGGCTGTGCCGGTTCCCGTAAAAAAAAGTACTGCGGCGGCAACTGTTGCAACAAAAGCTGTTACTCCCGAAAGCAAAGGTTTTATCTGGTTCAGCAAAAACGAGAGAACTCCTCCGGCTAACAAAATCAATATAATTAATACTATGTTGTTCATCGTAAACAAATTTCAGATTAATATTAATGCCCCACAGAGAGAACATTCGAAATATAAGCTCCTTTATCTAATAATGTATCGGCCGCCCGGTGAATAAAACCGGTAATAATATCGGGATAAAACCCTACCAGCAATATTACCACTGCCAAAACGGTCATAGAAAAATACCCGCCAAAAGTTGGTTTATGAACCACCTCTTTATCGGTAGGTTTTCCAAAATAGAGTTTGGCAACCACGCGGAAATAATAAACTATTTCGACGATTGAAACCAGTAGAATTATTGCCACAAGAGCAAGCATCGATTCGTCGGCAGCAGCAATAAGAATGTACAATTTGCTCCAGAACCCTGAAAACGGCGGCAAGCCAACAATTGCAAAAGCTCCTATCGAAAAGAGAAATCCCATATAGGGAAATTTCTTGCCAATTCCCGACAACCCTTTAATATCTTTTGAAGTAGAATTATACACAAAAAAGCTACCCGACATAAAAAGCAAGCTTTTAATTATGGCGTGGTTAAACATCAGAAACAGAGCGCCAAAAACGGCCTCTTTTGTGCCAATTCCGAATGCAATTAAAACAAACCCCATTTGCCCAATTGAAGAGTAGGCCAGCATTCGTTTAAGATTGGTCTGTTTCATGGCAGCAAACTCGGCAATTATAAGGGTAATTATTCCCATTATTATAAGGTACTGATAAGCGCCCTGAATATCGAAAAGGGTAAAAATTACGCGAATCAGCGAATAGACTCCGGCTTTAACAACAAGCGCGGCAAACGTTGCGCCTACCGGACTTGGTGCTTGCGAATAAGCATCGGGAGCCCAACCGTTAAGCGGAAACATTTCGGCTTCAATTCCAAGTCCTGTTAAAAAGAGAATAAGAATTGTAACTTTCATTCCTACAGGAACGGTATGCATTCGCTCGGCAATCATTGCCATATTTAACGTGCCCACCTGTGTATATAATAAAAGAATAGCAAGCAACATAAAAGTTGATGCAAGCGAACCAATCAGCAGGTATTTAAAACCGGCTTCGGCACCATCGCGGTCGCGGTAAAACGATGTTAACGAGTACGATGCAATAGCGGTAATTTCCATAAAAACGAACATATTGAAAATATCGCCGGTAAGTACCACGCCCACCGAGCCGGTAACCAACATCATAAACAGTATGTAATATTTTAGTGCAGGTTCGTTATCGACCTTTTTAAAGCGGTAGCTGAAAATCCAGATTAGTGTGGCCATAAAAACCATTAACGAAACCAAAAACCCTGTAAACTGACTAAAAACGAGGTTTATTCCCCACGGAGCCTGCCAACCGGCAAGTGTTTCAATAATTGGTTGCCCGGTTTCTGTAACGCGTTGCATAAGTACAACCGAAACAAACAACAGGTACGTTAAAACAACTCCCGGAATAATCCTTACCAACTCTCTGTTAACTTTTGCAAGCAGCGGCATCAGAAACGCGGCCAGCAAAGGCAATGCAATATAATGTACCGGACTTATTACCATTTCAATGATTTTATATGATCTATTCTTGCAGTATGATGATGACGATATAAACGAATTACCAGCGAAAGAGCCACTGCAGTAACTCCAAACCCGATAACAATTGCCGTAAGAACCAGTGCTTGCGGAACGGGGTCGACCATTGCCGTACCCTGATTAACAAGTTCAATTCCTTTTTCAGAAAAAATAGGGGCAGTACCTCCTTTAATGAAGCCCACTGCAATAAATAGCAGATGAACTCCCGCATCGATTATCGACAAACCAATTACAATTTTAGTGAGGTGTTTTTTTACCAAAACGGCATATAAACCAATCAGTATTAGTCCTATGGCCGAGCCATAAACTCCTACCGAAATAATTTTATTATAAAGAATCGGATCCATTATTTTTCAGTTTTAAAGTTCAGTAATGTTTCTAATACTCCGGTTAGTTCGGCAGCTACTTTAAATCCAACAGCAATGTAAATCAGGGGTATTACACCTCCCGAAATAAGGTCGTTTAAAGTTCCTGTTCCCAAAACATTTTCGAGGAAAGTGGCTCCTGAAATCAGGCCCCAAATACCCACCGATACGAATAATATTCCGGCAACCGACTCAACCCAGGTTAATACATTATGACTAACGTGATAATCTTTATAAGCCATAAACATTAACAGGAATCCGGAAGCTATAATTGCTCCGCCCTGAAATCCTCCTCCGGGAGTTAGATGCCCGTGAATAAAAACATAAGCACCCAAAACCAAAATGGCCGGGAAAATTAATTTGGCACCGGTTTGCAGCAGTTGCGACGAATTTTTCAAAATCATCACATCGTGTTCGCCTCTCTTTTTTCTGCGATATAAGATGCTTGCCAGCCCCGATGCGGCCAGAAAAAGTACAGTTACTTCGCCAAGCGTATCGAATCCGCGATAGTTAACAACAATGGCAGTAACAACATTGGCCACCGATAATTTTTCAACTGTATTATTAAGGTAGTATGCACCAACAGTTTCCTGCTGTTTTATATCTCCCATTCTCGATTCGCCAAAATTAATCTGCGAAAATGTGTCGGCCAGCACCCAGCCCACAACAACCAGTAGTAATAGTATAAAAGCTCGTTTCATTTTTCAAATAAATTTTAGCAATTACTTAGTTTCTTCTTCTCTATCGGGTTCTTTATTTACCGGAATTTCATCTTCGCGCCGCGAAGTGTTGCGTATGGTTATTACAAAAATTATTGTAGTAAGCGCAATTCCAATGGCGGCTTCGGTTAAAGCAACGTCGGGGGCCTGCATAATAAAAAAGTAGATGGAGAGCACCAAACTTATAACTCCGGTAGCAATTACCGCATAAAGCAAATCTTTCTGAACAACAGCATAAATAGCAGCCGCCAGAATAATAATAGCCAGTAGCGAAAAAAAGATTATATTAAATATCATAACTCTTTGTCCTCCATATCTTTATAATCCTTTTCGTAAGCGTCAATTTTTTCTTTTTGGAAAAGCGATAATCCGGCACGGTAAGCTCCGCGTGCCAAAGCGTGCGAACTTAACGGGTTCGAAACGGCAATAAAAATAATTATCACTATCATTTTAACCATCCAGTCGGGTTGTAAAAAGCCAATTCCAAGCAACATACTCATTGCTCCCAGTGTCGACGATTTTGTTCCCGCCTGCAACCGATTATAAACATCGGGCATCCGGTAAATTCCCAAAGCGCCCAGAAAAAGAAAAATACTTCCGAGCAGCACAAAAAAGGATCCTATATATTTTAGTATTTCCATTACAATGCTTTTTCTAAATATCGTGCTAAAACAATTACTCCAATAAAACCAAGTATCGCATAAACCAACGACACATCGACATAAATATACCGTTGAAAAATATATGCCAACAATGCTAAAGTAGCAGTAACAATAACCGACATAGTATCGAGTGCCACAACGCGGTCGGCTGCCGTTGGGCCTTTAATAAACCGGAGAATACCGAGTATTAATGCCAACCCGATAAATCCTAAAGCTATATATAAAACAATATTCATCTCCATACATATAGTTATTTAATTGAATATTTTAAGTAATATTTTTTCGAAATCGCCTGCAATTTCCTGCCGGGCCTCTTCCGAGTCTTCCGTTTTCACATCAACCCAATGAATAAAATATTTATTCCCAACCAAATCGACAGTAATAGTTCCCGGAGTAAGTGTTATGCTATTTGCCAATATCATTTTTGCAAAGTCGCTATTTAATTTTGTTTCAAACTCAACAATACCGGGATTAATTGGTAAACTTGGAGAAAGTACCCGGCGGGCAATATCGAAATTGGCTTTAAGCAAAGCAATAATAAAAACAAAAATGTATTTTACCATGTAAAATATACGGTGAGGCAGTAAAATGTCGAGCCCGCAACACTGAGCTGCCTTGGCAGTAATTAGCGTAACAACTAACGAAACAATAACTCCGGTAATTAGCTCGGGTAAAGCAGTAGAAGTTGTAAACCCATACCAAACGGCAAACATCAACAACCAACTATATACAAATTTCGAAATGGTTAATCCTTTTGATTGCATGTGTACTAAACTTAAGTTGCAAAATTGAAATTTTTGAAAGCACAAATATATCATTTTTTAGCGTTGTTTTTAACACATTTGCTTAATACATTCGCTAATATAGAATAAACCAAAACAAGAACATTTCGAAGACCATTCCTAACTACTGAACTTTTTATTATACAGGCATTTCCCCGTACGAATATGTATATTATTAAATTTATATGAATAAGCCATTTGAATCAAAAAAAAATAGCACTGTTTAAACCGGCAACTTTGAGACATAGCACACGACTAACTTAATACCCCATTATCAGAATTGAAAAATAGTTCAAAAAATATCATACATTCATACTCACAACAACATAGATATCAGTTTTTTATAACTATATTGCAAAAATAGATTTAAAACTTAAAACAAGTTTGCAATTATATTTGTTATACTATTTCGAGAGTTGAAGCAAGGCAAAATCGCAAGAGATTCAATTCATTCACAAAGCGATGAAGTTATTTAAAGTCAAAAGGGAATTTTCGATAGCGACAGGTTAATTTTGGCAAAGCTCGGGGTCTATATCATAGCCGGAATTATAGTCAATAACCGCTGAAGTCCAATAATTTTCAACTTCACTTTAAACAACTTCAAAATAAATGGTTCTAATTATTAACTAAAACGTAAAGATTATGAGAGTTGTTGTTTTAGGAGCAGGTATTTCAGGACATACCGCCGCCTCTTTTCTTAAGAAAAAACTGGGGAAAAAGCACGATGTTATTGTGGTTTCTCCAAGTCAGTACTACCAGTGGGTACCCTCGAATATTTGGATTGGAGTTGGCAAAATGACCCCCGATCAGATTCGGTTTAAACTAAAAAAAGTTTACGACCGCTGGGGGATTATTTTCAAACAGGCAAAAGCAACAGCTATTTATCCTGAAGGCGATACTGCAACTTCGAGCGGTTATGTTGAAATTAGTTACACTGCTGCCGACAAAATGGGCGAAACTGAAAAAGTTGAGTACGACTATTTGGTTAATGCCACCGGCCCGCAGTTAAAATTTGATGCTACCGAAGGATTGGGGCCCGGAAAAAATACCGTATCAATCTGCTCGTTCGACCATGCCACACATGCCTGGGAAGAGCTGCAAAAAAGCATTGAGCTAATGAAACAAGGAAAGAAACAACGGTTTCTGATTGGCACAGGCCATCCCGGAGCAACCTGCCAGGGTGCAGCTTTCGAATATACTCTTAACATTGCATTCGAACTGAAAAAACGAAAACTTTCAGATTTAGCTGAAATAACCTGGATTTCGAACGAGTATGAAGTGGGCGATTTTGGAATGGGTGGAGCGTTTGTTAAACGCGGCGGCTACATAACATCTACAAAAGTATTTACCGAATCGGTGTTTGCCGAAAACAACATTAAATGGATTAAGCGTGCAGGCGTTAAAAAAGTTGAGCCGGGTGTTGCTCACTACGAAACGCTGGATGGAGAAAATCATACACAAGAGTTCGATTTTGCCATGTTAATTCCCGCATTCTCCGGCCCCGATATTAAAGCATACAACAAGGCCGGCGAAGATATAACTTCGGTTCTTTTTGCACCCAATAAATTTATGAAAGTTGATGCCGACTACACGCCAAAACCTTTTGAGGAGTGGAGCATTAAAGACTGGCCCGAAACGTACCAAACTCCGGCATACGAAAATATTTATGCAACAGGAATTGCATTTGCGCCACCACATCCCATTTCGAAACCAATGAAAAGCGCCAATGGAACACCTATTTCTCCGGCTCCTCCGCGTACCGGAATGCCGTCGGGCGTTACCGGAAAAATTGTTGCACTTAATATTGCCCACGCCATTAAAACCGGCAAAATGGTTCATAAACACACAGCAAGTATGGGTAAAATGGGAGCTGCCTGCATTGTGTCGGTAGGTTACAGCATGACCAAAGGGTTGGGTGCAACAATGACCGTTTCGCCCATTGTTCCCGACTGGGAAAAATATCCTGAATGGGGAAGAAACATAAATTCCACAGTTGGAGAGATTGGTCTTTCAGGCCACTGGATAAAACTATTTCTGCACTACATGTTTCTGCACAAAGCCAAAGGCTATCCCTTCTGGTGGTTGGTACCCGAATAGTTTATTTATGTTGAATTTTGAATGTTGAATATTGAATATTAAAAAATAATAAAATGGAAAATAAAAAATACAATGCAAATAAAGATGAGTTTTATCCGCCTATTCCAACCGGTTGGACAAAATTTTTCAGAACATGTTTTATCTATCAAATTTATAAATTCTTTAAATTGAACTTAAAAATAATGTTGATTGTAGTAAAAGGGCACTCGTAAAAATTACGATGCTAATTTTAAAAAAACCGTTCCCTGTTTAAAGGAACGGTTTTTTTATTTATCCCAATGCTCCGTTTAACACTTTTGTTTCGCCTGCCTTTAAATCGAGCTTCGTTTTATTCTTCCCATATATAATTTCACACGGGTTTCCGTTTAGCGATTTAATTCGCATTGTGGTTAATTTGCCATCTTTCCAGTCAATATCAATTTCAAAACCACCCCGTGCACGTAACCCCTTAATACTTCCGCTTTCCCATTCGGTGGGAAGTGCAGGTAATATTTGTAATACTCCGTTATGACTTTGCATCAACATCTCTGCAATTCCTGCTGTTGCACCAAAATTACCGTCAATTTGGAATGGCGGATGATTATCGAACAAATTCGGATGAGTTGATTTTCGAAAAAGTGCCTGAATATTTTTATACGATTCTTCGCCGTCTTTTAAACGTGCATAAAAATTTATAATCCATGCACGACTCCAACCTGTGTGGCCACCACCATGAGACAATCTGGCTTCGAGCGACTTACGTGAGGCATTCATCCATTTCGGATCGTTGGGGTTTGTAAACTCCTCGCCCGGATAAAGTGCATATAAATGCGACATGTGCCTGTGTCCCGGCTCAACCTCCTTAAATTCTTCCGACCATTCCAAAACACGGCCATCGGAACCAATTTGTGAAGGAGTTAAATTGGAAAGCATCGTTTTCAGTGTGTCAGCAAAACTTTTATCGACCCCTAAAATGGCCGATGCTTTTATTGTATTTGTAAACAGTTCGCGAATAATTTCGTGATCCATTGCCGGCCCCATACAAACAGCTGCCCGCTTTCCATCGCCATACGAGAAGCGATTTTCGGGCGACATACTCGGTCCCGAGACCAACAATCCTGTTTTTGGATTCTCAACTAAAAAATCGACAAAAAAGAGTGCGGCATTTTTTAAAACCGGGTAAGCATGTTCTTTTAAAAATTGTTTATCGCCCGAGTAGTCGTAATTCTCCCAGAAATGGTCAGTACACCAGGCAAAACCCATTGGCCACATTCCGTAACCTGTATTTCCAATCGCATCGGTATATTGCCAAATATCGGTAGTGTGATGAGCTACAACTCCACGACACCCGTAAGTCTCTTTTGCAGTAATTGCCCCGCGTTTTTGCAAACCTTCAACAAATTTAAAAAACGGTTCTTCACATTCTGCCAAATTTGTAACCAACGCCGGCCAGTAGTTCATTTGAATATTAATATTAATATGGTAGTCGGCATTCCAAGGTGGGCTTAACGACGGGTCCCAAATTCCCTGTAAATTGGCGGGTAAATCGCCAGGGCGCGACGAACTGATTAACAGATAGCGTCCGAACTGAAAATAGAGCTCGGTAAAATGCGAATCGGCAGCACCGTTTTTAATCCGCTGCAACCTTTTATCGGTGGGTAAATTCAAGGTGTCGTTTCCATTCAAAACAAAATCGACCCTGTTAAACAGGTTTTGATAATCTGAAATATGGTCTGATTTTAACTTCTTATAAGGAGTTTTGCCTGCCTTTGTAATATCGGCCTCTGCAGACTGTATTTCATCTTTTCCCCAAAAATTTGTTCTTCCCGAAATAAAAATCTCAACCTCGTCGGCATTTTTAACCAATATGGTTGAATCGGTTGTAGCAACTTTCCCCCCAACAGGTTTTACCGAAACCACCGAGGCAAATTTTGTTCCGTTACCATTAAATGCCGCAAATCCCGACATAATAATTTGAGTACCGTTTACCGAAATATGCTCAGCATCGCCCGGTCTGTCGATTGAAGTGGAAAAACTTAGTTTTCCCTTTTTCGAAGCTGTTAATTTTAATCCAATAATCTGGTCGGGTGCCGACGAAAATATTTCGCGTTTGTATTTTACTCCTCCCGATTCGAACTCGGTTGTGGCAACTGCAGTACGTAAATCGAGACTTCGTTTGTAGTTCGAGATTTTTTCTAACCCGGCAAATCGCAAATGCAAATCGCCAAGCGTTTGGTAAGTGTGTGCCCCCGTCCTCAAACGCGTTCCCATTATTTTTTCCTGTGCCAACCGGTCGCCTTCGGCATACTTTCCTTCAAACAATAGCTCACGAACGTTATCGATATTTTTTAACGCTTCCTGATTTGCACGCTTTACAGGCGCTCCTGTCCAAACCGACTCTTCATTTAGTTGAATTCGTTCGCTTTCAACACCACCAAAAACCATTGCTCCCAAACGTCCATTTCCTATGGGAAGTGCCTCGTCCCATTTATTGGCAGGTGCATTGTACCATAATTTCAACTCGCGTGGCCCATTCTCAGGAGAATAACACGATTGAAAAAAAACTGCGAAAATAATTACAACGAGAAATGATTGTTTCATTCTGATCATCTTTAAAAATTCATGATAAAATTACTTAAATAAAAAACAAAGAAGTTGTCAATTCCCAGGAAAACAAAAAAAACAATAGGAATTATTTACTCAACCCAAATAATTTTTGGATTATTTGAGCATATGCTATTTTTCAAAACAACAAACACTTAATCGTACTAGCTGATTAAAAAAAAATCACAATCTGTTTTATTTAAATCACTGACAACCTGATAACTTGCCGGATTAATTTCTAAATAAATTTTTATATATTGTGGCAAAATCACAACAGATATTCGAGGTAATAAAATATTTACAAAATGAAAAGGCGGGAATTTATACAAAAATCGATTGGAGTTACAGCAGGTGCCGGGGCGTTACTAACAACAGTTAGTTTTGCAAAAGCTTTTGGTGCCGAGAAACCGGCCACAGGGCCATACGACCTAGTTGCCGTAAAAGGAGGAGAACCTGATGAAATGTTTAAGAAAGGAATTGCCGCGCTTGGCGGAATGGAGGCATTTGTAAAGCAGGGCGACGTGGTTGTTGTAAAACCAAATATTGGTTGGGATGCACCTCCCGAACGTGCTGCAAACACAAACCCAATATTGGTTAAAGCAATTGTTGAACACTGTTTTCTTGCAGGAGCCAAAAAAGTTTATGTTTTCGACAATACTTGCGACGAATGGACACGTTGCTACAAAAACAGCGGTATAGAAAAAGCGGTAAAAGATGCCGGTGGCGAAATAGTTTCGGGGAAAGAGAAAAAAATGTATAAAAACGTTACCATCGAAAAAGGCAAAAAACTTAAAACCGCTTCGGTACACGAATTGATACTTGACTCTGACGTGTTTATTAATGTACCGGTACTAAAAAATCACGGTGGAGCAACCATGTCGCTTACAATGAAAAATATGATGGGGATTGTCTGGGACAGAGGTTTTTGGCATAAAAACAATCTTCATCAGTGCATTGCCGATTTTGCATCGCACCAAAAACCCAACCTCAATATTATTGACGGATACAACGTAATGAAACGAAACGGACCCCGCGGTGTATCGGTTGACGATGTAGCAAATATGAAATACCAGATATTATCGACCGATATGGTTGCTGCCGATACTGCTGCAACAAAAATATTTGCTGTCGATACAAAAAAAGTAAAACATATTGCATATGCCGAGGAGCTTGGCGTTGGAACAACAGATTTAAAATCGTTAAACATTAAAAGGATTACAATTTAAGTCAACTTTGCAGGAGTACTTTATTACTTAAGTTTTTATGCAGAAATATTTTAAACGAGCACGAGTTGCTGTAGCTCTTCTATTTTTTATTGCCATCCTCATCTCTTTTTTCGATGTTAAAGGAAATCTTCCTTCGGCATTTCAAAACTCAGCACTGTATCTTCAGTTTACCGCTTCAGTTTTAAAATTTATTACACCCGGCACAGCTCTTTCTATCGGATTTATTGTAGTTATTGCAATGACCCTTATTGGTGGACGTATCTATTGCTCAACAATTTGCCCTTTGGGAATTTTACAGGATATTATAATATTTATAAGGCGCAAGTTTACAAAAAAACAACAATTGCGATTTAAAAAAGCGTTGAATGTTTTACGCTACTCAATTTTAATACTTACCTTAGTATCAATTACATTCAGCGGTGTTTTATTAATTAACTTACTCGATCCTTACGCAATTTTTGGCCGAATTGGTACACACGTTTTTCAACCGGCAGCATTACTTATCAATAATTTTTTAGCTAGCTTTTCGTTTCTGAGCTTACCAACAATCGAATACAGCCCGTTTAGTTTGAGTGCATTTATTATTGCTTTGGCAATGCTGTTTATTATCGTTTGGTTCGCCGGAACAAGTGATCGGTTATTCTGTAATTCGATTTGTCCGGTTGGAACATTGCTCGGATTCTTATCAAAATTCTCGATTTTTAAAATTAAAATAGCACACTCTACTTGTACACAGTGTGGTAAATGCCAAACCGTTTGCAAAGCAAATTGTATCGATATAAAAAATATGGAGGTCGACGAAACAAGGTGTATCTCGTGTTTCAACTGTATTCCGGTTTGCGATTTATCGGGCATTAAATACAAACGATTAAAAACAGTGCCGGTAAAAACTCCCGACAATAAAAAAGGATTGCAGCGCCGAATTCTGCTAACAGCAGTAACTTCATACGCTGCATCGAAAGCAATTCCTTTTAACACAAACGAGATTTCAGTTACCGAAGAAGACCTCTATTTCGATCGCGGTCCGGTAGCTCCTCCGGGGGCAAAAAGCATCGAGCATCTGAAAGAGCGTTGTATAAGCTGCCACCTTTGCGTTGCCGTGTGCCCCACAAAAGTTTTACAACCCTCTTTTTTAGAATATGGTTTTACCGGAATTAATATTCCGCAAATGGATTACAACTCCTATTTCTGTAATTTCGATTGCCATAAATGCGGCGAAGTTTGCCCAACCGGTGCAATTATTACTTTACCTCAAGAAGAGAAGCACGTTACTCAAATTGGCAAAGTTCATTTTCAGGTTGAATTATGCATTGTCGAGTCGGAAGAAACATCGTGTGGTTCGTGCTCGGAGCACTGTCCCACACAAGCCGTAAAAATGGTTGATTATAACAACGACCTCACGATTCCCAAAATAGACCCCAACATTTGCATCGGCTGCGGAGCGTGCGAATATGCCTGCCCCGTTACCGACCCGCACAAGGCAATTTATGTTGTTTCGAACCCGGAACATTTAATTGCCGATAAACCCAAACAAGAAAAAATTGAATTTAACGACACTGAAGAGTTCCCGTTTTAACACGACTTTTTAAAAATCAAGTTTCTCGTATTTCACCTCTGTCCAATTTTCGGTTTGAGCAGATTTTTCGAGTGCTTCGAGAACAGACACATTATTAAGAATACTTTGGTAAGTTCGTGGCAGTTTCCCTGTTCTGAACATCTCAATCATCGATGCATCATTCAGTGGTATTTCCGGTTCTTCAACTCTCGATTTCAATTCAACAAACTGTTTGTCCGTTTCAACATAAGTTTGCCAGCCATACGCTTTTCGTTTAAAAATAAGGGTTGCAAACAGACCGCTCGAAAATTTCAAACTTGCATTTCCATACTGCCCATCACGATTTATTCTCACCTCCTCAACATCTTCGCCAAACATCTCTAACAATGGCTGAACAAGATGAACACCATAAAAAAACACTCCCCCATATTTCGAATCCAAATCAACAGTACCGGTGCGAACAACTTGATTAATGTGTCCCATTTCGGCAAGCTGTGCTTTCATATCTAATGTGCCGGCACTGTGTGCAATCGAGCTGTACGAAGTAACCGGTGTTCCGGTTTTATGAGCCATTTCGAGAAACTCTTTTCCCTCGGCTGCCCGATAGCAAAATGGTTTATCGACAAACGTTGGAATTCCGGCTTTAACAAAAGGAGTGGCTGCAGGAAGATGATATTTTGCATGTCGATGGTCGACAATTAACGCATCGATTTTCCCCATCATTTCTGCCGGATCTTTTACCTGAATCGGAATTCTTCCCTCTTTCATCGATCGTTTTGCAAAAGCATCGGTCTCTCCCCAAATATACTTTAGTTCAACACCCGGAAATTTCTTTTCAATATTAAACACTTTTCCATAACCGCGAGAATGTGAATTCTCAGCTCCTATTATTCCGATGACAAGTTTTTTTTCTTCACCAAAACTATTTGCCAATACAGTTGGTGCAATTGCCGATACAGCAACTCCGGCGCCAACCGTTTTTATAAATTTTCTTCTATTATTCATTCCTTTAAGATTAAAATTTCATTTCCCAACCTTTTTCATACTCACGCGACCACAATTTTTTTGCTTTTCTATCGCCAATAATATGACCATTTTCCGGATTAATTTCCAACGAGTGCCCCACACGCTGGGCAATATTTCCAAGCTGAACAAGCAACGTGCTTTTATACCCCGAATGAACACCCGCGGCTAATGGTTCGCCTTTTAAGATGTTATTAAATAAATTCTGAATATGCAAAGCATCGAGTTGGCTGGCAGGATTAGCAAGGTCGCGAGGATTAATTTCAACCTCATTTTTCACCTCTTTAACCAGCTTGTTTTTAAGATCATATATTTTATAATCGTTACCACCGTTCATAACCATTGCACCTTCGTCGCAATAAAAAACAACACCAACAGAACTACCTTCCACATATCTGCCATTGCAACTACGTCCTTCCCAAGTCATTATCATATCATTTTCGAAATCGAGATTTATGACCTGTGTATCGGGTGTTTCCCAGTCATCTTTATAACGATACCGGCCGCCATTCGAGCTCACTTTTACCGGATAATCGACACCCATTCCCCAACGCAATAAATCAACCATGTGGGTTCCGTTATTTAAAGCTTCACCAGTTCCCCAATGCCAGCGCCAATGCCATTTATAATGAACAATGTTGTCTTTATAATCTTTTCGGGGAGCCGGGCCTTGCCATAAATCCCAGTTTAGCCAATCGGGAACATCAACAACTTTACCAATTCCAATTGAAGGGCGATTGTTTGTGTACCAGCCTTTTCCAAAATAGGGACGGCCAATTACTCCTTTTTTCAACTCGTTAATTCCCTCAATAACATTTGGCCACGACCTTCTCTGATTACCCATTTGAACCGATTTTTTATAATAATCAGAAGCTCTTACAAGCATCTCTCCTTCGGCCGGATTATGACTTACCGGCTTTTCGACATATACATGCTTACCGGCCTGCAAGGCAAGAAGAGCTGCCGGAGCATGCCAATGGTCGGGCGTGGCAATTACCATCAAATCCACATCTTTATTTTCGAGCGACTTTCTAAAATCTCCAAACTCTTCAGGTTTTGTCCCCTGTATTTTCGCAACGTTTGCTGCTGCTTTTTTTGAAGCGCGCGTGTCAACATCGCAAATATGAATGACATCGCACTCTTGCTGAAATGCAAAATTTGCCGACAAGGCATACCCTCTTGAATTTACCCCCATTACCGAAGCCCGAATCTTGTCGTTCGCTCCAATTATGTTTTTGTAACTTGCAGCACTAAATCCCGGAAGTGCACCTCCAATAACAAGTGCAGAAGAGACTGTTGCTGATTTTTTAATAAAATCCCTACGTGATTTGCTCATTAGTTTATGTTTTAGTTTATACTTTAAATTTGCGAATAAAAATCAATATAAAAATTTACGTTCTCCTTAATAATAATGTCGAGTGGTACATACTGAATTTTCACAGGGTTTTCTTTATAAATAAATAGTTTGAACAATGTTTGTAAAGCTCTGTACCCTTGCTGTACAGGACTTTGAGATATTACATAATCAATTCCACCCAACTTTAACCCATCTATATTTCCTTTTACCAGGTCGAATCCGACAACACGTATGTTTAACTCGTGCAGGGTATGAAATTCAGCAACTAGGTGAGCTTCCGAATTTGTTACAAAAACCCCCGCAATCTCTTTATTATTAATATAAAATTTAGTTAACTCTCTGAATACAACCTCTTTACCGGTTGAATTTATCGTCAGAATTTGAATATGACTTCCATTAATTCCTTTTTGTGTATAGTAGTTTCTGAATCCGGCTTCAATCTGTCTTAATGCCGAAGAATTTTCAATTCCCTTAAACATATTCAGAATAAGTACCTTTTCATTAGAGCGAATAACACTTTTTAAAAGTCGGGCGGCTATAAAACCACTCTGCTTTACATCGGGACCGATGTATGATAAACTATCCAATTCGGGGATATTAGAATCGATAAAAACATAAGGTATGTTTCTCTCCTTCAATTTTTCAACAAAAAGAGAACTTTCTTTTGTAAAAAGAGGAGCAAGAATAACTCCATCGGGATTTAATTCTAAAATTGAATTTGTTTGCGCAATAAAAGAACTTTCGTCGAAAAGATTGAAAAAATACCTTTTGGTAATTATTCCAAAA
>Ga0256831_1000785_pt1 | contig 16908 bp, 19 predicted proteins | sample 132544metaG_FD_189087 | JGI IMG/M metagenome (GOLD analysis project Ga0256831, IMG submission 189087) | Hydrothermal vent microbial communities from Lau Basin, Pacific Ocean - 132-544 | ecosystem: Environmental > Aquatic > Marine > Hydrothermal vents | place: Pacific Ocean: Lau Basin | collected...
GATCATAACAACCTTGTTAAAAAGCATAATTATGACCATCAAAAACAATACCGACTACATAACAGATATAAGTATATATGACAACAAATTTCATTTGATAATAGGCGAAACAGATATTTCTAAAATAGGTCGTGTATCTTCTATAAAAAGTTCAAGTCCTATCATAAAAAGTCATATATTCACAACAACCTATCTTATATTTCCTATACAAATACCCAATATAAAAAATGGAAATTTGTATATGCTATTTTCCATTAATGAAAGAGAAGCATATGCTATAACCACTCTCATCTTTTCAGGAATACTTCTCGTGATTATTCTATCCATACTAATCAGTATGCAAAATACCAGGCACCTGTCGCATATGCTGGCAAGCCCGCTTATAGAGCTGGCAGACATTGTCCAAAAGATAGATATTACCCAGAACGATGACGAAAACCAAACTATCGACCTCGATAGCATGTGTAAGGACAACCTTTAGAGATATGTATTCTTGCCGAAAAGATTGAAACACTATACAAAAAAAACAAAAAGGCTATTCAGCAAATTAGAAGAGAGCAGGAAAAAACATTTATCGCATATGACCATGCAGGTAAAAAAGAACAGCAACTGTACGATGCATATTATAAATTTGCAACAACCCTTGCCAACATAGCAGAAAGGCATGATGATACCACGGGAAAACATATTAAAAGGGTAGGAGAAATATCAGGCTTTATTGCCGAGAAAATGGGACTACCATCACTACTTGTAGATCAGATAAGAAAATATGCACCGCTCCACGATATTGGAAAGATTATGGTGCCGGATAGTATTTTGCAGAAAAAAGGGGCTCTCACTGAAGAAGAATGGGAACTTATGAAAAAACATACTATTTTTGGAGCCGAACTTATAGGAGATGAAAAATACTTCATGGTAGCAAGAAACATAGCACTGTATCACCATGAACGCTACGATGGATCAGGTTATCCATTTGGCCTAAAAGGTAATCAAATACCCATAGAAGCACAAATCACTGCTATAGCCGATGTGTATGATGCATTGCGGGACAAGAGACCATACAAGCCCGCATTTACCCATGAAGAGGTACTAAAAATAATACTGGAAGGAGATAGGAGAACAAAGCCCAGTCACTTTAATCCTAAAATCTTAGAAATCCTAAAAGAGTATCACGTTTACATACGAGACATTTACGATAGCCTGAGATGAAAAGCCGATGCCGAGTTATTCCTCGGCATCGGCAAATGTAAACCCCAGTAGGGGAATGTCATGTCTTGGCAAATCATCTGGAGAATCGGCATCCACGCCCACCACAAAGCGAAAACCCAGTTCATCAAGAAGTGCCGGTACATACTGGGGTGGCACATTGTGCTTTCTATTAACCTCTAATATAATTCTGTCTTCCGGAATGTGCTTAAGAATCTGAACATAGTATTCTAGTCCCAGGAGTGTGTTTCCATACTGTTTATACCAGAGCCCCGGTCTGATCCAGTAAACCAGTGGATAATTCTTTACTATATCTTTCAGTATAGACTCCATAAGAGTAGGAACATCATCCTTTTCCGAGAAACACCTTTCAGAGACAGCAACAATGTCCATACCTTCAAGGAGATGAAGTGGGGTATCTCTAAGAACACTGGCTCCAAGTTCTATACCAAACAGAACATCTATTCCCTTTTCTGCAGCCGTCTTTTTTAGAATTTCCATACTATTCTTATATTCTTCCCACTTACCTGGAGGCACAAAATCAATAAATGTTATGCTATTTACTCCATGCGACTGTGCATACTCTATCCACTTCTCAGGAGAGACAGTTCCCTCTCCCCATGTAGTGTGAACATTAAATAGTCTACCCATATTATCCCTCCAAGACTTTTATAAACTCTTTCATCCAAACAGCCAGATCGCCGGGATGACGGGAAGAAACCCAGTTTCCGTCCACGACCACGGGCTCATCAACATACTCTACACCGGCGGCTATAAGATCATCTCTTACACCGATATAAGAAGTGCCCTTCCTACCCTTCAAAACACCGGCAGATATAAGAACCTGCGGTCCGTGGCATATAGTGGCAACAGGTTTATTCTCATTAAAGAAGTGCTTTACAATAGCCTTTGCACTATCATAAAGTCTTACCCTCTCCGGTGCCCTACCACCGGGAACCACAAGTGCATCGTAATCGCCAGAATTGACATCATCAAAAGATATATCAGCCCTGATAATGTATCCATGCTTTCCCTCAACATTACTACCATCGGGAGTGGCAATAACCACCTCATATCCCTCTTCTTTCAAACGATAGTAAGGATACTGAACCTCTATATCCTCACAGTAAGGACCTGTAATAATAAGAACTTTCTTCATACCTCATCCCCCTCCTTTAGTCTACTTTCCCAATACTCAATAATTTTTTTCGCCTCTTCTCTTTCATCAGGCGGTACTTTTTCAAGGAAGGCATCTTTTACCCTAATAACCCTCTTTACCAGTCCCAGCGATGGAAAAGATATATATGGTTTTCCTGTCTGCATAGTCATAATCAGAAGAATCATATATACGATGACCAAAATCACCGACACAGCCGATGTCAGTATGGCAAGGGATGCCAGAAATATAAGAAGAGCCATATTTGATGGTGGAAAGAGCCACAGCCACACAAATGCCAATACCGCCAAAGCACCACCTGTAAGGATAATAGTTGTAAAAATACGGGCTCTATCTATTGCCTTTTTATCTATAAAAGCCAATATAAGCCTGTACCCGCCATCTTCCTCAACGGGAAGGTCTTTTATATCTTTATTCGTATAGTCCGACATTGTTCACCTTGATCTCCTTAACACCGGGGAGAACACTGACCTTCTCCTCTATCTCGTGTATGATCTCATCAAGATAGGGATCCTCATCATCAAATGCAATGTCTATGGTTACCACACCATCGTCAACACCAATATACTTGACACGTTTAGCAGACACAATATCTATACCCAGCGGTGGGTATATAACATGGTAAAGTTCCCCTCTCACAAGGTCGTTGTTAAGGTCCTCTGGTTTGATACGGCCCTCTTTCATCAGATAATGGCGAATGGCAGAGCGAAGGCCATCAACAGCCAGAACAGAACAGTGATACTTTATAGGTGGCAGTCCACCCAGTTCATCAACGGCCTTTTTCCAGGTAATATCCATTGCCTCATCTATGGTCTTACCCTTTGCCAATTCTGTAATAATAGACGCCGTTGCAATGTTGGAAGCACATCCAAAGGACTCAAATTTGATATCTTCTATTTTCTCCGTTTCAGGATCTATTTTCAGGTATATGGCAACCTGATCGCCACATGCAGGACTACCAACGACCGCCTCGGCATCGGGATTTTCAATACGCCCAAGATTCCTTGGGTGAAGGAAATGATCTACTACCTTCTCGTTATATTTAATAGCCATAGCAAACTACACCTCCACACATTATTTTTTATAGATCTCCGGTGCAACCGGACTAATTCTTCTTAGTGTCTTTACAACCTCTGGTGCTACATCTAAAAATCTATTTACATCCTCTTCTGTGTTATACCAAGAAAGAATAAGTCTTATGGAACCGTGGGCACGGGCATAGTCGTTGTAGAGTGCCAAGATTACATGGTTTGCCTGAAGGAATGGATTGGCACAGGCAGAACCGGTATCCACGGTTATACCATTCATATCAAAATACATCTGCACTGCTTCTCCCTCAATATACTTAAATGTCACACACACATTGGAAGGAGAACGATACTTAGGCCATGGTCCATTAATCTGAACCTCTGGTATACGCTCCAGCATACCATCAAATAACATCTTCTGAAGGTTCTTCATTTTCTCATATTTACCCTCATAATCTTCAAGAAGAATCTGAAGAGCCTTCATACCACCACGAATAACAGGAACATTAGGTTTCTCCTGTGTAATTTTGAAATATGTTACACTACCCCATATAATAGGAGAGATAGAAGCACCTCCCTTAATCCATAAAACACTACTACCCTTGGGTCCGTGTATGCGGTGGGCATCAGTATAAACAACATCGGCAAAGTCTGCATACTTCCACCGCGGTGTCCTACCAAGAGACCTTGTGGCATCAATGACAAACATCACATCTTCTTTTTTCTCCTTAATAGCCTTACCTATGGCGGTGACATCCTGCACAGTTCCTACCATAAAATTCACATCAGCCATTACTACCATTGCCGTATTGTCCTTAATAGCATTTTTTACATCATCGGGAGATACAAGACCATTTTCATCTACTTTGAGATATGTAACCTCTGCAAGTTTTCCTTTTTCTAGTTTCCTAAGCACAGAAAGAACCGTAGAACCCGCTTCTATCTCCGTGGTAATAATATGTGGCATAGTGTCGTGTTTCTTCCAGTAAGACTCCACAACTCCCCTGATGGTAATATTAGATGCCACTACCTCGCTGGGGGCAAACTGCACCTCATCGGGCTTTCCGCCAAAGAAGGAAGCCCACACTGCCTGAGCCTCTTCTATTGCCTCCTGGATTTCTGTGCCTGTTGATGTAAATGGGGCCGGTGCCCAGTATTTTTCGGTCATCCATATATTCATCTCTTCAATAACCCTTTTATCTACGAATGTGCTACGGCAGTGATCAAAGTAAACTCTCTCCATCAAAGTTTCCCTCCTTTAACTTTTACTTTCACTCATATTATAGCACATTGTTTATATATATAAACAATGCGGGGGAATTACTCCCCCGCATACTCTCCCATGCAAATAGCAACCTCTATATTTCTACCTTTTCATAAAGGGAAAGATAGGGAATAATCTCCTTATACTGCTCATAGAGATCACCACCACTTGCCCATATGCCAAATGTTCCCTTATCATCAACCTTGTGGATATACACAGAACCACCGGCGGCAAGGACAAGGGCGGCACCTGCTGCCATATCCCACATACTCAAACATGGCTGATAGTAAACATCTAAGAAACCGGCAGCCACCCATGCCAACCCCAGGGCGGCAGAACCAATACTTCTCAACTTCCGCGCATGGAGAACAGAAAAGTCTTGAAAACGCAGGGCACTATCTCTGGCATCATCTGTGCACCTTCTGGGAAAACCCAGCCCCACATAGGCGCCTCTAATCTCCTTCTCATACTCGGGAGAAAGACGCCTGCCACCAAGAAATGCACCTGTCTTTACAGAACCCCAGTAAAGTTTGTCCTGGGTAGGGTGGTATATGGCACCGGCAAAGAAACTATTTCCTCTCAGTACCCCCACAGAGACACTGAAAAGTGGAACACCTTTGGCATAGTTGGCGGTGCCGTCAAGGGGATCAATATACCACACATACTCACCGGTGGCATCTCCTCCCCCTTCTTCACCTACAATGGTATGTCCATGTGGGAGATCTTTCAGATAATCCCTAATGGTCTTTTCCGCTTCCTTATCGGCATCTGTAACAAGGTCTGTAATATCTGTTTTCTCCTCCACACTGGAAAGGTGCATATATTTACGCATCAGCACCCCGCCACCTATATACGCCGCATCTACGGCTTTTACAATAATATCTTCTACGGTCATGCTATCACCTTCCTTCATCACTGAAAGAGATTATCCAGAATAACCGATGGAGAATACTCCACCCAGTCGTCAAGTTCTTGACCGAAACTGAGAAATGCAATGGGAATACCCAGTTCCTTCCAAATGGAGAATATGAAACCTCCCTTGGCCGTAGAATCCAGTTTTGTAAGGATAATACGGCTAACCTTCACTGCCTCCATAAAAGTCTTTGCCTGTCTAAATGCCGCCTGCCCCTGGGTGGCATCAAGGACAAGAAAACTTTCATGGGGAGCATCGGGCACAATCTTCTTTACCACCCTCTCCATCTTCTGCAGTTCAGCAATAAGGTTTTTCTTCGTAGACATACGCCCAGCAGTATCCACAAGGACAAAATCGTAACCACGAGCCTTTGCCTTCTCAACGCCTGTGTAAATAACAGAAGACGGATCGGCACCACGCTCACCAAGGTGGGCATCTACCCCTACCCTCTCAGCCCAAAGTCCTAACTGGTCTGTGGCAGCAGCACGGAATGTATCGGCACCAATGAGAAGCACTTTACCCTTCTTCTTAAGCACATGGGCAAACTTGGCTATTGTTGTGGTCTTACCTACACCATTCACCCCAAAGAAGTAATAAACGGTGGGTGGCACATCTGCTACTTTTAGTGGCTGTGGCTTTGGGGGAAGATATGTGGCAAGCAGTTGTCGCAGCTTCATGGTTCTCTCCTCAGGTGGATACTCTTCTACTATGTCAAGGAGTTCATCGGCAAGCATAACCCCAAAGTCTGCCTTTATAAGAAATGCCATAAGTTCATCTCTCTCATCTTCGTCCATTACCTGTATGGTCGCAAAGTCTACAAGAGCACCACCGCTTTCCTCCACAATCCCCTCTTCTTCCTCTACCTCTACAATTTCCCCAGACGCTATCTTTTCTTCAGTGAAAACCGCCTTCTCCTCTTCTTCTGGTTTCTCCTCCACCTCTTCTTCATAAACCTCTACTTCAGCGGGAGCCTCTGTAAGAATCTCTTCCGCTGTAGGTTCTTCCTGGGAAATCAGTGTGGTATCTGGTGTTATGGTCTCTGAGCCACTCTCTACAACCTCTTCTATCTCTGTAGCTATCTCTTTCTCTCGCTCCTCCTTAACCTGCAGCATTTCCTCTTCTCTTACTGCAACAGACACACCTTCTTCTGAAAGGACAATATCCTCGTCTCTAACAACATTTACCTCTTCCTCACGCTTCTCCTCTTTCTTCTTGCCAAAGGAAAACATCTTTTTAAACTTATCCAGTATTCCCATCTTCCACCAACCTCCTCCATCTGTCAAACATACGCCTTTGTGAAACAGGGATATCTTCTAAACTTCTTTTCCCTTCCATGACATCCAGATACGCTATGAAAGACCTTACCATCTCACCAAGATTTCCAATATAAGGCCCAGCAACCACAGCCTTCTCCAGTTCTTTACTGGAATGAAGACCTATCTGTATAACAGGCACTTTTTTTCTTTCTAAATCTCTAACAATCATACCCAACCTATAAACCGCCTCATCTATACTTAGAGGCTTGTATTTCCCCTCTCTATACCACTTTGCTATTTCCGTGTCCTTCAAGACAATAAGCGGAAATATCCTTACACCGCTAAGGTCTCTGTCTGCGGCAAACCCCGGTATGTCGTATATCTCATTACCTTCACAGGGAAGCCCTATCATAAACTGCCCTACCACATGTATGCCGACATCTTTAAGAAGGTTTATAGAACGCTCTACATCATCCATAGTATGTCCCCTGTTTACACACTGAAGGACCTTATCAGAAAGGGACTGAATACCTATCTCTACTGTGCTAACACCGAGTTCTTTTAATCGCTTTACCGCCTCTGGTGTAATTGAATCGGGCCGTGTAGAAAGGCGAATACCCCTAACCTTACCCTCTCTTAGAAAGGGAGTTAGCCTCTCCATAATCTGCCAACCAAGACCAGACCACAACGGTGTTCCTCCATAAATAGACACCTCATCATAAACCTTCTCCGACGACCTTAAAAACGAGAAAGCACCTTCAAGGAGTTTCATGACATCCCCTGGCGGCACACCAGATGACGCCCATTGATTGCAAAAAGCACACCGAAACCTGCAGCCACTAAACGGAATAAAAATAGGATATATGCGTTTACTTCTGTGCTTTCCCATTTTTCACCAGCACCATAAGTGCCTTCATAGCAGCTTCTTTTTCTGCATCCCTTATGCTATAACCAATTCCCTGAGACACCGCCTTACCATCTATATAGACCGTTGCCCTGAACATCTTACCGTCCTTTCTGATTTCATAACGGGGCATTATGCCATCTTTACCCAAGATAGCCTGCAACTTACCCTTGGGGTCAAATGAGAAGAGTATATTCTGTATCTCATCCTCTGATGGCAAAATATGATCCATAACCTTATATCCCCATCTTTTCACAGCAGAAAATCCGTAAGTAAGATAGAGATAAGCCACAAACGACTCAAATATATCTGCCATGGTGCTTTCAGAAACAGGAAAGCGATAGGACTTACCTACCCTCAGAAGTTCTCCCAGTCCAATTTTCTTGGAAAGTTTGCTAATAAAGGAATTATTGGTGAAATAAGCCTTCAGTAGGGTTAAATCGCCTTCTTCCAAGTCTGGATAGTGTTCAAAGAGATAAGAGGCAACTATAAGTCCCCACACACTATCGCCAAGAAACTCCATCCTCTCATAGTTCTTCCTATGGTCAAAAGACGGATGGGTTAGTGCCAGACGCAGAAGGCGAGAACTTCCCCGACGGGGATGCTTCCAGAAGTTGACCTTTATGAAAAGGGTGTCAGATGTTCCCGAAAATATACCTCTCTTAAAACTTAAAATATTTTCCAAGAAGCTCCACAATGTCCCTCACCGTTCTAATATCTGGTGTAATGTCCTCATCTTTGATCTCTATGCCAAACTCCTGCTCCATGGCAAGCACCAGGTCAACCATATCTAGAGAATCAACGCCCAGATCCTCCACAAGATCGGTATCCTCTGTAATGCTCTCCTTCTTCACTGACAATGTATCGGCAATAACCTCTATGACATGCTCTACAAGCTTTTTCTCATCCACTTCTCACACCCCCACTTTCTATCCTTTCTTCAATTCTACCAACAATATCTCCCTTCGCCAGACGATAAAGGGCTTTCACAGCACTATAAGCGGCATCGGCATCGCTTCTACCATGCATCTTCATTACAAGCCCCCTCACCCCAAGGAAAGGGGCACCTCCATATGTCTTATAATCAAAGCGTTTCTTCATTTCTTTAAAGGCATTCTTCAGCATTAAAGCCCCTATCTTTGACATAATTCCACCGCGCATTATCTCCTCTTTTAACACACCAGTAACGGCGTGGGAAACACCTTCGGCCGTTTTTAAAAACACATTGCCTGAGAAACCGTCGGTGACAACGACATCATATCCACCTTCCCAAACGGCATGGGGCTCCACATATCCCTTAAACCAAGGATAGGCATCTAAAAGTTCCCTTGCCTCCTTGACAAGTTGCCTTCCTTTCTCCTCTTCCTCACCTATGTTAAGAAGATAGACAGATGGATTTTCCTTACCAAATAAAAGTTCATAGTAGACCCTGCCCAAAATGGCAAAGCCGGGGAAGAAATCAGCCCTCACATCGGCGTTGGCACCAAGATCGCCAAACACAAAGGGTTCACCGGACAGTGTAGGCATTGGTGCCATAAGAAGTGGCCTCTTTACCCCTTTTATTCTGCCAAGGAGCAAATATGCAGCGGTAAGCACGGCACCGGTATTTCCAGGAGACACTATACCATATGCCTCTTTACTCTTAACAGCCTCTATGCCACACACCAGTGTGGAATTTTTCTTCCCCTTTACAGCCTGAGTAGGTTTATCGTGGGTGGTGATCTCCTCTTCACAACCTCTAAAAAACAAGCGATGCACCCCAGTAGCCAAGGGTGCATCGCTTTGCAGTCCATAGGCAATAACTTCTACATCTTCTGTCTCTGCCAAAAACCTTTTAATACCCTCGATCAGTGGTTGTGGTCCTAAATCACCGCCCCTTAGATCAACGGCAACTGTTAGTCCCACGACTCATCACTTCTCTGCCTTGTTTACTTTAATATACTGTCTTCCTTTGTAATAACCACATTCAGGGCAAACCATATGAGCTGGAATCAGAGCACCGCAGTTTGGACACTTCACAAGTGTGACAGTGCGGGGTGTCCAATGTGCCCTTCTATTTCTTGCCCTCCTGCGTGTCACCTTCTTCTTGGGAGCTCCCACCTTCAGCACCTCCTTCTAACAGTTTCCTTAGCTCTGCCCACCTTGGATCAATATCTTTCTCATCAATATTGCCAAGATTATAAACAACCGGCTCTCTACCTTTTTCTCTGTGCACAGGGCACAGTGGCGCAGTGCTGAGAGATGTAATAATATAATCCCTCACCACCGACTCAACATCTAGTATACCATCTTTTAGGTAGAATGTATCCATGTCCTTTGCAGTAAGTTCTACCTCTTTCTCCCCTTCATAGTTGGACACTCCTATGACAAACTCATCGTTTATCTTTAAAGTCAATTTATCATCAAAGGGCTCTCCGCAAACGGCACACTTCCGTGCCACCACCACAGTGAGGGTTCCCTCCAGAAGAAACCTATCTCCTATTTTCCGAAGGACAAGAGAACCAGTTATAGGATACTTAACCTCTCCCTCTATAAGGTCCTCTATATGAAATTCTTCAGGTTCCAGTATGATCTCCGCATCATCACTTCTTGCAAAACTGTGGAGATTGATCTTCACTATCTGGCACCTCCACTGACGATTTCATAGGTATCGCGGGCAATAACAAGTTCCTCATTGGTGGCGATAGAGAAGACCTTAACACGAGAATCGTCGGTGGAAATCAGTGCAGTGCCACGGACATTATTACGCTCCTTGTCTATCTTGATACCCAAAAACTCCAGTCCTTCACACACCAGTTCCCTCAGTGGTGGAGAGTTCTCACCGACACCGGCTGTGAAGACAAGGACATCAAGACCACCCATTGCAGCAGCGTAGGCACCAATATACTTCTTAATACGATAGGCATATATCTGAAATGCCAGTGTAGCCTGGGGATCACCGGCAAGATAGCCATCCTCAACTTCTCTCATATCATAAGTCTTGCCCCCCATAAGACCCAGGATACCGCTCTTCTTGTTAAGATACTGATCCACCTCATCGGGAGTCATACCAAACTTTCTCATAAGCCAGATTGGAAGTGCAGGGTCAATATCACCGGATCTGGTACCCATTACAAGACCTTCCAGGGGTGTAAAGCCCATAGAAGTATCCACAGACTTTCCATGTTTGACAGCAGCCACAGAAGCACCATTACCCACATGGACAGTTATGATTTTCAGTTCTTCTATAGGTTTACCCACAAGTTCCGCTGCCTTCTGAGAAACATACCTATGTGATGTGCCATGGAAACCATAACGACGCACACGGTATTTTTCATAGAGTTCTATAGGAAGTGCATAGAGATAGGCATGTTTGGGCATAGTCTGGTGAAATGCCGTATCAAATACCCCTACCATAGGTGTGCCAGGCATAAGTTCTCTGCATGCATAGATACCCATAAGGTTGGCTGGGTTGTGCAGTGGAGCCAGTTCAATATTATCTTCCAGTGCCTTAATGACATCATCGGTGATAAGAACAGAACCAGAGAATGCCTCTCCACCATGAACCACACGGTGTCCTACTGCACCAATGTCGGAAAGATTTTCTATAACGCCTATCTCCTTATCTGTCAGTGTATCAAGCACCCACTGAAGGGCTATCTTATGATCTATCTTATCGTCTCTCTCAAACTTCTGATAGTCACCATCACCTTTTTTATACTTGAGAAATGGCTTATCAAGTCCTATTCTCTCTACAATACCCTTGGCAAGCACCTTCTCTTCGGGCATTCTAATAACCTGAAACTTAATAGAACTACTTCCGGAGTTGAGAACCAGTATATCCATCTTTTTCACCTCCCACTAAATTTTTCTCTCAGTGCCTTTTCCACCGATGAGGTCACAAGACCCTCCAGTTTGCCACCAAGACGGGCTATTTCCCTAACAATGGTTGAGCGTAAAAATTGATATTTTAGATCGGATACCATAAAAATAGTCTCTATATTCGCCTCAAGATGTTTATTGGCAAGGGCTATTTGCATTTCATACTCAAAGTCGGAGACTGCTCTTAGTCCCCTAATCATTGTACTATAACCATGTCTTTTCATATAATCTACGGTAAAGCCGCTATTCTTATCAACAATAACACGATGGGAAGGAAGGCCTGAATCATCTATGGCAAGTTTTACAAGATCTACCCTTTCATCTATGGAGAAAAGCACTCTCTTGTTTGCATTTTCAGATACGAGTATCACTACCTTGTCAAATATATTTAGTGCCCTCCTGACAATATCCAGATGACCCAGTGTAATAGGATCATATGTTCCCGGATACACAACCACGGAACAGGTTTTTCCCATTATTTAATCATCCCCCTGTCCCTCATGGCAGACACAATAGATCTCATGGCACTGACATATGCTCCACGTCGCATATCCACATTGAATTCCTTGGATGTGTCAAAGACATTCTTAAATGCCTTTATCATCATTTGAGAAAGTCTCTTATCCACCTCTTCTTTAGACCAGTAAAAACCGGTTATATTCTGTACCCACTCAAAGTAGGAAACGGTGACACCACCAGAGTTGGCAAGAATATCGGGAATAACCATAACACCTTTGCTATATAGAATCTCATCTGCCTCTGGGGTGGTAGGCCCATTGGCAAGTTCCAGTATAAACCTTGCCTTTACATCTTCTGCATTATCTGCGGTAATCTGGTTTTCCAGAGCAGCGGGCACCAGAACATCTACATCAAGTGTCAAGAGCTCTTCATTGGTAATCTTCTCGGCACCGGGAAAGCCAACAACAGTACCCCTCTCCCTCTTAAACTGGATAACATCTGGTATATTCAAACCATCACCACTGAATATACCCCCCTTGGAATCAGATACAGCAACCACCTTAACACCTGCCTCATGGAGAAATAGGGCTTCATTCATACCAGCATTGCCAAACCCCTGAACAGCGGCAGTAAGCCCCTCAAATTTTAGAGCCACTATCTTCAAAGCCTCTTTCAGAACAAAGAAACCACCTCTTGCAGTGGCCGTATCCCTTCCCACACTGCCACCAATGGAAAGGGGTTTGCCGGTAAATGCGGCAGGTGTCCACTCACCCCGCAGGCGGGAATACTCATCAACCATATATGCCATTATCCTGGGGTTGGTATATACATCGGGAGCGGGAATATCTTTCTGAGGACCCAGTATATCGTATATGGCGTCTACAAACTTCCTAGATATCTCCTCTATTTCCCTATCAGATAAATCTTTGGGATTCAGGGGACTATCATCTATATCTCTGAAGCGAATACCACCTTTGGCACCACCATAGGGTAGTCCTGCTGTGGCATTTTTAAAAGTCATCCATCCTGACAATGCTATTATTTCATCTCTGCAGACATCCCAGTGATAGCGAATACCACCCTTAGTAGGACCCAGAGCATCGTTGTGGCGTGCACGCCAACCGGTAAAGGTTATAACCCTGCCGTCATCCATGGTCACTGGAAACCTTACTTCCAAAACCTGCTTGGGCCACTTGAGCATCTCGGCAATATGGGGATCTAGTTTCAGAAGATCAGCAGCGGCATCTACCCGCTTCTGAAATGCCTTGAAAGGATTTTTTGTCATAAAAATTCCCCCTTCCACACTAAATACAAACCACACACAGTGATGTAGTTATTGTATCATGTAGAAGGGGGATAGCAGGGAAAAATAAATTATTATGAGGATTTTAGTGCTTCCATATACCCGCTCACCAGATGATCCATAAGTTCCTTAACAGAGATTATTCTATCTACCCGCCACACATTCTCACCGGCAAAGACAAAGCCATTTTCCAGATTTCCCTCTGCGGCACTTGTCAGTGCTTCGGCAATACAGTATGGAGCCTTTCTAAAATCACAAGTTTTTAGACATTTCCACCGGCATGTAAAGGGTTTCTTTTTCCCTTCTTCCACTTCTTCAAGAAATCTATTTCTCAGAGCCCTGCCAGGCAGACCAACCGGACTTTTGATTATCATTATGTCTTCTTTCTTCGCCTTTACATAAGCCTCTTTAAATCGTGGATGCACATCGCACTCATATGTTGCCACAAACCGCGTTGCCATTTGAACCCCATCGGCACCCACATCGTTTATAGCCTTATAAATATCCTTTCCATCCCATATACCACCAGCAACAATGACGGGTATGTGCCTACCATATATATCCTCAAAAGGCCTTACAGTCTCCATAACAGAGCGGGTAATTTCAAACACACTTGGTGGATTTTCCATTAGTTCCTCTTTTTTAAACCCCAGATGCCCACCAGCCCTAGGTCCTTCTACAACGACACCATCGGGTACCTCACCATAGTGCTTGTGCCAGTAGTCAAACACCACGCGGGCTGCCTTTGCAGAAGACACTATTGGGAGAAACTTCGTCCTCCCTCTTTTTACTCCCTCTTTTCTAAGAACAGAAAGCACCCTTAGGGGAAGTCCTGCTCCCATTATTACCACTTCTACATCCTTTTTTACAGCAGTGATAAGCAGCCTGTCAAAGTCAGAAAGTGCCACCATGATATTAACTCCAATAGGCCTATCTGTTTTCTCCCTTGCCTTGTCAATTTCCTCCGCCAGTGCTACCATATTGGCCTCATACGGATTTTTCTTCCACAGTGGATGTCGAAAACCAATACCCGCCGCCGCAATAACCCCAAGTCCTCCTGCCGATGACACAGCAGAAGCAAGTGAACTTAAGGAGACCCCAACACCCATACCCCCTTGAATAATGGGAATTGGAATCTCTATATCACCAATGATAAGTGGTTTCATAACCCCCGCTTTCATAAACACATTCCCCCTTTCCTTTCTTCACATATTTAGAGAGACCTTAGGGGAAATGTGTTACAAAAACAAAAGAAATAGGGACCGGTTTCCCCGATCCCCACATATTCAGTCTTTTCCCTTCTTACATCTTATGAAGAATAGACATGGCAGCAACACTAATAGGATAAAGAGTAGGTGCAGCAGTAAGAAGTGGATGGGTAGCCACCTGGGTAAAGGCTAGTTCAGAAGCATTCATGCCAGCAGTCACAGCAGTAGCAACAACATTAACAAGTTCTCCAACAGATTTACCACCATACATCTGCGCACCAATTATGTGTCCTGTCTTGGCAAGAGCAATAAGTTTCACAATTTGCTTCATAGAACCGGGCACAGTGCCAGGATGCGTATCCACAGTTTCAAACCTTCCTACAATAATATCGTAGCCAAGGTCTCTGGCTGCCTGTTCGGTAAGTCCAACAGCACCAAATGTTTTTTCGCCAACAACAGTGGAAAAGCCAAAGGCACCAAACACTGCGGTTGGAAGTGCCTTTACCCTGTAAAGATTTAGGGCAGCCCTACGGGCGGTTGCCGTTGCCACAGAGGCAAGCATCGGACAAAGACCATTGGGAGTAAGAGAACATCTGTTTTCTGCACAGTCTCCAACGGCATATATATCTTTAACAGGAGTTTTACCAAAGTTATCAACGATAATACCGCCAAATGTACCCACAGGTATACCTGCCTTCTTGGCAAGATCAGAGTTAGGTCTATAACCTATGGATAAAATAACAAGATCAGCAGGTATACGCTCTCCGCTTTTCAGAACAACTTCCTTTACCTTGCCATTTTCTCCCGCTATCTCTGTAACGAGTTCACCTGTTTTGATGGAAACACCTTTCTCCTTAAGAATATCTTCTGCCATAGATGCAAACTCAGGGTCAAACGCCTTACCAAGAATGTGGGGAAGCATCTCTACAATGGTAACCTTCTTACCAAGAGAAGAGATCTCATCGCTAAACTCAACACCTATAAAACCGCCACCGACAATAACAACATTCTCAGCCTTCTCAATGCGTGCTTTCAGTTCTTTAACAACATCATAGTCCTTTGGAACAGTAAACACACCATCAAGATCTCTGCCGGGAATGGGGGGAAAGACAGGCTTAGAACCGGTAGCAAGAATAAGTTTATCATAGGCGATCTCCTCACCCGAACGAAGAAGTAACTTCTTCTCATCAATCAAAATTTCAACAACCTCATCTATTATAAGATCTGCGCCTTTTCCTGTCACAGCCTCATCGGGAATAATATTTTTATCCACATCACCAACAGTTTTAATAACATACGGAATACCACAGGGAACAAGCATCTTCTTATCTTTACGTATAACGGCAACCTTTTTATCAGGATATGTTTGTCTTACCGTTCCTGCCGCCACATTACCAGCAGCAGAACCTCCAATTACAACAACATCATATGATCTCATAACATTCACCTCCATATCAGTTATATCTCTAAGCATTATACTGCTAAATAAAGAAGGAGGAGGGTTAACCTCCTCCCCATACTTCAATATGGTAAATACTATTTCTTTGGATGTTTAATAGCAGCCTGAGCGGCGGCAAGGCGTGCCACAGGCACACGGTATGGAGAAGCAGAGACATAGTCAAGGCCAACAATGTGGCAGAACTCAATGGACTCTGGGTTACCACCGTGCTCACCGCATATACCAACATCCAGGTCTGCTCTGGTACGACGACCATCGGTAACGGCAATCTGAATAAGCCTACCAACACCATCTCTGTCAAGAACAATGAATGGGTTCTTAGGCAGAATACCCTCTTCCACATACTTGGCAAGGAACTTACCCTCGGCGTCATCTCGGGAGAATGCAAATGTCATCTGTGTCAGGTCATTGGTTCCAAAGGAGAAGAACTCTGCATACTCGGCAATCTGGTATGCGGTAAGAGCTGCACGTGGCACCTCAATCATGGTACCCACCTTATATTTCAGATCAACACCCTCTCTGTCAAGAACCTTGAATGCCACCTTATCGGTGAGTTCTCTCAGTCTCTTCATCTCATTGACATGGCCCACAAGTGGGTGCATGACCTTGACAATGGGATTCTTACCCTCCTTCTTCAGTTCTGCTGCTGCCTCCATAAGAGCCTCTACCTGCATCTCATAGATCTCAGGATAGATAAGACCCAGACGACAACCACGGAAACCCATCATGGGGTTGTGCTCTGCCAGTTCTACAGCCTTGTGATAGAGTTTTCTCTTCTCTTCCAGAACCTTCTCGTCGGCTCCCTCTTCCTCCAGTTTTCTGATCTCCTCAAGAAGTTCCTCAGGAGATGGCAAGAACTCGTGCAGTGGC
>Ga0256831_1000786_pt1 | contig 16882 bp, 15 predicted proteins | sample 132544metaG_FD_189087 | JGI IMG/M metagenome (GOLD analysis project Ga0256831, IMG submission 189087) | Hydrothermal vent microbial communities from Lau Basin, Pacific Ocean - 132-544 | ecosystem: Environmental > Aquatic > Marine > Hydrothermal vents | place: Pacific Ocean: Lau Basin | collected...
TTATATTGTATCTGAGCATCCCCATCGACTGCGTTTAAGAGCTATAGATTTTGTAGAGTACAAAAAGAAATTTGATTATGTTATTGAAAAAATAAAATCAGGGGAGACTTACCTTTTAAATCTCACTCAAGAGACACCACTTGAGAAGAATCTCTCTTTAAAGGAGATGTACACACTTGCAAATGCACACTATAAGTTACGCTATAAAGATGAGTTTACCTGCTTCTCTCCTGAAACATTTATTCAAATTCAAGGTGATACAATTGCGACTTTTCCTATGAAGGGGACTATTGACGCTTCCATTAAAAATGCCAAAGAGAAGATTTTAGCGGATGAAAAAGAGATGGCAGAGCATGTTATGATAGTAGACTTATTACGAAATGATCTCTCAATAGTTGCAAAAGAGGTACAAGTTGAAAAATTTCGCTATATTACAAAGATAGATGCAGGCGAGAAAAAACTACTCCAAGTAAGTTCTAAAATAAGTGCAAAACTAGCACAAGATTGGCATGAACACTTGGGTGATATTTTGAAATCTTTGCTTCCTGCTGGAAGTATCAGTGGAACACCAAAAAAGAGTACGCTCAAAATTATTAAAGAGATTGAAGGGTATGAGCGAAAATTTTTTAGTGGGGTTTTTGGTATTTATGATGGAAAATCATTTGATAGTGGCGTGATGATACGCTTTATAGAAAAAAGAGAAGAGAAGTTTTTTTACAAAAGTGGCGGTGGTGTAACGCTTGATAGTAGCGCAGAATCAGAGTATCAAGAGATGTTAGATAAAATATATTTGCCATAAGGAAGAGTAGAATGAGTATTCAAGAGAATTTTTTTACAAGTGGTTGGCACTTCGTGGATGATGATGCATTAAAAAATAGATTTCAGATGATGAATATTGCTATTGTTTTATCATCAATTGCTGTTCTGTATGGGGTATTTATAAATTTTTTAGTAAGAGATAATCATGCATTGGGAAGTTTTGAATTTCTTCTTTTTTGTATAAATATCTGTTTACTATTTCTATTGCGAAAAGATAAACAGTTTTATAATCTTGTTTCTACACTGGCAACAACTCAATTTTCTATTTTACTTATTTTATTGGTTTATATAAGCACCCCTGAAGATATGAAGCTTCTCTGGTTTTTCACCTATCCGATTGTAATGCTCTATATGCCTAAAATTAAAATTTTCTTTGTTTGGTTTTTCTTTTTGATTTTTATGATTCTGCTGGCACCCTTACAGCCATTTATTGCTATACACTATACATTCTTTCAGCTCTTTTATTTTACCTTTGTTCTGATAATTGCGAGTATAATTGTCTATTTTTATAAAAGAAGAATGGAAGAAGCCCGTTCTACTATTTTGTCACAACAAAATATTTTAAAAAAACAACTTGAGGAGTTGAAACAAAAAGATAAGCTACTTACAATTCAGTCTAAACAGGCAGTAATGGGTGAAATGATAAGTATGATAGCGCATCAGTGGAGACAGCCTCTCTCGAGTGTCACGCTTAATATCTCAAATTTTCAGGTAAAACGGGCACTAAACGTAAAGCTGAGTGACGAAGAACTTGACAGGGTGTTAAATAATATAAGTGATACCGCCGTCTATCTCTCAGATACCATAAATGATTTTCAGACCTATTTTAATCCTCAAAAAGAGCTAAAGAAAATAGATGTTATAAATTTAGTAAAAAGGGTCATTAATTTTACTTTGCCAAGAGTGAAAGATACGAATATTGAAATAAAAATTGATGTAGAAAAACCAATAATTATTACAACATATGTAAATGAAATAATTCAGGTACTGCTAAATATTCTAAATAACGCAATAGATGAGTTTATAGCGATGAAAGTTCAAACTCCTAAAGTTGTTGTTCGGATTTTAAATGAGGAAGATAATGTTCTTATTGAAGTGCATGATAATGCTGGTGGTATTGATGAAAATAATATTGAATCTATTTTTGAGCCTTATTTTAGTACAAAAGGAAAAAATGGAACAGGTTTAGGTCTTTATATGTCCCAGATGATAATGCAGAAGCAGTTTCATACCCATATTGAAGTTTTTTCTAAGGATGGTTCGACGGTCTTTAAAATTAGAGTTCCAAAAACACTATCTTAGTTTTATATTTATTGGGTTATAATAATTAAAAATTAAGGACGATTGATAAATGTATATAGAAGATTTGAAGTTTTCACTTTGGGCAGATTTTATTGAAAGAGATTATCTTGAAAATGAATTTAAAGAGTTAATAGAGAAAAAAATTGTAAATGGAGCTACTTCAAATCCGGCAATATTTAAAAATGCCATTTTAAGTTCACCTGCATATAAACAACAGTTGTCCTCTTTAGATGCGACGCTATCTGCAAAAGAAAAATATGAAGCAGTCGCTATATTTGATATTCAAAAAGCAGCGGATATTCTTGAACCATTATATAAAAAAGGTGATGACGGGTATGTTAGCATCGAAGTGGATCCTTTTCTTTGTGATGATGCTGTGGCGACGGTGGCAGAGGGTAAGCGTCTTTTTAAGGCAATTGAGCGAAAAAATGTAATGATAAAAGTACCTGCTACAGATGCTGGTTATATTGCAATGGAAGAGTTAATTGCTGTAGGCATACCTGTAAACGCAACGCTTATTTTTAAAAAGGAGCAGGCACTGAGCTGTGCCGCTGCGTTTACAAGAGGAATAACGAAAGCTGGTAAAAGTGTGGATAGTGTAATAAGTATATTTGTGAGTAGAATTGACCGTGCTATTGATGCAATATTACAAGAAAAAGGTGTACCAACGGCACTTACTGGTATCTATAACACTGCCTTGATATACGAAGCGATAGAAGCACTAGAAGTTCCTCGTTGCAGGGCTCTTTTTGCTAGTACAGGTGTAAAAGACGACTCGTTACCTCCTTACTATTATGTGGAACAACTTTTAGCGTACAATACAGTAAATACAGCACCTATTGCCACAATAAAAGCATTTGATAAAGATGCAAAAAAAGATAAAGCACTGCCTATCTCTATTGAAGTTATAGAGTCTCATTTTAAAAATATACAAGCAGCAGGTATTAATTTAGATGAGGTGCTAAATAAGCAGATAGAAGATGGATTAGAGGCATTTAAAGATGCATTTAAGGAAATATTGGAGGCATTATGAATGTTGAAGTAGATGTGAGTAAACTTACTTTTGAAGAGTTGAAAAAGGTAAGAGCACACCTGAAAAAGATGATTGAAGTTGGAGGAAGTGACCTTCATATAAAAGCAAACTCCGTAATCCGTGCTCGTATAAATGGTGAGATAAAACAGTTTTCTGGTGGTATTCTCTCAAAAGAGGATGCACTTACTTTTGCCAAGGAACTTTTACGCGGAAGATTTGCTGAATTTGTAGAAAAGAAAGAGCTAGACCTAGTTTATCCTTTTGATGAAAATAACCGTTTTCGTGTTAATATCTTTTTTCAAATGGAAGGGGTTTCTGCAGTTTTTCGTGTTATTCCTGTAAATATTCCCTCTGCTGAAGCACTACATATACCACAAGTTGTTAGAGATTTTGCACACAAAGAGCGTGGTTTAGTTTTGGTAACAGGTGTTACGGGAAGTGGTAAATCTACAACACTTGCTGCGATTATTAACGCGATAAATATGACAAAAAGAAAGCATATTATTACTATTGAAGATCCTGTTGAATTTGTCCATAAGGATAAAGGCTGCATCATAAATCAGCGTTCAGTCGGACAAGATACAAACTCTTTTGGAGCAGCTCTTCGTGCTGCACTTCGTGAAGACCCTGACATTATTCTCGTAGGAGAAATGCGTGATAAAGAGACGGTAAATTTGGCACTACTTGCAGCTGATACTGGACATCTTGTTTTTTCTACTTTGCATACAATTGATGCAAAAGAGACGGTAAATCGTATTATTGCGCAATTCCCAACGGATGAGCAAAACCGCGTGCGTATGTCACTAGCAGGTGTATTGCAGGGTGTTATATCTCAGCGGCTTATTCCAACTGTTGATGGAAAGAGACGTGCTGCTATGGAAGTACTTGTACGAACTCCTACGATTGAAAAACTTATTATGGAAAATCGAGATTATGAAATACGAGATGTAATTGAAGCCGGAAAAGAGCATTATAAATCACAAAGTTTTGATCAGGCTATTTTAGACCTTTATAATGAGGGTGTTATATCTAGGAAACAGGCACTAGACAATGCTACAAGTGCATCTGATTTGGAGCTTAAAATCAATGGACTTACAAGTGGAGCAATGTCAGAAAATGTTACTCTTGAAATAAATGATAATGATATTTTTGATTTAAAGTAGAAATTAATTAAAATTAAGATAATATTGCGTCTATTTTAAAAAACAAAGGACTTCATATGTTAGAAGGTATAGTTAGAGAGAGTATTGGCAAAAAGGGCACAAAAGCACTTCGCCGTGATGGTTATCTAATTGCGAATATTTACGGAAAAGGGCTTGAAAATATCAACGCTGCGTTTAAAGATAATGAGTATATCCGTGCTGTTCGTAATAAAGAGACATTGGCGTTTCCAGTTTCAATTAATGGAAATGAAATGAATGTTGTAGTTCAATCATATGAGTCACACGCTGTTACAGGAAAACTTTTACATGTAGATTTAATGGTAGCACAACCAGGTCTTACAACTCACTATATGGTTCCAGTTGAAGCTGTTGGTGAAGCTATTGGACTTAAAAATAAAGGGCTTCTTAATATTGCAAAAAGACGATTAAGAGTAAAAGCAAAAATAGAAGATCTTCCAAAAACAATTGCTATTGATGTAACTGATATGGATGTTGGAGATTCTAAACTTATTCGTGATATTGATGCAACTGAAAATGTTACATTTACAGATTCAGATCGTGTATCTGTACTAAGTATCATTAAAGCTAAGTAGTTAAATATGTTAATAGTTGGACTAGGGAACCCTGGTTCCGACTATGCAAATACGCGTCACAATATTGGTTTTATGGTTCTTGATGCATTTATTAAACGCAAGGCAGCAATAAAACTCTCCTCTTCATCTTTTAAAGGTGAACTCTATAAATTTCAAAATCATTTTTTATTAAAACCATCGACATATATGAATCTCTCTGGTGAATCAGTTGTAAAAGTGAAAAATTTTTACAAAATTGAAGATGTTGTTGTAATACATGATGATTTAGATCTTCCATTTGGAACGCTGCGTTTCAAAAAAGGGGGTGGGCATGGTGGTCACAATGGACTCAAATCTATTGATGCTCATATATCAAAAGAGTATATTCGTGTTCGACTTGGTATTGGTAAACCTGAACATAAGGGTGAAGTTGTCTCTTATGTTTTAGGTGAATTTAGCCAAGAGCAGTTAGAAAAACTTCCTGCATTAATAGAACATACTTGTGACTCTTTGGACTTTTTACTTACACACTCCTTAGAAGATACTCGGGCAAAATACTCAATTAAGGTCTCTTAGCAATGTTAGAATTTAACTATATTGCACTCCATTATATAAAATATTTTCTTATTATTTTACTTGCATTGACACTCTTTTTTGTCGGTTTTGATTATATGGGAAACAGTGCAAAACTCTCGATTTCAGCCAACCTTTTACTCATTTATCTTGTTTATAAAGCATTTTTTGCCATAGATATGTTACTTCCTCTTGCTCTTGTGTTTGGAATGATCTCTACAAAAATATTTCTTATTCGCTCAAATGCGCTTGTCTCATTCTACTCTTTAGGTTATTCAAGGGTAGATGTTTTACGTCCTTTTGTTGTTGTTTCCGTTTCAATTACCTTACTCTTTATTTCACTCCATGGTTGGTCAAAATTTGCACGAGCAGATGAGTTTTCTAACAACATTAGAAGTACACAACAATATCTTAATCCCACAAAAGATCTTTTCTTTGCTTATAAAGGTAAATATGTCTATTTTGAAGAGCTATTACCACTGCAGGAAAAGGCAATTGGTATTCGTGTTTTTAGTGTAAAAAACAACTCTCTTAAGTCAATTTTGGAAGCAAAATCAGCGAGTTATAGGGGAAATGCTTGGCAAATTAAAAAAGCAGATATTATTACAAAACCAGACAATATGACTTTTTCATCTCATGGAATTAAGCTAAACGCAGCTAAAAACTTAGAGATATTAAAGGGATTTAGGCCTAAAATGCTTGATCAAGTGTATGAGGGAAAGGTCAATTTTACAATTAAAAATGCCATTGATGCCATTTTACTTTTAGATCATCAAAATATTGATACAAGTACAATTAAAGGTGCTCTTTACAAGATATTTGTTTACCCATTCTTTGCTCCTTTATTGATTATTATTATATTCTTTTTTGTTCCAATGAGTGTTCGATTTTTAAATGTTTCACTCTTTAGTTTTGGGGCAATTTTATCCACTTTGCTAATTTGGGGTGTATTATTCGCATTAATAGAACTCTCTACTAATAAAACAATACCAAGTGAAGTAGGAGTGATTTTGCCTATAATTTTACTTGGATTAGTGGCTGCATGGCAATGGCATCGTCATAGAAAACCTACTACCTAGTCAGGCACTTATAAGCACATTTTAGTTAAAATCAATAAAAAAGATTTGGAATTTTAATATGATTGATTTTAAAGCATTAGCAAAAGAGTATGGTACACCTCTTTATGTTTATGATTTTGACTATATGAGCGCACAATACACAAAATTAAAAGAGGCATTTCGTGGACGAAAATCCATTGTTGCCTATGCCGTTAAAGCAAATTCAAACCTTAGTGTTATCAAGCACTTTGCAAAGATGGGTAGTGGGGCAGATTGTGTCTCTATTGGAGAAGTGCGTCGTGCATTCATGGCAGGTATTCCTGCATATAAAATTATTTTTTCTGGTGTAGGAAAGAGTGATGAAGAGATTCGCGAAGCAATTGAGAAAGATATTTTATATATTAATGTTGAGAGTGATGCAGAACTTCAAAGAGTTGAAGCAATAGCAATAGAGTTAGATACAAAAGCACGGATAAGTATTCGTGTAAATCCAAATATTGACCCTCAAACACACCCTTATATCTCTACAGGATTACATGACAATAAATTTGGAGTGGATCTCTCAACTGCAAAACGAATGTATATTCAAGCAAATAATTCTGAAAATTTAGATCCTGTAGGTATCCATTTTCATATTGGTTCGCAGCTTACACAGCTCCAACCAATCCGAGAAGCAGCAGAGATTGTGGCAGATTTAATCCGTTCACTTGAAGCTCTTGATATAGAGTTAAAATTCTTTGATGTTGGTGGTGGACTTGGTATTAAGTATGATGATGAAGTGACCATTGAGCCTTATGATTATGCGCAGGCAATATTAGGAACACTTACTGGACTTGATTTGACTATTTTATGTGAGCCAGGAAGATTTTTAACTGCAAATGCAGGCTATTTTGTAACAAAAGTTTTATATGAAAAACAAAATGGTGAGAAGAAATTTGTAGTGGTTGATGGCGCAATGAATGACTTACTCCGTCCCTCTCTTTATGGTGCATATCATGAAATAAAAGCGTTAAGTGATTCAAAAGAGGAGCTAAGAGAGGTAGACATCGTTGGACCTGTTTGTGAAAGTGGAGACTTTTTTGCAAAAGATTATGCACTGCCTCCGCTTAAAGGTGGTGAACTGCTTGTTATTAAAAGTGCTGGTGCTTATGGTTTTGGTATGGGAAGCAACTACAATACACGTGGTAGAAGTGCTGAAGTCGCAGTTGAAAACTCTCAAGCAAGGCTCATTAGAAGACGAGAAAATTTTGAAGACCTCATAGCGCTTGAAACAGAATTTTTAGAGGATTAAATTTGTATTTTATAGATGTTCAAGGTACTCTTATCAGCGATGAAGATAAATCTCCAATACATGGAAGTATAGAGTTTATTGAGTATCTTAATACTCAAAATATTCCCTATATGGTGATTACAAATAACACCAAATGTGCGTCGCTTGATTTTTATGAGTATTTGAAATCTATAGGTTTTAATTTCTCTTATGAGAAGTATCTTGATCCTTTAATGATACTTGAATCGCGTGTCCAAAAAGAGGCAGTTGCCGCTTATGGTGCAACGCAATTTTTAAATACTTTGCAAAAAATGGGCTATCTCTTAGATTATAAAAATCCAAAAACGGTACTTATTGCAATTAAAGAGGATTTTTGTGCTGATGAATATGCGCAGATGATAGATTTTTTACTTAGTGGTGCGAAGCTTGTTGGTATGCATGAGACATCAATTTATGCAAAAAACAACAAACGCTATCCTGGTGTAGGTGCAATACTCAAAATGCTTGCATTTGCTACGTCTTGTTCTTATGAAGTTGTTGGCAAGCCAAGCGTTAGCTTTTATGAAGAGGCACTAAGGCGCTTACGAGTTCAAGATAAGGGTGCTGCGTTTGAGAAAATTACAATCATTAGTGATGATGTGACTGGTGATTTAGGTGGCGCAAAAGAGCTTGGTATGCAAACTCTTTTTGTGACAAGTGGAAAGTATAAAAATGCACAAGAGATAGTTCCTTCGCTCGAAGATGCCCTCAAACCAGATTTGATTAAAACAGATATGTATGATGTTTTGCAAAGTATAAATGGAGTAAGCATATGAAAACTTTAGATGAATGCCGTGTAGCTATTGATGCCTTAGATAATGAGATGCTAGAGTTGCTAAACAAGCGTATGAGTGTTGTTGAGCGTGTTGGAGAGATAAAAAAAGAGACAGGCGGCGCAATTTATAGACCTGAGCGAGAAAAAGCAATTATTGAGCGTCTTAACAGGCTCAATGAAGAGCAAAAAGGTCTTTTAAATAAAAGTGCTATTGAAGCGATATTTTTAGAGATTTTTGCTGTTGCAAGAAACTTAGAACTACCAGAACGCATTGCCTACCTTGGACCAGAGGGAAGTTTTACCCATCAAGCAGCAGAGAGCCGTTTTGGTGCTATGAGTGATTATCTTTCGCTTAATTCCATTGCATCTGTTTTTAAAACTTTAGAGTCAAAGCGTGCAAAATTTGCAGTAGTGCCTATTGAAAATTCTCGTGATGGCATTGTGGGCGAGACGCTTGATCTGCTTGCAAAAAGTTCTGTAAAAATTGTAGCAGAATTATATATGCCTATACATATTTCATTTGCTACTAAGGCACAAAAGCTTGAAGATATTAAGAAAATTTATTCTAAAGACAAAGGATTTGGGCAGTGTCGAGAGTTTTTGTCTGAACATGGTTTTGTAGATGTTGAACAGATTCCTGTAGAGTCCACGGCAAAGGCTGCAATTTTAGCAGCACAAGATGAAAACGCAGCAGCAATTTGTTCTCATATTGCTGCAAAACTCTATGGTGTGCCTACTCTTTTTGCAAATATAGAAGACTCGGTTGATAATACAACCCGTTTTGTCATTTTAAGTGATTTTAAAAATGCGATAAGTGGTGAAGATAAAACTTCTATTTTAGTGCGTTTAAAAGATGCTGTTGAGGCTGGTTCGTTGGTGCATTTCTTACAAGATTTTGATAGAGAAAATATAAATTTATCTAAAATAGAGTCGAGACCTTCTCGAGATAAAAATGGTTTTGGATATTGGTTTTATATAGATTTTTATGGTCATATTGATGAGAAGAGAATAAAAGAAATAGTAGAAAAACATGCTGAGGAAGTAACTTGGCTTGGAAGTTATGTAAAGGGTGAAGATTGAAATTTAATACAAAATTAGAGAGTATTGAGACTTATGAAGCTGGAAAGCCAATAGAGCTAGTAGTTCGTGAGTTTGGTATAGAGCCAAAAGATATAGTAAAGCTTGCCTCAAATGAGAATCCTTATGGATGTTCTATAAAGGTACAGCAAGCTGTTGGTGATATAGTGCAAAATATGGCACTTTATCCTGATGACTCTATGATGAAATTGAAAAATGCACTTACAAAAAAATATGATATTTTAGATGAAAATCTTATTATTGGAAGTGGTAGCGATCAAGTAATTGAGTTTATTATGCATGCAAAAGCAGATGAAAATGCAAAAATACTTATAAATAGTGTTACTTTTGCTATGTATTAGATTTATGCAAAACATGTTGGTGCAGAGGTTATTCGTACAACTTCACAAGAGCATAATTTGGATGAATTTTACACTCTTTATAAGAAAGAAAATCCAGATATTATCTTTTTATGTACACCAAATAATCCGACAGGTGATGCCCTAAACGCAGTAGATATGATGGAATTTTTAGAAAAAATTGACAGTGATACACTTGTAGTAGTTGATGGTGCTTATATGGAATATGGGGCATTTAAAGATGAGTCTAAAAGTGTTTCACCAAAAGAACTTATAGAAAAATTTGATAATGTTATCTATTTGGGAACATTCTCTAAGGCGTATGGACTTGGTGGTATGCGTGTAGGGTATGGTATTTCAAGTGCAAATATTATTAAAGAACTTTACAAATTACGACCTCCTTTTAATATTACAACACTTTCATTAGAAGCGGCCAGCATAGCACTTGAAGATGAAGAATTTGTAAACAATTGTATCGCTTTAAGTTTTGAGGAGATGAAACGCTATGAAGAGTTTGCAAAAGAGCAAAAAATAGATATAATTGAGAGTTATACAAATTTTGTTACGCTTCTTCTAAATGCAGACCAAGACTCTACTACACTTTCTGATGCACTTTTAAGACGAGGTATGATTGTTAGAAATCTTAAAGGCTATGGAATGAATGCTATTCGTGTAACAGTTGGAACAAAAGAACAAAATGATCGCTTTTTTGCCCTTTGCTCTGAATTATTATAAATTTAATATGAGAAATTAATGGATTTTAAAGTACTTTTTTCACAGTTATCAGTTTTGTATGCAAAGCTTACGAAACAACAAAAAATGATTATAGCTGCTGCTATTGTTGGTATAGTCGCATTTTTGATTTTTTTGGTTGTTTATACTGCAAAGAAGAGTGCAGATGATAATTATAAAGTTTTATTTGATTCTTTAAGTTCAAAAGATGCTGCTAAAGTTATTGCACAACTTGAAAAAGATGGTGTCTCTTACAAGGTAGGAGATAATAATACTATAAAAGTACCTAAAAATGTTGTTTATAAAGAGAGAATAACAATTGCAGCACAAGGTATTCCAAAAGATAATGGTGTCGGTTTTGAACTTTTTAATAAACAAGAGTTTGGGGCAACGAGTTTTGATCAAAATATTAAAAAACTTCGTGCCTTAGAGGGTGAACTTGCTCGTACAATTACTGCACTTGCTCCAGTTGAACATGCAACGGTAAACTTGGCACTTCCAAAAGAGACACTTTTTGTTGAAAAACAAGCTGATCCTACTGCTTCAGTAATGGTTACTCTTGTTGAAGACAGAACATTGAGTAGAAAACAGATACGTGGTATTAAAAATCTTGTTGCTGCCTCGGTACCAAGACTTACAGTTTCAAATGTAATGTTAGTAAGTAGTGATGGTCTGACACTAGGTGATGATGATGAACTCTCTCAAATGGATGAACTCTCTGTTGTACAACAGCATTATAAACTCAAAGAAGAACGTAAAAAACAGCAAAAAATTATTGATGTTATCGCTCCATTTGTTGGTGGTAGAAAAAAAGTTGTTGCACAGGTAAGTATTGAGTTTGATTTTTCTGTTAAAAATTCTACTTCAGAGAGTTATGACCCTGAAAATGTTGTAAGAAGTGAACAGACAAGTGAGGTAAAGAGAGAAGGCTTTTCTCCAAAACAGGTTGGAGGAGTTCCTGGTACTGTAAGTAATATTGGTCCAGTACAAGGGCTAAATGCTAAAAAAAGTATCCAAAAGTACTCAAAAAGTACAGGCACTACAAACTATGAAGTGGGTAAAACAGTAAGCACAACGAAAAGCCAATTTGCACGTGTGAAAAGAATTACAGCAGCGGTGGTGGTAGATGGTAAATATAAAACAAAAATAGGTAAAGATGGTAAATCTACGGGTGAGTTAGAATATGTTCCTCTTGATAAAGCCGATATTGATGCCCTTACCGCACTTGCAAGTAGATCAATTGGTATAGATAAAGCCAGGGGCGATAAAATAACTGTTCAAAATTTACAGTTTGATAGAGGAAACAGTGTAAAACCAAATAGTGTAGATGAAGCGCTCACCTTTACACAAACTTATATTGCACCATTCTCTGAGCTATTTAAGTATATTTTTGTCTTGCTTTTACTCTTAATTCTTTACAAAAAAGTTATTGCTCCATTTGCAGATAAAATGCTTGAAGTCTCCAAAGAAGATGAAGAACTGCAAGCTCCATCATTAGATATTGAAGATGATGAGGAAGATGATTTGGTTGAAAAAGTGCAGGCTATGCGTAAAAAAGTTGAAGACCAGTTAGGTATGAACTCTAATTTTGATGAAGATAGTCTCAAACATGAAGTTATACTGGAAAAAGTTAAAAATATGGCAGAAGAAGCTCCTGAAGAGGTAGCATCGCTTTTAGAAGCGCTTTTGAGCGAAGAAGCAGAAATTCCTACTTCAAGTAATAAGAAGGAAAAAAAATAATGGCTACATTAACTCCACAACAACAAGCTTCTTTTGATGAAATGTCTATTGCAGAGAGGATTGCAGTGCTTCTTTTACAACTTGGTGAAGATGCAACTTCTGCTATTTTTTCAAATATGAGTGTTGATGGTATTACAGAAGTATCAAAATATATTGCAGCAAATACGACTATAGATAAAGCGGTTGCTACAGCTGTTCTTGAAGAGTTTCATGCAATTTTTCAATCTGGACAGTTTATTACTTCTGGTGGTATGGAGTATGCAAGAGAGCTTCTTTACAGAACACTTGGAGCTGATGAGGCAAAAAAGATTTTGGATAAACTCTCAAAAAGTATGCAAAATACACAAAATTTTGCCTATCTTTCTAAGATTAAGCCACAACAACTTTCAGATTTTATTGTGAATGAACATCCGCAAACTATTGCGCTTATTTTAGCACATATGGATCCAACTGAAGCAGCAGATACTTTACAGTATTTTCCAGATGAACTTAGAAGTGAAGTGACTATGCGTATGGCAAAACTTGGAGATATATCTCCTTCCGTTATTAAGCGTGTTTCAGCAGTCCTTGAATCAAAACTCGAATCTCTTGCTTCATACAAAGTTGAAGTCGGTGGAACGAGAGCGGTTGCAGATATTTTTAATCGTCTTGGTGCAAAAAGTTCTAAGGCGACACTTGCAAATATAGAGCAGGTAGATGAAGAATTAGCTACGAAAATTAAAGAGATGATGTTTACATTTGAAGATATTGTTTCTCTTGATAAAACAGCAATTACAGAGACACTTAAAGCTGTTGATAAAGCAGAACTGATGTTGGCACTGAAATCTTCTCCAGAAGAGTTGAAAGAGAAATTTTTCTCTGCTATGAGTGAGAGAGCGAGGGAAGCATTTATTGAAGAGATGCAGTTCCTTGGTGCAGTGAAAATGAAAGAGGTTGAAGGGGCACAAAGAAAAATTGTAGAAACTGTAAATCAACTTGCAGAAGCAGGAACAATTCAAATGGGTTCAACCGAAGAGATGATAGAGTAGTAAAATGGCAACTATTATTACAGGCGATTCAATCGAAAAACACAATATTGATAAGTATAATTTCAAAGTAATTGCGCTCGGTGCAAATGATGAAACGGAACAAAAACAAAAGTATACTTCTGACAATCATCCTCAAGCAAGAGCGACAGATGTAGATTCAAGTGCACTTTCACAAAGTTCTAAAGATTCTCTTATTGAGTCATTAATGCAAAAGACTGATGATATGTCATCAAATTTTATTAAACTGCAAATGAAGCTTGAAGCAAAAGAAGAAGAGCATGTAAATGAGCTAAAAAAAGCAAAAGAAGAGGCATTTGCTGAAGGTATGAAAGCTGGAGAAGCAAAGGCGATGGAAGATGTTGATAAAAATCTCAATGTTAAATTAACTCTTTTAGAAGATTCCATTAAAAAATTAGATACAAGTGCCCAAGAGTTTGCGAATGCCTTAGAGGGAATTAAAAATGAGTTGGTAGTTGCAGCACTTGATATTTCTAAAGAGGTTCTCAAGGTAGAATTGAGTGAAAATTCTGCAGAGGTGGCAAAGGTTCTCTCTGATGAACTTATTAAAGAACTGCAGTCAGCTTCAAAAATAGAATTAAAAATAAATCCAAAAGATTATGCATCAGTGTCAGAACATTTAGGATCACTACAAAATGTAAAAGTTCTCTCAGATAGTGCAGTAAGTGAGGGTGGTGTTATTGTGATGAGTGATGCTGGAAATATAGATGCACAAATATCAAAACGATTCCAAAGAGTAAAAAAGGCAGCTTTAGGTGAGTAAAAGAGTTGATGTAAAAACAAAATCACCAGCAGAGTTAGAAGAACTTTGTAGTGATATAAGAGATAAAATTTTAAAAGTTGTAAGTAAAAATGGTGGGCATTTAAGTTCTACTTTGGGCGCAACTGAGATAATAGTTGCCATGCACAAAGTTTTTGATTCCCAAAAAGATCCCTTTATCTTTGATGTTTCTCATCAGGCTTATGCGCATAAACTACTTACAGGCAGATGGGATGAGTTTGAAACTCTTCGTCAATTTAATGGAATATGCGGCTACACAAAGCCAAGTGAAAGTAGTGATGATTATTTTGTAGCAGGGCATAGTTCTACTTCTATCTCTTTAGGTGTTGGTGCAGCAAAGGCGATAGCACTAAAAGGAGAAGAAGATTCTAGGATTCCTGTAGTACTTATTGGTGATGGTTCTATGACTGCGGGGATGGTTTATGAAGCTTTAAATGAGCTAGGTGATAGAAAATACCCTATGATTATCATTTTGAATGATAATGAGATGAGTATATCAAAACCAATAGGGGCTATGAGTAGAATCTTAAGTTCAGCAATGGCTTCGCCACTTTACCAGCGTTTTAAGAAAAATACTGAAAGTTTTGTAGATAATTTTGGTGAGAGTGCGCGTTATTTGGCAAAGCGTATGGAAGAGTCATTTAAGCTGATTACTCCTGGTGTCCTCTTTGAAGAGATGGGAATTGATTATATTGGTCCTGTGGATGGGCATAACCTTACACAACTGATTGATATTATGCAGACGGCAAAGAGCTTGAAAAAACCTGTACTCATTCATGCGCAAACACTCAAAGGTAAAGGTTATGAAATAGCAGAGGGACACGAAGAGAAGTGGCATGGTGTTGGTCCTTTTGATATAAAAGATGGACACTCTCTTAAAAAAGCTTCTCTCAAAAGTGCGACACAAATATATACAGAGTCTCTTTTGCATTTGTGTGAGCATAATGATAAAATCGTAGGTGTAACAGCGGCAATGCCAAGTGGTACAGGGCTTTCTCCTCTTATGGAAAAATATCCTAATAGATTTTGGGATGTAGCAATTGCAGAACAACATGCGGTAACATCTATGTCAGCATTAGCAAAAGAGGGATTTAAACCATTTTGTACGATTTACTCTACATTTTTACAGCGTGCTTATGATCAGGTTATTCATGATACTTGTATAATGGATCTGCCAATTGTTTTTGCACTTGATCGTGCTGGAATTGTTGGAGAAGATGGCGAAACACATCAGGGTGTTTTTGATGTTAGTTTTTTACGAGCTATTCCAAATATGACACTCTTTGCTCCACGCGATGAAAAAAGTTTTCATCAGGCAATGGCGTTTGCTGCGACGTACGAGCATCCTTGTTCTTTGCGTTATCCAAGAGGTTCTTTTATAGAGAGTGCTTTGCCAGAATCTGCTGCGTTTGAGCTTGCAAAAGCACAACTGCTTGTAGAAAATGATAGCAATATTCTCTTTATAGGATATGGCAATGGAGTAGGGCGTGCATATGAAACTGCTAAAGAGTTGGATGAAAAAGTTGCTCTACTTGATTTACGTTTTGTAAAACCACTTGATGAGCAGATGCTGAAAACTCTTGCACAAAAACAGAAAAAATGGTTTGTTTTTAGTGACACGGCAAAAAGTGGCGGTGTTGGTTCTGCTATTTTAGAGTTCTTAGCAAAAGAGAAAATAATGGATGTTTCTGTGGAGAGTTTTGAGTATGATGATGCGTTTATTACGCATGGAAATACAAAAGTGATTGAAGAGTCTCTTGCTTTGCTCCCTATACAACTTGCACAGCGAGTAAAAGCTTCAATCCTTTAGAAAAATAATACCGCTAAACCTACCTGTCTCTTTTTCTGCTCGGTAGGAGTAGAAGTTTGTGGTGTTACAGGCAGTGCAAAGTGGTGATGTTTCTATATTTTCTTTTTGTATGCCTGCGTTTAAAAGTTGCGTTTGGAGTATTTTTTGAATATTTAAAAAGTAGCTATTATCTCTTTTTTGGATGGCATATTCAAGATCTAATTTTTTTGTTTCATCAAATATCTCTTCTCCTACTTCATAACAACATTGATGAATATTTGGACCGATACTTACATAGATGTTTTCAGGTTTTGCGTGAAAATTATTTACAAATACATCTACAACATTTTGACTTATATTAGAAAATGCACCTGCACGACCTGCGTGGGCTACTCCAATAGTTTTTTTCTCTTTATCATAAAAAAGCAGGGGTGCGCAGTCTGCTACCATAATCATTAAAGGTATGTTCTTTTTATTTGTGACAAGGGCATCACAAGTAGGAGGCGTTTCAAAGGTATCATTTTCATCGATGATTTTGACTGCGTTTGAGTGAATTTGCTTCATATGAACGACTGTTTTACAGTCATATTTTAGCTCTTGTGCTAAGTCTTGATGATTGGCAATGACTTCTTCTATTTTATCATTAACATGAAAGGCAAGGTTTTTACTATGCTTTGTTGTGTAACAGTGTCTGATGTCAGAGAATGCATTTAATAATTTACTTTGATAAAATTTCATATAATGATTATAACAT
>Ga0256831_1000787_pt1 | contig 16864 bp, 18 predicted proteins | sample 132544metaG_FD_189087 | JGI IMG/M metagenome (GOLD analysis project Ga0256831, IMG submission 189087) | Hydrothermal vent microbial communities from Lau Basin, Pacific Ocean - 132-544 | ecosystem: Environmental > Aquatic > Marine > Hydrothermal vents | place: Pacific Ocean: Lau Basin | collected...
GTAACTACTCAATTCCTGTTATATAAGAGTATAAAAATTAAATTCATTGAATATTGGTAAATTATAACATTAATACTACTTAAATTACGTTAAAAATTATGGCTATTGAAAATATCCGTTTTATTATGATCAATACTTCTCATCCGGGCAATATCGGTGCTGCGGCACGGGTAATGAAAAATATGGGCTTATCCCGTCTGTATCTCGTGGCGCCTAAACGATATCCTGATCCGGAAGCAACAGCCATGGCATCGGGGGCCGACGATTTACTGGCTCAGGCTGTTGTTTGTAATACTCTGGAAGAAGCGCTTGAGGGCTGCCATCTGGTACTGGGTTCTACTGCCAGGGAAAGAAAAATAGCACATGAATTTCTGGATGCCAGAGCCGCCGGAGAACTGGTGCAGGAGGAAGCGATTAAGCAGCAGGTAGCGATGGTTTTTGGTCGTGAGAGAACTGGATTAACCAATGAAGAAACGGGATTATGCCATAAACTCATTAATATCCCAGCTAATCCGGACTATAGCTCCCTGAATGTGGCCTCGGCTATGCAGATTGCGGCCTATGAAATTATGATGGCAGGTCTCTTAATGGAAACAGAGCCTGATGATGCAGCCATGCTGACAGAGAGGTCTGTGGATTATGCTTCAAGTGATGCTATGGAGAAGTTTTATGGTCACCTTGAGCAGACACTTATTACTATTGACTTTCTTAACCCGCAGCAATCTCCCCAGCTTATGCCCAAATTACGTCAATTATTCAATCGCACTCGTTTAAAACAGGAAGAGCTGAATATTCTGCGAGGTATTCTGACCAGTACTCAGAAACGCAGCCGCTGACCCGTAACTGATGCCAATTGATGCTCAATAGTGTCTGTGCTCTTTGACTTATGTCATTTCAGTCCCCATATGTATTTGAGTGTTGATACAATTCCTAGTAAAATGCACGGTCTTTGCCTGTGAAGGCAGAAAACTTGATAGAAAATAAATGGACCAGAGTGGTTGGTAAAATGTTCGAGCATTTAAAAGAAGATATACAATGTGTCTTTGAGCGTGATCCGGCAGCGCGGAATTATTTTGAGGTTCTGACGACTTATCCCGGCGTTCATGCCATGATTTTTTATCGAATAAATAATCGTCTGTGGAACTGGAATATGCGCTGGCTGGCGCGATTTTTCTCTGCCACAGCACGACTCTTAACCGGTATTGAGATTCATCCCGGCGCCCGTATCGGGCGGCGATTTTTTATTGATCATGGCATGGGTGTTGTGATTGGTGAAACCACTGTTATCGGTGATGACTGTACGCTTTATCATGGTGTCACTCTTGGAGGCACTTCGTGGGATAAGGGTAAACGCCATCCTACTCTTGGAAATGACGTGGTGGTGGGAGCGGGCGCTAAAGTACTGGGGCCTATTGCTCTTTCTGATGGAACCCGGGTCGGTTCCAATGCTGTCGTGGTAAAAGATGTGCCTGGTGGTTGTACGGTGGTGGGTATTCCAGGTCGGGTCATTACCACGAATAAACCCGTACCAGAGACTAAAAAAGAGGATCCTAAAAGTAAAAAGCGTGAGCATATGGCCAAAAAGATTGGTTTTGATGCCTATGGTACTTCCAGTGAAATGCCTGATCCGGTTGCCCATGCCATTAATTGTATGCTGGATCATATGCATTCAGTGGATGATAAACTGGATAAAATGTGTACTGCCATTCGCTCTATTGATGCAGAGTTTCCGGATCTTAAAATACCCGATGCTCATATTTGCGAAATTACGCCTATTGATGAACACCCTGAAAGCTGTCCGGCCCAGGATATCTGCAGTAATGCGCCGGCTAATGCGGGACAAGAAAGTGTACATGTTATCAAGCTGGACAAAATAATGTCAGGGAATAATAGTGACCATTCAGAGCCATCTGAGGGTGAAGAAAAATAACTCTATTCTAGATATCAGGATAGTGGGTCAAAATATACTTGACTAAAACACTTGGTTTTTTTAAGATAGCAGCATATTATCTTAAAACAGGAATAAATTAATGAGATTGACCACTAAAGGGCGCTATGCAGTAACAGCAATGTTGGATCTGGCAATCCATTATGAATTAGGGCCAATCACTCTTGCTGGTATTTCACAAAGACAGGAAATTTCACTTTCCTATCTTGAGCAGTTGTTTTCCAAGTTAAGAAAAAATGGTCTGGTAGACAGTGCCCGGGGACCAGGGGGCGGATATCGTCTGAGTCGTGAAGCAGATAATATAGCCATTTCAGAAATTATTGCGGCTGTGGATGAAACTGTTGATGCCACACGCTGTAATCGTAAGGGTAATTGTCAGCATGAAGAGCGTTGTCTGACACATGAACTCTGGTGTGATCTGAGTGATCAGATTTTTGAGTTCTTATCAAATATTACTCTGGGCAGTCTGGTAGAAAAGCAGACAGTTCAGGAAGTTGCACGTCGTCAGGACGGCAATCTGCCGCTTGGTGGTCAGCATGTAGATTTTAAAGAAAAACATATAGCTTAACAAAGTTGTATTGCTAAGTTGGTTGGTAGTCTGGTTACATACTGACTGTTAAATTATAATTTTTACATTTTTTGCGGGACAGGAATTTTTAATGAGTTCACCGATATATCTTGATTATTCAGCAACAACACCTGTGGATCAGCGTGTTGCTGATAAAATGTGCCATTATCTGACCATCGACGGGAATTTTGGTAATCCAGCTTCCCGTTCTCATAAATATGGATGGGATGCCGAGGCTGCGGTAGAAGAAGCCAGAGGCTATGTGGCCGATTTAATTAATGCGGATCCCAAAGAAATCGTCTGGACTTCAGGTGCTACCGAATCAGATAATCTGGCTCTAAAGGGAGCTGCACATTTTTATTCCAGACGCGGCAAGCATATTATCACCTCCAAAACAGAACATAAAGCGGTACTGGATACCTGCCGTCAGCTGGAACGGGAAGGTTATGAAGTCACTTATCTGGATCCGCAGGCTGATGGTTTAATTGACCTGACTGAGCTGGAAGCGGCATTTAGAGATGATACTATTCTGGTTTCAATTATGCATGTGAATAATGAAATCGGTGTCATCCAGGATATTGAGGCCATTGGTGAAATGTGTCGTTCCCGTAAAGTCATATTTCATGTAGATGCGGCACAAAGTGCCGGCAAAACTGAAATCGATCTACAGAAAATGAAAGTGGATCTGATGTCATTCTCAGCACATAAAGTTTATGGACCTAAAGGCATTGGCGCACTATATGTCCGTCGTAAGCCCAGAGTGCGTATTGAAGCACAGATGCACGGCGGCGGGCATGAACGGGGTATGCGTTCGGGTACCCTGGCCACGCATCAGATTGTTGGTATGGGTGAGGCTTTCCGCATTGCCAAAGCTGAAATGGCAGACGAAATTGCGCGTATTACTACCTTAAGAGATCGTATGTTGAAAGGTTTTGAGGGTATGGAAGAGCTGTATGTAAACGGTGACCTTAAACATCGTGTACCGCATAATCTGAACCTGAGTTTTAATTTTGTAGAAGGTGAATCTCTGCTGATGGCTATTGAAAACCTGGCGGTTTCTTCAGGTTCTGCCTGTACTTCAGCCAGTCTGGAACCTTCCTATGTATTACGGGCTCTTGGACGTAATGATGAGCTGGCTCATAGTTCTATTCGTTTCAGTCTGGGGCGTTATACCACTGAAGAAGATGTAGATTACACCGTTAAACTACTGAAAGAAAAAGTGGATAAATTAAGACAGTTGTCGCCGTTATGGGATATGTATAAGGACGGTATTGACCTGTCCACAATTCAGTGGAATGCACACTGATATTTATTATGCAGAATAAGTTTTGTGGATAATAAACCGGGGGCTGTATTGCATTAACAGGCAATTGCCCCAATTTGAAAAACAGAGTAAGACAATAAGTTAGTTCGGCAATCGTGTAAAATCAGCACCTGGCTGGAATGACAAAAATCGAGGTTAAAGACAATGGCGTACAGTGATAAAGTACTGGATCATTACGAGCATCCACGTAATGTAGGTACCATGGAAAATGACGATAAAGGTGTTGGTACCGGCATGGTCGGAGCACCTGCCTGTGGTGATGTTATGCGTCTGCAAATCAAGGTTGACGACAAAGGTGTTATTGAAGATGCCAAGTTTAAAACCTATGGCTGTGGTTCTGCCATTGCTTCCAGTTCTCTGGTGACCGAATGGGTTAAAGGCAAGACTCTGGAAGAAGCCGGTCAAATTAAAAATACTGATATAGCAGAAGAACTGGCATTACCGCCGGTTAAAATTCATTGTTCTGTACTGGCAGAAGATGCGATTAAAGCGGCTATTGACGACTATAAAGAAAAACAGTCTGACTAACAGGTTTCGACCGGCATTTTCCTGAGCGATGACGGTGCAGTCACCCTTATAAAGACGAGGTTTTGGAAATAATTGTTACCTCTGCTATCCTCGATCTTAAGGACGAGGTCTTACGAGGTGCTGGGTAAAAAGGTAAATTTATGGCAATTACATTAACCGATGCAGCAGCAAAACACGTTGTACAGTTTATTGAAAACCGGGGTAAAGGCGAAGCATTACGCCTGGGTGTAAAAACCAACGGTTGTTCAGGAATGGCTTATGTGCTCGAATTTGCTGATAAAGTTGAAGACGAAGATGTTGTCTTTGAAGACCGGGGCGTTAAGGTCATTGTTGATCCCAAAAGTCTGGTTTATATTGACGGCACCGAGCTGGACTATGGTCGAGAAGGACTAAATGAAGGTTTTAAATTCAATAACCCGAATGTTAAAGATTCCTGCGGTTGCGGTGAGAGTTTCAACGTTTAGAAGGTGAGAGTTTCAACGTTTAGAAGGTGAGAGTTTCAACGTTTAGAAGGTAAGAGTTTCAACGTTTAGAAACTAAGAGTTTCAACGTCTAGTGGGTAAGAGTCTCCATTTTTCAGGTCGTAATCTCAATACCTGAAAGGTAAAAATTTCTAACTCACACCCTGTTCCCATGTTCTGCCTGGGAGTACAATACCTGCATAATTTCCCCGGAAAGTAATCATGACCAGTCATTCAAAAATAACAGCTCCCAATAATTATTTTTTATTGCTGGGACTGCCGGTAAGTTTTGATATCGATAAAAAGACTCTAAACCATAATTACCATGAGTTGCAGAAAACAGTTCATCCAGACAAATTTGCCAGTGCTTCAGACCGGGAACGAATGCTGTCGGTACAAAAAGCCGCCCAGATCAATGATGCTCTGGAAACCTTAAAAAATCCTCAGCGACGTTCAGCTTATCTATTATCACTTTTTGGAATTGATCTGGGTGAAAATGATAGCTCTGTGGATCCGGTTTTTTTAATGGAACAGATGGAATTACGGGAAGCATTGTCTCAGGTGGAAGAAAGTGACGATCCGCTGGGCAAACTGGATGATATTCTGGCTCATGTGAAATCTCGAATCAAAGCTGCGGTTATGGCACTGGATACTCAGTTTCAGGCTATACTGGCTAATGATATTACTGAACAGGAGCAGCAGAAACGACTGGCACAGGTAAAGTCGGAAACTCTGAAAATGCAGTTTTTAAATCGCCTTCAGGAAGAAGCAATGAATAAAGAAGAAGATCTGGCAAATCAGTTATAAACCTGGCTACTCAATAAGATTAGAAATCCGTAAGAGTATTTGGCTGTAAATACAGTCTTTGCAGCCAAATACGAATATTTAGACTCAGCAGTACTTTTAGACCGCGTATTCGGTTTATATTAATAACGAGAAATAGCATAAACTATGGCTTTATTACAAATTTCAGAACCCGGACAATCCACTGCACCGCACCAGCATAAGCTGGCGGCAGGCATTGATCTGGGTACCACCAACTCCCTGGTTGCCACAGTACGCAGTGCTATGGCAGAAACCATAGCAGATGAGCAGGGCCGTCATCTACTGCCCTCAGTCGTGCAGTTTCTAGCTAAAGATGAAAATGGTTATCAGACAATAGTAGGCTATGAGGCTCAGCAAAATGCTGTTAATGATCCGACCAATACCATTGTTTCAGCCAAACGTTATATGGGGCGGGGTCTGGATGATATTAAGGAGCATTCGGTCTATAACTTTGTTCAGGATGAAGACAGCATGGTGCCCCGTATTCGTACTGCCGCCGGTGATGTCAGTGCAGTAGAAGTGTCTGCAGAAATTTTAACCGCCTTAAAACAGCGTGCCAGCGATTATCTGGGCGGGGACTTAATCGGTGTGGTGATCACTGTACCGGCCTATTTTGATGATGCTCAGCGCCAGGCGACAAAAGATGCCGCCAAACTGGCGGGTTTGAATGTTTTGCGTTTAATTAATGAGCCCACTGCAGCGGCGGTTGCCTATGGTCTGGACAGCGGCAGTGAAGGGATTCATGTCATTTATGATTTAGGCGGCGGCACCTTTGATATTTCCATTTTAAAACTGACTCGTGGTGTTTTTGAAGTACTCTCTACTGCTGGAGATTCCTCTCTGGGCGGTGATGATCTGGATCAGACCCTTGTCAACTGGATAATGTCCGAAGCAGGTTTAACCGATCCCAGTGCCACCTTGCAGCGTCAACTGCACGATAAATCCAGAGCAGCCAAGGAAAACCTCAGTGAACAGGACAGTGTGCAACTGGTGATAGATTTAGGCGATGGTAAGAGCTGGGCATCTGAACTCACTCTGGAACAATTTGAAACACTGATCCAGCCTGTTATTAGAAAAACTATAGCTCCCTGTCGACGTGCCTTACGAGATGCCGGTATCGATACGGATGAGATTGAAGATGTAGTGATGGTAGGTGGCTCTACTCGAGTTCCTATGGTTCGTCGTATGGTGGGAGAATTTTTTGAAACCGAACCACTGGTGGATATTGACCCGGATAAAGTCGTTGCTATTGGGGCAGCCCGGCAGGCAGATGTGCTGGTGGGTAATAAGACTGATAATGAAATGTTATTACTGGATGTCACTCCGTTATCTCTGGGGCTGGAAACAATGGGTGGTCTGGTGGAAAAAGTTATTCATCGTAATACTACTATTCCGGTTGCCAGAGCACAGGATTTTACCACCTTTAAAGATGGTCAGACGGCTATGGCTATTCATGTGCTGCAGGGTGAACGAGAGCTGGTTAGTGACTGTCGATCACTGGCTCGCTTTGAATTGCGCGGCATTCCTCCCATGGTGGCAGGTGCGGCACGGATACGAGTGACTTTTCAGATTGATGCCGATGGTTTACTGTCGGTCTCTGCACGAGAGGAAACTTCCGGAGTAGAAAGCAGTATTCAGGTAAAACCTTCCTACGGCTTAAGTGATACCGAAATAGAAACTATGCTTACAGATTCTTTCAGCCATGCCAAAGACGATATAGAAGCACGTAAACTAAGAGAAGAACAGGTGGAGGCGGATAGAGTGGTGGAAGCCATTCAGGCTGCTCTGGATGAAGATGCTGATAATTTATTATCAGCAGAAGAACAGCAGGCAATTCGTCAGAGCATTGATGAATTAATTGAAGTTGCTAAAACAGATAACCCGCGGGCAATTAAACAGAAAATTGAAGAAGTTGATAAAGTAACGGCTGAATTTGCTCAGCGAAGAATGGATGCCAGTATTAATAAGGCATTAGCGGGTCATAGTGTTGATGAGATTACAGAAGGTTCCAGATGACAAAACTAATATTTTTACCCCATGAAGAAATCTGTCCGGAAGGGGCAGTCATTGAAGCAGAACCCGGTATCAGCATCTGTGATGCGGCACTGGAAAATGATATTGAAATTGAACATGCCTGTGAGAAGTCATGTGCCTGTACCACCTGTCATGTCATTATCCGGGAGGGTTTTGAATCGCTGGAAGAAGCATCAGAAATGGAAGAAGATTATCTGGATAAGGCCTGGGGCGTTGAACCTGATTCCCGCTTAAGCTGTCAGGCTATTGTGGCAGATGAAGATCTGGTCATTGAAATACCAAAATACACTATAAATATGGTGTCTGAAAATCATTAATTAATAAAAACAGGGTGAATAACAATGGGACTGAGATGGACAGATATTCATGATATTGTGGCTGAACTGGATGAGCTTCATCCGGATGTGGATCCGCAATATGTACGTTTCCCGGATCTGATGAACTGGGTTCTGGCACTGGATGATTTTGAAGAAACCGAAGAGCATTGCGGTGAAAAAATTCTCGAAGCCATACAAATGGCCTGGATTGAGGATCGGGTATAAGGGGCTGTTGCTCTAATAGATATATTCAAAACCCACTGTTTTATCTTATATTTAGGTAGGATTTTTCCTAAATATGCGTGATAATAAGTGGGTTTTTTTATTTGCACGGAAAAAAATGCCTCAAGCCATAGAATACGCTCTGCTTATGAACAGTTCATCACCACAAAAGGTGAATTTGCTGGGCATGGATCTGCCTCATCTCAAAGCTTTTTTTACTGAAATCGGTGAAAAGCCGTTTCGTGCGGTACAGGTTTTAAAATGGATCCATCAGTTCGGGGTGGATGATTTTAGTCAAATGACCAATGTCAGCCAGTCATTGCGTGAGCACTTGAGTGAAATTGCTGAAATCCGTGCTCCGGAAATTATTAAGGAGCAAAAAGCCAGTGACGGCACCACAAAATGGCTGATGCGTCTGGATGGCGGTAATAGTATTGAAACCGTTTTTATTCCGGAAGATAACCGAGGCACACTCTGTATCTCCTCTCAGGTGGGTTGTGCTCTTGACTGTGGTTTTTGTTCCACGGCAAAACAGGGGTTTAATCGTAATCTCACCAGTGCTGAAATTATAGCCCAGCTGTGGGTGGCCAGTCGCCTGCTTAATGAACGAATTCCTAAAGTTAATGAGAACAATGGGCAAAATCCGCAAAATGAATCTCGACGGGCCGTTACTAATGTCGTCCTTATGGGAATGGGTGAACCACTGCTTAATTTTGATAATGTGGTGCAGGCCGTGCATTTAATGCTGGAAGATAATGCCTATGGTCTGTCCAAGCGCAGGGTAACTATCAGTACTGCCGGTGTGGTGCCGGCGCTTAAACGCCTGCGGGAAGAGTGTGATGTCAGTCTGGCACTTTCTCTACATGCGCCTAATGATGTTATTCGTGATACCATCGTCCCCCTGAATAAAAAATATCCGATTAAAGAGCTGCTGAAAGCCTGTCGCTATTATTTTTCCGGAGACATCAAAAAGAAGCAGTTTACCATTGAATATGTTATGTTAGCTGGGGTCAATGACTCTGTACAAAATGCCCGGGAACTGGCGGCTTTATTGCGCAGGCTGCCCTGTAAAATAAATTTAATACCGTTTAATCCCTTTCCACAAAGTGGATTCAGTAGTTCAAAAATGCAGACTATTAAGCAGTTCCGGGATATTTTGCAACGAGCAGGTTATAATTCCATGATTAGAAAAACCCGCGGTGAAGATATTGATGCAGCCTGTGGACAACTGGCAGGAAAAGTAAAAGATAAAAGCCGTCGTAGCAGTTAATTTGCAGGATTAAAGTTTGAACTTTTTTAAAGTTCGCAGGTATGCCACGCTAGTGGCACAAGGATGTGCATCCGTTTATTGATGCACACTTGCGGTACAGGGATGTACCGCTCATTTTTGACGACTGTAAGCCGTTGAAAATGGAGAAAAAGAAAAATCATACTTTTTCTTTTTCGTGCTGGACAATTGCCAGGAAGGCAATTTCCGGATGGACATTAATTAGAACTATCATATAAGAGAATTCTCCAGTCAGACTGGAAAATATTACAGGGGAAAATAGTAGAAAATGAATAAATGGTTATTTGTTTTATTATCTGGCGTTATGTTATCGGCCTGTCAGAGTAATCCGGAATCAGCGGGAGATGAGATTGGGCTGAGTACTCAGTATTCCAGTGAGGCACAAGCAAATACTCCGGCTGCTGAAATAAATACCCAGCTGGGTGCGGGTTATATTGGTAACGGTCGTTATGATCGAGCCCTGGTTAAATTGAATAAAGCTATTAATCTGGATCCGAATTATGCCCTGGCACATAATTTTCTGGGGGTTTTATACGGTCGGCTGGAACGTCCGCAAAGTGCTTACAAAGAATTTGAAAGGTCGGTTCAACTGGCGCCCAATGATTCAACCATATTAAACAATTATGCTATTTTTTTATGTGAGCAGGGAAAATACCAGCAGGCAAGAGAACGGTTTAAAAAGGTGCTAAATAACCCATTGTATATTAACCGTGCCGGGGCCTATCAGAGCGCCGGGCTTTGTGCAGTAAAAAATAATAATATAGAGCTTGCTGAGAAGTTATACCGTAAATCACTCGAACTTGATCCTGGCAAAATAAATTCATACCTGGGACTGGCCAAAATATTATATAAAAAGGGAGAATATCAATATGCCTGGAATTATTTTAAACGTTTTGATAAAAACTCCATTCAAAGCCCAGATAGTCTTTGGCTAGGTATCAATATACTTAATAACTTGTCTGAACCTGATTATGATTTACTGGCAAGTTATCAATTGCAACTTAAAAGTAAATTTCCTGATAGCAAAGAAACTCAGTGGTACTATCAGGGTAAGCAGGATTATTAATTTTGGAAAAACAACAACAAGAACAACAGGAAATTAAGGATATCATTGCGAACAGGGAAGAGGGGTTCGGGTATCAGCTGAAACTGGCTCGAAATGAAAGAAATTTCACCACTTCTGATATTTCCAGAGAATTGCGTCTGGATGAAAAAATTATTGTGGCTCTGGAAAGTGAGGATCAGAGTAAATTGCCGGAATCTGCCTTTGTCTGCGGATATATTCGCAACTATGCCCGTTTTCTGGATATTCAGCCGGAGCCGCTGGTGGAATACTATAAACGTGAATATTCTTCTAACTGCAACGATCCTGAGCTGAAAATAGCTAATGGTAAAGGGATAAAGGCACATTCCGAAGCTTCCCGGTTTATTATTCCTCTGGTTATGATGTTGGGTCTGGCGATTTTAGTATTTGGAGCCTGGCATTTGTGGAATTATATCTCCAGTGAATATATCACGAAGCGGGATAATACTGTTGTAACGGTTGAACAGCCGGCGAGCACAGATGTTGTGGAAGATGAGCCGGGGCAACTGAGATTACCTGAGCCGGATAAATACCGTTATGAACCGCTTGAAGATATTGGCGAAACGGCAAAACCAGTGGCTGACAAAGTTAATACTATAGAATCTCAGGCTCCTGTCGTAAAGACTGCTGAACAGGCATTGAATACAGGTGGTAATAGCGCTTCTACTGCAGGCGCAGAAAGTGAATTGCCTGCTGAGGGTTCTCAACCTGCTGAAGGCTCCCAACCTGCTGAAGGCTCTCAAACAGCGGGTGCTGATAACAGCCTGAACCAGAATCAGGCAGTGCCTGCTAAAGGTCTGCATCTGGAGTTTAGCGGTGATTCCTGGCTGGTTATTAAAGATGCCAGAGGTAAAAAGCTTGCCACGGGGCTGAAACGTGCGGGGCAGGTGCTTAATCTGGAGGGGGTATCGCCCTATAATATCTTTTTAGGGAATGGCAGGGTCGTTAAACTCAGTATTAATGGTAAATTATTTGATCATTCCCGCTATATAAATGACAAAAACATTGCTCGTTTTAGTGTACAATAGCCGGTCAAATAATACTGATGTAAACTGATTAGGAACGATTTTGGCCGATAAAATTCAATCAATTCGCGGGATGAATGATATTCTTCCCGATGAAAGTCCGTCCTGGCAGTTTATAGAAAAGCAACTGCGCCAGCTCCTGAAAAGCTATAATTACGACGAAATCCGTTTCCCGGTGTTAGAAAAAACCGCCCTGTTCAAGCGTTCTATTGGAGAAGTGACAGATATTGTTGAAAAAGAAATGTACACCTTTGATGATCGTAATGGTGACAGCTTGACCTTGCGGCCCGAAGGTACGGCTGTTTGCGTCAGAGCAGGTATTCAAAATGGTCTGCTGGTCAATCAGCAGCAGCGTTTATGGTATATGGGGCCGATGTTTCGTCATGAACGACCGCAGCAAGGCCGTTATCGTCAGTTTCATCAAGTGGGTGTTGAGGTTTTTGGCATACAGGGGCCTGATATTGATGCAGAATTAATCTGCATGACAGCCCGTTTCTGGAAAATGCTTGGTCTGGAGGACTCAGTTACACTGCAATTAAATTCTCTGGGTACTGCCCGGGCTCGAGAACAGTATCGGGATGTGTTAATTGATTATCTGCAGCAGCACAGCGAACTGCTGGATGAGGACAGTCAGCGTCGATTACAGACTAACCCGCTGCGTATTCTGGACAGTAAAAATCCGGCTATGCAGACCATGATAGAACAGGCTCCCCGCCTGATGGATTTTCTGGATGAAGAATCAGAACAGCATTTTTCCCGTTTGTGTGCCTATCTGGACAGTATTGGTATTACTTATGAAATAAATACTCGTCTGGTACGTGGTCTGGACTATTATAATCGTACGGTATTTGAATGGGTTACTGATAAACTGGGCGCACAGGGCACGATCTGTGCTGGTGGTCGCTACGATGGTCTGGTGAAACAACTGGGTGGGCGGGAAACGCCTGCCGTGGGTTTTGCAATGGGTCTGGAACGTCTGGTACTGCTGGTTGACAATGAACAACTGCAAAAAAACATAAAACATCCTCATGCGGTATTACTGATGATGGGAGAACAGGCACAAACTGCCGGACTGACGTTGTCAGAGCAATTAAGAGACGCTATGCCGCAGCTAAGAATTTTTAATATATTCGGTGGCGGCAGTTTTAAAAGCCAGATGAAACGCGCTGACAAAAGTCAGGCGGAATTTGCCCTTATTCTGGGGGATGATGAACTGGAACAGCAGCTTATTACTGTTAAATATCTGCGTCAGAGTAGTGATGACAGACCTCAGCAGGAATCATTGTCCCGGAACCGGCTTATAGAATTACTGAAAAATGCTTTAGTGGAGCAATAAATGGATAATTACGAAACAGAAGAACAACAGGTAGAAGCCATAAAAAAATGGTGGAGTGAGAACTATAAAATGGTTATTGGTCTGACCATAATAGGTTTGGGTTCAATTATAGGCGTGCAGCAATGGAAACAGCACAAACAGGTTGAAGGGATGACGGCCTCTATGGAATATGATCATATTTTGCAGGAAGTCTCAGACAGCTCGGAACCGGTCATTGAACAGCAGGTTGAAACCATGCTGAAAGATTATTCTAAATACCCTTATGCTACATTATCAGCGATGCTGGAAGCCAGAAAACTGGTTGATGAAGGCAAGCTGGATGGTGCAGAAAGTCAGTATCAGTGGGTAATTAAAAACAGTAGCAGCAGCAGCCTGAAGCATATTGCCAGAATTCGTCTGGCGACTCTGCTGTCCGCGCAGGGTAAAAATGACCAGGCTTTAAAGGTTCTGGATGTCGATCAGGGCAGCTATAAAGCCAACTATCTGGAAGTCAAAGGTGATATTCTGGTGGCTTTGAATCGTATTAATGAAGCCAGAGCGGCCTATGATCAGGCTTTACAGGCCTATGCGGCAATGGGTGCAAATGCCCAAATTCTTAAAATTAAACGTAATGATCTGGGAAATTCATAATGAAACGTTTTGTTTCTATTGCTGTTGTTTTAATTTTCAGTCTGCTTATAAGTGCCTGTGGTTTTTTCAGCGGTGAAGATAATTCCATACCTCCTACTGAACTACAAGATATTAATGAATCGGCACAGGTCAGTAAATTATGGAGTAAGAATGTCGGAGTTGGTGTGGATGAGGTCATGCTTAATCTTAAACCGGCGATAGTTGATTATGATATTTTTACTGTGGATCGGGAAGGGCAGGTAACGGGATTAAATCTTGAAACTGGCAATATAAAGTGGCAGGTGGAACTGGACACTGAAATTACCGGTGGTGTTGGTGCGGGAGAAGGTATTGTAGTGGTAGGAAATACCGAGGGTGAAATAATTGTGCTGGATGCTGAAAATGGCACTGAATTGTGGAGAAAACAACTCAGTAGTGTGATGTTGGCCGCCCCTCTGATTCAGGACCAGTTTCTGATTGTGCGTACCGGAGATGGTCGTCTTTATGGCCTTGACATAGAAAATGGCAGTCAGTTATGGGTATATGATCGGGGTGTCCCGGTGTTGACATTAAGAGGCAACAGCAGTCCGATTATTGGTGGCCGGGAACTGGTATTTACCGGCTTTGACAGTGGTAAAGTGGCTGCTGTCGGGATTAAACATGGTCGTCTCCTGTGGGAGGCCAATGCAGCCGTCCCTCGGGGCCGTTCCGATCTGGAACGTCTGGTTGATATCGATGCCAATATGCTCCTTATTGGGCGGGTGCTGTATGCCGTTACTTATCAGGGACGCATTGTAGCCATTGATGCACTGGAAGGTGAAGTACTCTGGGCCAAAAAAATGTCCTCTTATGCCGGTATTGCGGCAGATGAGCGGCACATTTATGTAACTGACTCAGACAGTAATGTCTGGGCAGTGGATAGAGTGACCGGTGATTTGCTCTGGAAACAGGATAAGCTGGCTTATCGCAAACTGACCGCACCGGTTGCTGTCGGCGAATATGTAGTAGTCGGTGATTTTGAAGGTTATGTCCATATTCTGTCGCGTCTGGATGGAGAATTAATAGGCCGCAATAAAGTAGATAGTGATGGCTTCCATGTGCAGCCGTTAAAGGATGCAGAAACCGTTTATTTTTATGGCAATGGCGGAGACTTATCCGCTTTGCGTATTAATTAAAACAGCTTTTATACTTAGCTGAATGCTGAAACCAACAAATTGAGTTAATAAATTCAGGTTATGAAACCGGTAATAGCCCTGGTCGGGCGGCCTAATGTGGGCAAATCAACACTTTTTAATCGTCTGACAAAAACCAGAGACGCACTGGTAGCAGATATGCCCGGGGTGACTCGTGATCGTCAGTATGGTGACGGTAAAGTTGGCGATCGGCCTTATATTGTTATTGATACCGGTGGCTTAAGTGGTGAAGATGAGGGTATTGATACCCTGATGCAGTCCCAGGTGTATCTGGCCATGCAGGAAGCCAATATTATTCTGTTTCTGGTGGATGGACGTGGTGGCATTACCGGGCATGACCAAACCATTGCCCAGCATTTACGTCAACTAGGTAAAGAAATCGTTGTTCTGGTTAATAAAACTGAAGGCATGAATGAAGATCTGGTAGAAGCTGATTTTTATGCGCTGGGGCTGGGGCAGCCATATTCAGTTTCGGCTTCTCATGGGGATGGTATTGTTCCCCTGATGGAAGAATTACTGGCGGAAATAGCGCAACAGCCGGATGATGACAGTGATGCCGATGATTTTGAGCAAACCGGTATCAAACTAGCCATTGTGGGTCGCCCTAATGTCGGTAAGTCCACCCTTATCAATCGTCTGATGGGTGAAGAGCGGGTGGTTGCGTTTGATATGCCCGGCACCACTCGAGACAGTATTTTTATTCCCTTTGAACGTGATGGTCAGCGTTATACTTTTATTGATACCGCAGGAGTCAGGCGTCGCAGCCGGGTAAAGGAAGCACTGGAAAAGTTTTCTATTATTAAGGCATTACAGGCCATCGAATCGGCCCATGTGGTTATTTTAATGCTCGATGCCCATGAAGGTCTGACGGATCAGGATTTGCACCTGCTCAGCTATGTGCTGGATAAGGGGCGGGCTTTGATTGTGGCAATTAATAAATGGGATGGTATGAGCCAGGATGGCCGCCAGTTTGTTAAAGAACAGCTGGAACGCCGCCTGCCCTATCTTGATTATGCCAAATATCATTATATTTCAGCTCTGCATGGCAGTGGTGTTGGTTTATTGTACAGCTCCGTCAATAAAGCCTATGAATCTGCGATGAAACGTCATCAGGCTTCTAAACTGACCACCTTGCTGGAAGAAGCGGTACAAATGCATCAGCCGCCCCTGGCAAGGGGAAGGCGCATTAAACTGCGTTATGCTCACCAGGGTGGCGTAAATCCGCCATTAATTGTTATTCATGGTAATCAGACGGAGTTTGTTTCAGAAGCGTATAAGCGTTATCTGGTGAATAGTTTTCGTAAACGGCTCAGGCTGGAAGCGACCCCGATTCGGCTGGAATTCAAAAACAGTGTCAATCCTTTTAGAAATACCCGCAGAAACAATGATAAAACGCAGAAAGTGCTGGAAAGACGACATCGTCAGACCAAACATATGGCCAAAAAATTTGGCGGTAAAAAGAATAAACGAACCAATCGCTGAGTTAGGGGCTGTTTATTCATTATTGGGTCATGGTCATATAAGTGGTTAACTGGGTAGATGCCTTGCGCAGATTCAGGCTTAATAAACGTGCAATTCCCTTTAAAATTTTAATACCTACAGCAGGGTGTTCTGTCAGCAGAGTATTAAAATCATCCCGACGTAAAATCAAAATAGTTGATGGTCTGCAGGCTCTTACAGTGGCAGAGCGGGTCAGACCATCAATTAAAGCCATTTCACCCAGAGAATCACCCTCGGAAATAGTGGATATTTTGACTTCCTGATTATCCAGTGTTTTAACAATCTCCAGCTCACCTGAAGCCACAAAACTTAAAAAACTGCCATGCTGACCTTCTTTACAGACCAGTCCGCCAATAGCAAGATCCTTGGGAAACAGGTATTGGGATAGAATTTGGGTATCCTGTGCATCCAGTTCATTAAAAATTGGGATTTCGGAAATTAAATACTCAAGATCTTTGTTTATATTCATACAGTGATTGTCTCATTTGCCACTCATATTGGTTAGTGTGCATCCGTTTATTGATGCACACTTGCGGTACAGGGACGTGCCGCTCATTTTTGACGACCGTAAGTCGTTGAAAATGGAGTAAAAGAAAAATCAC
>Ga0256831_1000788_pt1 | contig 16857 bp, 21 predicted proteins | sample 132544metaG_FD_189087 | JGI IMG/M metagenome (GOLD analysis project Ga0256831, IMG submission 189087) | Hydrothermal vent microbial communities from Lau Basin, Pacific Ocean - 132-544 | ecosystem: Environmental > Aquatic > Marine > Hydrothermal vents | place: Pacific Ocean: Lau Basin | collected...
ATCCTTTGAGCCATTTCCTTGTAGTTCGTTGTTGACACTAGGCTCTCACCGCTGGATGAGTTTTGAGCCTCGGCCTATATAACACTATAATATTGATTTAACTGGAGTTCCATGTAATAATGGGGGCGATGATGTCTTTGCCGAGTAATGAAACATTTAAGTCAAACGGATGATTAGGTCTAATAATCTGAAGCCCCCGATGAGCTAGGGTGCAAGCACTGACTACTATACATGGAGAGTCCCTTATAAACGGTAAAATGATTCGAGGGGGTCTTATTGATTTACCTCTGCAAGAACCCTGAGATCGGGGAACTTTTCCTTCCACAGAGATCCAACTCCATATATACTATAGGCACAGCAGGGCTTCACGCCAGCCTTCTTCAGCAAATCGAATATAGACTCCATAGTGTATCCCTCTACTATAATGTCGTCTACCACTAGAATACTTCCATGGCTTTCATCTAGTTCACGCTTGTCAACATAATATACACGTATGTTCTCTGCTGTGCCACCGATGCCTGCAAGCGTCGTACTCCAGTTCAGATAACGTTTTTTCCTAGCTATAACCAGCTTCGCCCCGCTTAAATGTGATAACAATACTGCTATAGGTATACCGCCAACTTCGGGTGTTATAATGACATTGAAATCCGATTTTCCCCGAATCACTCTGTATTGAATTGTTTTAGCCGCCAACCATAATGGAAGGGGGTTACTGGCTAGCTTATGGCTTACCGCCAGTCTTCCATGTGTCTCTATATATTTCAAAAGTATGGATGATACTAATTCACTGTTAAGAAGCTCCTCTATTTTCTCGACGTGTTGCTCGCTAGGTAGAATATCTCCTGTAGCATACCTTGATAAGAGACTGATAGGTAGACCTGTCTTTGCCTCCAGTTCCTTAAGCTTGAATTCCTCGCGGAGAGCCGCTAGTATCATGCCTGCCTCTATCCGGCGTCTGTATTTAACTCGCTTGTTTACCTTCTCCCCAACCATAACAGGATACCTTCCAGCCATAGCTCCTAATGTTTTAAATGTTCGTTTAAAAACCTACTCATAGGGGGATGAGCGAGGTTTTAAGATCCGAGCAGTGAGGAGGCGAACCCACGCTGCGACCCCAGTGTCTAGAAACGATGTTTTCCTATGATTGGGAGAAACTGGTTCCCGAGATAGAAACGATGAATCCCTCGTTAATAGAGTTCTATTTAGGCTCAATACAGGATTATGAAGTGGTCCTAGAGTCCGAGTATGATGGTTGTTTCATCCCGGTACGTCTTATTTTGGTGAACTGTGATTCAGAGGCCCCTGTAACCGATGAAGTACTATATATTGTTTCGAAGGCTGACAAACTAGAATACCATAAAGGGTGTGTATATATAATATTCGATGTATCCTATGTGACCGAGGTTGTGAACCTGCTATCGATGGTGAACAAAAAGTTGACTGGGAACGATAGCGTGAACATGGAAATAAAGGACCATGCGTTCGTAGAGGTGGACTGAGGGTAATGGATACTTTCAAAATAAGAAGATGGCTCTCAGATGACGAGTTCCGGGAACTATTGGAGTTCAGCGACTATCTAGGTTATAGCAGTGGCTATAAAATCTTCAAAATAAACCATGAGAAACTTAGGAATAACGGGTATACATACAGGGATATCATTGCTAAGCTAAAAGAATTGGAAGCAGAGATTAGTCCATCCCTAGAAAACAAGCTAAGAGAGCTAGGTGAATACGAGAACACTGTGATCGTGAAATACGACCCTATAGACAACGTTTTCATAATCACATCAAGGGAATACTTGAAGCCATACATCCACAGATTCCTAAGCAAAATAAAGTATGTAAAAGGCAGGGGCTATGTTGTAAAACCATACCTTATCTATGAAATAGTTGGAGAGCTAGAGCACTATGGCTTCAAAGTCCTCGATGCAAATAATGTCCTTTCAGTCAAAAAGCTACCTAGAGACATAGCATTCAAGGGAGAACTCAGGGACTACCAGAAAGAAGCCCTAGAAAAATGGTTGGACAACAACGGCAGGGGAATCATAGCCCTTCCAACGGGCTCCGGTAAAACCATTATAGCAATAGCAGCCATCGCCACGAAGAAAGTTTATACGCTTGTCGTAGTATTTACTAAAGAACAACTATTACAGTGGATCGAGAAAATCAAGAACTTCACGGATGCCGGTGAACTAGTTGGAGCATATTACGGCGAAGAAAAGAATCTAAAGCCTATAACAGTAACAACATACCAGACGGCTTTCAAGAAAATAAACATTTTCTCAACAAAATTCGATTTCCTAATAGTCGACGAGGCACACCACCTTCCCGCTGACAAGTTCAGGGCCATAGCCATGGGATCAGCAGCCATATACAGGATGGGGTTATCAGCCACGGTAGCCAGAGACGATGGTAAGCACGAGGAGATATTCCCACTCATGGGAGGAGTAGTATATACTAAAAGAGCCTCCGAGCTAGTTAAAGAGGGATACTTGGCCCCTTTCGTCGTAAGAACTGTATACGCGCAACTAGATCCAGCCGAAAAGAAAACCTACGACTCGCTCAGGAAGGAATACCGTAAATACTCTAAGAACAGGAGATTCGAAGAAATACTGAAGCTCGCCCAGAAAGGAGACCCGAACGCTATTCAAGCCGTGAGAATTAACGCTAAAATAAAGAATCTACTCGCACTTTCGGAGGGTAAAATAAGAACCATAGAGCGTATAGTAAAGGATGAGTTGATGAAAGGATCCAAAATAATAATCTTCACACAATACAAGTCACAGGCAGAAAAAATAGCCGAGAAAACGGGTGCATTACTCCTCCACGGTGACTTAGATTCCAGGACAAGGAAGGCTATCCTAGACAAGTTTAAATCCATGGATAAAGGAGTACTAGTGGTGACAACGCTGGGAGACGAAGGGCTAGATCTGCCCGACGTAAACGTTGGGATACTCGCCAGCGGCACATCCTCATCAAGACAGTTCATCCAGAGGCTAGGAAGGCTAGTCAGGCCTGGACCGGGTAAAAGCGCTGTTCTCTACGACGTTGTATTGAAGGGAACTAGCGAGGAATACCAAGCTAGGAAAAGAAGAAAAGGATTATGAATAAGGATCACTTCTTAAGGACTTGTTTCAGTAGGTCAGGTATTTCCATAGGCGTCTTCGCTACCTTCACACCAACGCTTTCAAGCGCCTTTATTTTGCCTTCAGCAGTGCCGGTGCCCATCATTATTATAGCTCCAGCGTGACCCATCCTTTTGCCTGGAGGGGCTGTTCTCCCAGCAATAAACGCCACAGCAGGCTTCGTTATTTTACCTTCCTCGATCATTTTTGCCGCTCTTTCCTCCATGTCGCCGCCGATTTCTCCTACCATTACTATCGCCTCGGTCTCAGGGTCCTCCTCGAACATTTGGAGTGCTTCTATGAAGGATGTCCCTATAACGGGATCTCCACCTATTCCCACTGCAGTGCTCTGACCTATTCCAGCCTTAGTCATAGCGTATGCTATCTCGTATGTTAGCGTCCCGCTCCTAGAGACTATCCCCACGTGGCCTGGTGTGAATATGTGTCCCGGCATTATACCTACCTTAGCTTTACCTGGAGTTATGACACCTGGACAGTTGGGGCCTATGATTGTCACGCCTTTACTCTTTCCGTAGTTAACGAATTTCATGGCGTCGTGAACTGGTATGTGCTCTGTTATAACAACGATCGTCTTTATTCCCGCATCTATGGCTTCGTAGACGGCGTCAGCAGCGAATCTTGCGGGAACGAATATTATGGACGTATTTGCTTCGGGATGCGCGTTCTTGGCCTCTTCAACGCTGTCATATACAGGTATTCCAAAAACATCCGTTCCACCCTTTCCGGGTGTGACTCCGGCCACGATCTTGGTGCCATAGTCCAGCATTAGTTTCGTGTGGAACCTTCCCTCTTTACCGGTTATACCTTGGACTATGAGTTTCGTGTTTTCATCTACTATTATAGCCATACTTTCCCCACCTCCTTAGAGTGAAACAACTTTTTGAACGGCTTCAATCGGATCTGTATAAGCGTCTATCCCGTTCTCCTGGAGGATCTTCCGGCCTTCCTCCTCATTGGTTCCTGAGAGCCTTATCACTAGAGGCTTAGGAGAGCCTCCCAGCTCTTCTAGGGCGGCAACTATACCCCTCGCCACTTCGTCGCACCTAGTTATTCCTCCGAATATGTTCATGAATATCTTCTTGGTCCTTGGCAGATCTATGAGGAACTTGACTGCGGTCTTCACCAGTTCCTTGCTAGCTCCGCCTCCTATATCTAGGAAGTTCGCTGGTTTTCCTCCGTAAAGGTATACTAGGTCCATGGTGGTCATCGTTAGGCCTGCGCCGTTGCCAATGATCCCAATGTCACCGTCTAGCTCGACGAATGCGAGCCCCATTTTCCTGGCCTTTATCTCCCACTCAGTGTACTCCCCGGTGTCCTCGAGGTTTCTCTCGCTAATATCTGGGTGCTTGTAGATGCTGTTGTCGTCAATGATGAGCCTAGCGTCCAGCGGGATTACACCGTCCTCTGTCACAGCCAACGGGTTAGACTCAGCCAGGTCCGCATCATACTCCATGAAAACATCGTATAGCCCTATCAGGAAGGACGCGAAAGAGTTTAGGATCTTGCCCTTGAGCCCTATCATCTTGCCTATTTTCCTGGCCTGGTAGGCTTTGAGCCCTAGGAATGGGTCTACGTACATTCTTACAATGCTCTCAGGTTTCTCTTTTGCGATTTGCTCGATATCCATTCCGCCGAACTGTGATGCCAGAATAACTGGTTTCCTCTCGCTTCTGTCTATGATTATTGAAGCGTACAGCTCTTTCTCGTGTGGTATCGCTTCCTCTATAAGCAAGTACCTCGGCTTAAGACCTTTGATAGGCTTCTCGAATAGCTCGGCTATTAGCTTCTCAGCCTCCTCCCAGGTCTTAGCTATTTTGATCCCTCCAGCTTTACCTCTCCCCGCTACTAGTACTTGTGATTTAACAACAATGGGAGGCTCTAATCCTGCCGCTTTGATTTTTTCAAGAGGGTTCTTCTCACCCTTCTCTAGGAGAACTGATCTAGGGACTTTCACACCGTGTTTCTTTAGAATCTCCTTTGCCTCAAACTCGAACAGCTTCAAATTTATCCCCGTGAACCAACGGTTTACAGGTTTTATTAAAATTGTTTTCTAATAATATTCCAGTATGTACATGAAAACAGTGTTTGGATTTGAAAATTGGGCCTCAAGGAGCCTGGTTACCTGTCATTAGCTGTCAACATCCTTACAAGGCTCATCATCGGCCCAGCCTTTATAACCCTCTTTAAGTTGAAACTAAAAGTTTGTTTACATAAGGATTGTACGGGGTAAGTATTAGGATTCGCCCCAAATAGATACGGGTAGGGATTCGTTGTGGAAAGGGTGTATAGATGATTGCTAGCTAGAAAAGGATACCTGATATTACCTGTTGAGGAATTACTAAACTCAGACCCCCCTGCTCTAGAGGAGCTATCGTCGAGACTAGTGGAGTGCGCTGATAGAACGCATATAGTCTATAGTCCGAGTATAATACTGATCGGCAGGTTGAGCCAAGTCGCCGGTACGGGTTCCATAATATATGAACCAGTATGCCGGGAGCATATTCCAGAAGGCTTTAATTACTATGAACTAGATAAAAACGAGTGGATTGATACTTGCAAGCTTTCCACTCAAGAATACTTCAATGTCGGCTACAATACTTTATCAGCTATTAGGTCTTTACATGACATAGTAATAGTCTCGCTCACGCGTAAAATGATCTATCCGAGAGTTTTCAACGGTCACAGGATACCTATAGCTGAGGTTCCTCAGAGACTTGAAGAGGGTTACGAGGTAATAATGAGTGATCCGGGCATGAGTAGTCCCATAGTTTATTTTGACGGTGAGAGCACTGTGTATGTAGCAAGAGGCTCCCAGCAACTCTCACAGCTTAAAGCCCTATTATCAGTGGAGGCTAGGTGTAACCACTACAGGCTTTTAGCCCGTGACTCTTAGATAACGTATAATTATGGGGTGGATGAAGAGGCTACCCTACGAACATAACTGTCGCTATGGTGAGAACCGACCTATCAGACACCCCTTAAGAGTATATAGGTGGACTATAATTGAGGTACCCTAGGAAAAGGGAGATGCTCGCATATTACATACTAGCAACCAATGGGAAGCGCTTAGAATATGGAGAAGCGATAAAACTTCTAGGAGAAACCCTGTGCCTTACTCCTAGGATAGCAAGGAGCGTCATTAAACGACTGAGAAATATGAATTATATAAAACTAGTTAGCACCGGCACTAGTATCATAGTCGAGCCCAGAGAGATCGCCAGCGTCTTCGAGGAGATGATAGAGAAATACTCGTCCGAGAGGTGTAGAAGACTAGGATCTTATAGAAAACAGTGAATCAGCAGCTAGGAGGAGGGCAATTGTCTTAATGTCGGTTATCCTACCTTCCCTAACCATCTTAACAGCGTCCTTTAATGTGAACTCTGTCAATTCGATAACCTCATGGTCCTCTAAGCTCTGACTACCTTTGCTCGGGTCGGGTGCTATAAACAGGTACATGTACTCGGTCGAGTATCCCGGGGATACATAGCCTTCTCCAACCTTTAATAGTTCGTTTGCTACCAGTCCAGCCTCCTCCCTTAGCTCCCGCTTCGCGGCTTCCTCCGGTTCCTCACCTGGATCAATAACGCCTGCAGGCGTTTCAAAGATCCATTTCTTCAAGGAGGGCCTATACTGTTTTAGCAGTACAACACGCTCCCCACCAATAACAGGGAGGACCGCGACACTATGAGGGAATTCCACCCTGTCTACAATGACTGATTTACCGTTAGGTAACTGTGCCAGTTCAGCTGTGAACTTAACTCTCCTACCGCGGCATTCTACCCTCACTCTAACTCGCCCTGGTTGTCTTATCGTTATATACCGAGAAAATAATAATGGTGTAACTGTCTATCAAGGTATTTAGGGAATGAAGAAGGCTGTACTCCATGAGGGTGTCGATGATTAAACCTTTAAGTACTGACCCGAAAGAGGTGAATGAATAATTGGCTAGAATTGCATGGATAAGTAAAAAAGATGTCCAAGGTAAAACTTTCGACACAGTCGTAATCGGAGGAGGCCCAGCAGGCTACTCTGCAGCAGTCTACGCAAAAAGATTCCTTCTAAACACCATCGTAATAGCCAAACTAATAGGAGGCCAGCTAACCCTCACCGACTACGTAGACGATTACCCGGCCTGCAGGAAAATAAAAGCCACCGACCTCGTGAACAGGTTCAAGCGCCACGCCGAGGACTTCGGCGTTAAAACCTACTGGGGCGACTCAGTAGAAAGCTTCGAGAAAACGGGTGACGGGAAACTATACAAGATCACCACGAAAAAAGGAGTCGAACTCTACGCCAAGTCAATAATAGTCGCAGTCGGAACAAAGAGGAGGAAACTGGGAATACCGGGAGAAAAAGAGTTCTCGGGAAGAGGCGTTAGCTATTGCAGCGTGTGCGACGCACCCCTCTACGCCGGTAAGGACAGTGTAATCGTTGTAGGGGGAGGAGACGCGGCTTTCGAAGGAGCCCTGCTTTTATCCGGGTACGTGAAAAAAGTATACCTGGTACATAGGAGAAAGCACTTCAGAGCAAAACCGTTCTTCGTCGAGAGGGTGCTGACAAAGCCTAACATAGAAATTCTAGTGGACTCCGTACTAACAGAGATCGGCGGCGATAAACTCGTTAGATACGCTAAGGTGAAGAATAAGATCACAGGCGAAGAAAAAGAGATCAACGTCGACGGTGTGTTCATCGAGATAGGCTTCGAACCCGACAAAGAATGGGCTGTTAAGAACGGGTTGAATGTTGATAACGCAGGCTATATAATTGTCGATGACTGGATGAGGACAAACCTTCCAGGCGTCTTCGCTGCTGGAGACTGTACAAACAAATGGCCGAACTTCCGTCAGGTAGTTACCGCTGCAGCGATGGGTTCAATAGCAGCCTACTCAGCTTTCAACTACCTCCAAGAGAACAATCTCTTGTAATCATCATGTTTTTACCATCCTATACTAATACCCGAGAGTTACCCCGGTATTATCGGGCCGGATCCATTTACATTTAACACCACCAAATATACATTAGGGGAATACTGTGAGTAGAGTAGAAGGTAAAGCAATCACAAGCGACGATCTGAGATTATGGTTGAAGAGGAAGATTGCCGAGCTAGAGGAGGAGATCCAGTACTACAAGGTGATGCTCTCAATTATAGATGGAGCAGTACCTGTTTCTCCCCCGATGCCCGGGGAGAAGTCTGAGGACTTGAAAATAGGGAAGAAGAGGATAGGGACGATTTACAGGGGAGAAGGATACGTTAGGGGCTCCCCTAATTTCAAGGCATTCCTAACCGATGATCTAAAAGACTATCTCAACGGTGTTGTAAACGAAATAAAACTATCCCAGGGAGACGAGGCGTCCATAAACCTCGACATCAGAGAAAACCCTGACGGATCTATCCGGGAGATAAGGGTTGAAGGCCTCCAGTCCACTATAGAGGAACTCAGAGTTATAGGCGCAATTAAATACGTTATACAAACACTTTACCACCAGTATAAGGCTTCGATGAAAATGAGTCAGAGAGGCTCAGCGTAACTCTGACCAGGCACCGGTACCTTCTTGCCGGTTCTCGTCATCGCCTAATAGTAACAAATCCCTTGCGGGGAAAATAAGGATAAAGAGGCCTCTACTTCTTTACTATATTATTTAGAAGAGTAGCATGCTTTTATAATGGTGTCAAAAGTTGAGTTCCACGCACGACATGCCTTTCAAACAGCTTGTTGAGACGCTGGATAGATTAGAGAGGATCTCCGCTAGGACACAGATGACTGTCATACTCGTAAACCTCTTCAAGCAAACTCCACCAGAGATCATAGACAAAGTGATATACCTAATGCAGGGCAAGCTCGGCCCTGACTGGAAGGACATTCCGAACTTCGGTGTCTCAGAGAAATTCCTAGTCAAAGCTATTTCCCTCTCATACAAGAAGCCTGAACGGGAAGTATTAGAGCTGTACAAGAAACTGGGAGACCTTGGTTTAGTAGCCGAAAAACTAGCCAGCGAGTCGGGAGCCTCGCAGGCAGCAGGCCTAATGTCATGGATAGGGGGAGGGGGGAAGAAGGAACTCACAGTTAACGAGGTTTATAATACATTATACCGCGTCGCCCTCGCCCAGGGAGAGGGGAGCCGGGACATTAAGATAAGGCTGGTATCGGGATTGTTATCCGACGCAGATCCTCTGGAGGCGAGGTATATTGTTAGAATAATCGAAGGCCGCCTCAGACTCGGGGTTGGAGACGCTACTGTACTAGATGCTCTCGCAATAGCTTTCGGCGAAGGAGTGAAGGACCGGCCTATAGTTGAGAGAGCATACAATTTGAGGGCAGATCTAGGCCACATTGCTAAGATATGCGCTTCAAAAGGCGTCAAGGTTCTATCGGACGTCAAGCCGGAAGTAGGGATTCCCATCAGACCAATGCTAGCAGAGAGACTCAGTGATCCTGTGGAGATCCTGAATAAGATCGGGGGTGAAGGTCTAGTTGAATACAAGTACGATGGCGAGAGGGGGCAGATACACAAGAAAGGCAATGAGATATACATCTACTCCCGGCGGCTCGAAAACATAACTAGGATGTATCCAGACGTGAAGGAAATGGCCCTCAAATACATAAAAGCTGAAGAGGCAATCGTGGAGGGTGAAATAGTCGCTGTAGACCCTGAAACCATGGAGCTCCGCCCCTTCCAGGAGTTAATGAGGAGGAAGAGGAAACACGATATCCACATAGCCATGAAAGAGGTCCCCGTCGCTGTCTTCCTATTCGACACGATGTACGTTAACGGTGAGGATCTCACAGTCAAACCATTGCCCGAGAGAAGAAGCCGCCTAGAGTCAATAATAGAACAAACACCCGAGTGGAGCATCGCCACATACATAAAAACGGGGGATCCAGACGAGTTCATGAAATTCTTCATGAAGGCCGTTTCCGAGGGAGCGGAGGGCGTAATGGCGAAAGCCATCCACCAGGACTCAATCTATCGTGCCGGCGCTAGGGGTTGGCTCTGGATAAAGTTCAAACGAGACTATAAGAGCGAGATGATAGACACAGTCGACCTTGTAGCCGTGGGAGGCTTCTATGGTAGAGGTAGACGGGGAGGTAAGATAGGGACACTCCTAATGGCAGCCTATGACCCTGAAACAGACACATTTAAGACTGTATGCAAGGTGGGAAGCGGCTTCACCGACGAGGACCTAGATAAAATGTATAGCCTATTCGAGCCTTACATAATTCCGCACAAACACCCCAGAGTAGACTCCATAATAAAGCCGGACCTATGGTTTGTCCCTGCGAAAGTAGCGGAGATAATAGGAGCGGAACTAACACTATCCCCCCTCCACACCTGTTGCTGGAACAGAGTCAGGACAGGGGCAGGCATATCAATAAGGTTCCCCCGCTTCATTAGATGGCGCGACGATAAAAGCCCTGAAGACGCTACTACTACACAGGAGCTCTTAGAGATGTATATGAGGCAGCTGAAGAAAATTGAAGAAGCGAAATAAGAACAGGAAAACATACTACAAGGATCTGGTACAACAGAGAATGCAACTACTCTACAACCAAGCAGTCAATGACGTACGCAAAGGCGAACTGGAGCACGCTAGAATGCTTACTCAATTAATAAAAAAACTCTCAACAAGGAATAGGGTGAAAATACCGGTAACCATAAAAAGAGGCATCTGCAAGAACTGCGGAGCTCCACTAATCCCCGGGTTGACAAGCAGGGTTAGAATAATTAGAGACGGCAGGACGTCAAGGATCGTTGTCACATGCAAAGTTTGCGGGTGGATACACAGGTATCCCTTTAAACCCCAGCGGAGAACAGGTAGGTAGGGTGGTATAGTAGTGGATAAAGAGAAGCTACACCAGATGAATGCGGATGTTATCATAGGTAAAAGAGGGTTGGAGGAGAGCGTTGTCAATGAAGTGAAGAGGAGGCTGAAGAAAAAGAAGTATGTTAAAGTCAAAATGCTTAGATCGACGCTGGTAGCCGAGGATTCAGATAGGAAGACGCTGGCCAGGAAGCTTGCTGATCTAGTCGATGCAGAACTAATCGGTGTTAAGGGTAGAACGGTAGTTTTGAAAAGGAAGGCTAAGCTTAATAAACTGTGACTTCTCTACTGGGATTATCTTAGGCTTGGAAGGTGGAATGTTATGGTTAACGCGTTAGAGGTGCCTGCAGACGAGCTGATAAGACGTGTCGCTGCTAAACTCAAGCGTATGGAGGAAATAAAACCCCCGGCATGGGCATATTTCGCTAAAACAGGTGTCCATAAAGAAGCCCCACCTACAGACGCCGACTGGTGGTATATCCGGGCAGCCTCGATTCTCAGGAAGCTATACAAGACAAGGAAGCCTGTCGGAATCGAGAGGCTTAGGACGGTCTATGGAGGCAGGGCTAACCTAGGCTCCAGACCCGAGCATTTCCGTAAAGCGGGGGGTTCATCTATAAGGAAGATTCTCCAGCAACTACAGAAAGCAGGATTAGTCCAGGTTGCACCTAGGAAGGGACGTGTACTAACACCTGCAGGCGTCAGCCTCTTAGACAACACGGCATACGAGATTCTAAAGGAGCTAGCGGAGAAACAGCCCGAGCTAAAAGTCTACCTAGACTAGCCTTCCCACTATTCCCGATTCTCAAAACGAATATTTCTACCAGATATAAACCCCTACTCACTTCATAGGCTTGGAATACCGGACTATCAAAATTTAACCTGTTAGCTCGAACAACAATATGTTGGAATATCCTGTGGTTAAAGGAGGTGGATAAAGTTGTCTGCTGTAGACGATTACGAGGACGAGGAGCTTGCCGAGATTAGGAGGCGGAGGCTCGAACAGTTAAAAGAAGAGGCTAAAAGGAAGGAGTTGCAGAAACAGATTGAGGCACAGAAACAAGCTTTGCTACGTAAAATCCTCACTGAGAAGGCTAGGGAAAGGTTAAATAACGTTAAACTGGTTAGGCCGGATCTAGCTACGCTTGTAGAGGAACAGCTGATAGCGCTTGCACAATCGGGGCGGGTACCTGTTCCTATAGACGAGGATGTGGTCAAGGCTATATTAGCGGAACTCTATGCTAGGACTCACCGGGAGCCTAGGATAAGGTTCAAAAGAAAATAGTTTTTATTACCAGTACACGCTAAACAAGGGTTCAGTGGTGTTGGAGGGTGGCGAGAAACAAGCACGTCGCCAGAAAGCTGAGGCTGGCGCATGCAGCTAAATCCAATAGCCCCATACCGGTATGGGTTGTCGTTAAGACTTTGAGGAAGGTTAGATTCAACTATAAGACTAGGAACTGGAGGAGGCAGAAGCTTAAAGTCTAATAGGTGAGTGCCCATGGCCGATGATAAACAGTCACCTGTACTTGAGAGGACATACACTATATCGCTGGGACCTCTATACTATGGGAGAAGATCTAATCGTGCCGCGAGAGCCGCTAGGAGGCTCAGGTTGATCGTTAAAAGGCATACTAAGGCTGATAGGGTTGTTATAACAAACGATGTCAACAATTACCTGTGGAGCAGGGGGATCGAGAAGCCTCCCCGTAGGATAAGAATTCTAGTCAGAGTATTCGAGGAAGGCGAGGAAGAAGAGAAGGAGAAGGTAGCAGTAGTTTTCCTCGCTAAATAACCATTCTCCAGTCCCCGTAACATGTTTTCTAGCCTGCTACCGGCATCACTATTTATACTAAATCCTAACACGATTTTCCAGAGGGATGACTGAGACATGAGCAGTGGTGGATTCAGGCTTGAATACTTCGATTATAGAGGCAACCCGAATATAGGAGTGTACATAGTTGCGAATAACCGAATAGCATTGGCGCCGCTTGAAATCGGAACCAGGGAAATAGAGACTATAGAAGAGGTACTAGACGTTGAAGTATACAAGACGTCAGTTTCTGGAACAGGGTTACTCGGAGTCCTTTTAGCATTGAACGATAATGGTGTAATTGTTCCCAGAACAGCCAGTGACTCCGAGATCAAGAAGATCAAGAGTATAGCTAAAAAGAACGATATGAATTTCGGAGTCCTACAATCCAGGAATAACGCTGTGGGAAACATGGTTCTAGCCAATAATAAAGCTGCACTAGTGTACCCTGAACTCGAGGACGACTCTGTTAAAATGATCCGTGATGTTCTCGGAGTTGAAGTCGAGCGAAGGTCGATCATCGGAATCCCGACAGTCGGATCGCTGGGCGTCGTAACCGATAGAGGCGGCATAGTTCACCGTGATGTTCCAGAAGACGAGCTAGACTGGTTGTCTAACTATTTCGGTGTTAACATAATATCGGGTACCATAAACTTCGGGGTTTCATTTATAAAGACAGGCTTGGTAGCTAATACCAAAGGAGGACTAGTAGGCTCGGAAACAATGGGCCCTGAACTGGTAAGGATACAGATGGCACTGGGTGGTTAGGTATGAGTGGAGTGAAAATCTATAGAGTCAAGGGAAGAATGCTCTTATCACACGACAAGTTCCCGGAGTGGAGAGAATTCACTGTAGAGGTCAGAGCCCTCAAGGAGAGTGACGCTATCGAGAAGGTCTACTCCGAACTCGGGAGTAGGCATAAACTGAAGCGCCACCACGTGAAGATAAGTAGTGTAAGTGAAATCCCATTGGAGCAGGCGGAGTCTACCTATGTCCTTAATATAGAAGGGCTAAAAGGATGGGATAGACCTTGAGTACGCAGGAAAAACTAGGCGAGCTCTACCAGAGCATCCAGTATATAGACCAGCTAATAGCTCAGTTGCAGACTAACCTAGAAGCGCTTTCTAGGGAGATCATGGTAATCAAACAGTCGAAAGACAGCGTAGACGCGGTAGCTAAGAACAGTGAGGATCTCATGCTACCACTAGATGCTAAGTCCTACTCGCTTGTTAAAGCCACTAAAGTTGATAATGAGAAGGTTCTAGTAAGAGTGTCTACACGTTACTACGTACCGTTACCGCCTACTGAGGCGATAAAGCTTCTAGACGAAGAGGAGAAGAGGCTTCTCAAAGCGTCCGATGAAGTTAAGCAAAGGATCAGTGAGCTTACCGCGGAGAGAACCAGGCTTCAGAACTCCCTCTCGGCCATCCTACAGAAGCCGCAAGAGCCGAGTAAGTCAACTGATAACCCCCCGGCTGGCCAGTGACTTATGGTTGGCCAGCCAGGGAGCTTGGTACTCAATCTATTCTTTTCAAAACCATTACCAACGGGTTGGTGAGGTGTATTGTTCGGCAAGCTTAAATCGGTTCTGAAGAAAGGAGTCAGTAAGGTTAGTGAAAAAGTAGCTCAAAAGGTTGCTTACAAAGAGATCACGGAGGACGACTTCGAGGATATAGAAGATGAGCTCGTATTAGAGCTTGCCGAGAGTGACGTCGCGTATGACGCTGCTGTAGAGATAGTTGACTCGGTTAAAGCTCAGCTTATAGGCTCAAAGGTTAAGAGAGGAGTGAATGTTGAGAAGGTTGTTGAGGAGTCTTTTAGGAAAGCTGTGCTTGAAGTCCTGTCTAAACCGGAGAAAATAGATCTTATCGCGGAAATAGAGAAGCGTTGCAGGAGGGGAGAACTGGTTAAGATAATGTTTCTAGGGGTTAACGGGGTGGGTAAGACTACCACTATAGCGAAGATCGCTTATATGCTTAAGAAGAAAGGAATAACACCAGTCATAGCGGCCACTGATACTTTCAGGGCAGGAGCCCAGGAACAGCTTAAGATGCATGCAGAGAAAGTGGGTGTACCTTTCATCGGAGGTAGATACGGAGCTGACCCCGCATCTGTCGGATATGACGCTATAAAATTCGCTGAAGCACGAGGCTACTGTGTAGTATTAATAGACACGGCGGGACGCCTCCACGTTGATAGCGACCTCATGGAGGAACTCAAGAAGGTTGCAAGAGTAACTAAGCCGGACTTCAAGATTCTAGTGGTCGATTCACTTACCGGTAACGATGCCCTTGATCAAGTAAAGTTCTTCGATGAAGCAGTATCGATAGACGGCATAGTGCTGACTAAAATGGACGCTGACGTCAAAGGAGGCACAGCAGTCTCCGTTATAGCTATCTCGGGTAAACCAGTAGTTTTCATAGGGACAGGTCAGAACTACGAGGATTTGGAGGAGTTTGACCCTAAGGCCCTCGTCGAGAAAATATTCTCATAAAACAAGACTACTTATTATATCCCTGGCTGATATAACCATTGTAAGCTTTTTACTCTTCCTATCCATTACGGGATAAACCTCAGTCCTGGTCTGAATCATCCATGAGATAACCTTTCGCAGGTCATCATCTTCGTATACTTCGTTAAAACTCTTCGACATAACTTGTCCGGCCGTTATGAAGAAAGCTATTTCACTGAAGAATGTGTCTCCATACCTCCAGTGTGTTGAAGAGTGGAATTGGCGGATAATGCTAATCGGAAGATTGTACCTATCTATTACACCAATAGGTGTTTCCTTATCATCGACTACTATCACTGCATTATAGTTTTGGTGGCTAAGATTTAGGAGTGAAACTACATGGTATAGACTGTGATTTTCACGGCACTTTAATGGGTCGTTATATGCTAGGTCTTTGACTTTAATGTTCCCATCGATTTTGGATTGGAGAACCTGTAATATATCCCATATAGTGATTTTGCCGACCAGAACTCTATTGGTGGAAACTTTTTTCACTACTGGTAGCTCGTTCAGGTACGGCCTGTTAGTAAGTCTGGTTGCAGCTGTCTTCAGCGTTTGCCTCAACCCAACGAGCCTATCGTCATTATCAGTGTAATGATCCATGATCTCCTTTAGGGGTATCTCGGTTAGTTGTTTACTAGTTAGTTTTCTATGGTTTCTCTCTTGTAATTTGAGTCTTGCTAGCTCAAGATTGAAGACCCCGGTCAGTGTGTTCCCGTTATTCACATATATCGTTCTAAGGTTTGTCCATATCATTCTGTCGATCGCTTTGGCTATGCTAGTTTCCTCTGGGAGTGCTAGGTAGTCTGGTCTGTAGTATTTAACTATTCTTTCTGGAAGCTTTATCCTTGGGATTTTCCCCAAGTATTTCACCTTGATAGAAGCCCGAATAACACGTCTCTTTCCGTGACGACGCCGACCACGTTTTCATCCTCTACGACTGGTAGCCCGCTGAGACCTGTCTTCATCATTCTATCGGCGACTATTCCGATATCCTCGTTTGGCTTCGCGACTGTATAGTAGGGCGTGTACAGCTCCGCTACCTCTATGTTAAGAACGTCACGTATGTCCCCTGTCTTGACGTACTCGAACGCCTTATGGTTTCCGAAAAACGTTACTATGCTTTTTGCTGTTATGGATCCCTCAAGCTTGTCTTCTCTGAATACTAGAAGCCTCCTGAAGCCGTGTTTAACCATTAGCTTCATGGCGTCCCAGAGTGTGTCATTCACGTCTATTCCGATTACCGTTCTACTCATAACTTCTGCGACGGTTCTACCCGTCTCCTTCCCCGCGAGGTGTTTGACTAGGTCATGCTCAGTAACCACACCGGCCACAGTTCCAGACTTGTCGACTACAGGTAAAAACCCGGTTCCATGCTCAACCATTAATCGTAGGACTTCATCTATCCGTGAGTCGCTTCCGACCCAGACGGGTTCCTTCTTTACCAATGATTCAACGGCTGTCTTTTCTAGCGCGTCGTAGATATTGTAGTTATATTTTTTCTCGATAATCTCGAAAAGCACGCCGCCGCCCATGTAGTTTACGAGGTCGGTGCTTGTCAGAAC
>Ga0256831_1000789_pt1 | contig 16845 bp, 9 predicted proteins | sample 132544metaG_FD_189087 | JGI IMG/M metagenome (GOLD analysis project Ga0256831, IMG submission 189087) | Hydrothermal vent microbial communities from Lau Basin, Pacific Ocean - 132-544 | ecosystem: Environmental > Aquatic > Marine > Hydrothermal vents | place: Pacific Ocean: Lau Basin | collected...
ATATCAGGGGCTAAAATTAAATAAATATATTACTTACTAAATTACTAATTAACCATTTAAATTAAAATTTATGCGAAAGCTTTTTTTGATTTTTTCGATGTGTTTTGCGCTGCTAGGCAGTGCTTATGCACAGCAAACGGTAACGGGTACAGTTACCGGAGATGACGGCAGCAGCCTTCCCGGCGTGTCGATAGTTCAGCAAGGAACTAGTAATGGTACAGTTACGGATATCGATGGAAATTACTCCATTAGTGTTCCTTCTGATGCTACTTTACTTTTCTCTTTTGTTGGTATGGACAAAAAGGAAGTTTCTGTTGATGGCCGTTCAGTTATCGATGTTACACTTTCAACCAGTGCCATTGGCATTAACGAGGTTGTTGTAACTGCTCTCGGTATTAAGAAGGAGAAAAAACAGATTACTTACGCTGCTCAGAACGTTCAGGTTGAAGAACTGACTAAAGCACGTGAAGTAAACGTTGTAAACAGTTTAGCCGGTAAAGTTGCCGGAATGGACATGACCAAAGGTAGTGGTGGTGTAGGAAGTCCAACTCGTGTTGTTCTTCGTGGTACACGTTCTATTAGTGGAAACAACCAGCCTATTTACGTAATCGACGGTGTTCCTACTGCAAGTGGAACAAACGGCGGACCAAGTAGTGAATACGGAGGTTTCCCAAGTTTCTCAAGTATTAGTGGATTGAACCCCGACGATATTGCAACAATTACAGTGCTGAAAGGTGCAAACGCTGCTGCAATTTACGGGTCGAGTGCACAGAACGGTGCAATTGTTATTACCACAAAAACCGGTAAAGGGAAAAAAGGTTTAGGTGTTGAAGTTTCTTCGAATATGTCGGTTGAAACTCCGTTAATCCTTACTAAATTCCAACAAGAATACGGTCAGGGTGATGGTGGACAATACATTAAAAACAGTGAGTTTATGTGGGGACCCAAAATGGATGGTCGTATGGTTGACCACTGGTCGCCTGATCCAAACTGGGCAGGTCCAGCACAATATAAATACGAAGCTCACCCGAATAACTTTAAGGACTTTTTCGATACAGGTACAAATATGGCAAATACAATTGCTATTACTACCGGAAACGAAAAAACTCAAGCGTATGCTTCTATAACCAATACACAATCGAAAGGTATTGTTCCTAAAAACAAACTAAACAGGACGAACCTGAACATGAGGATTACATCGAACTTGTCTGATAAATTACATTTCGATGGAAAACTAACTTATACAAAACAAGAGGTGACAAATAAAGTGGCAACAGGGGATACTTTTTATAATCCTATGCGTGCACTGTATCGTCAACCAAGCAATATCTCGCTTGCCGAAGCTCAAAATTATCAATATACCGATAACGATGGAAACATTCTTCAGCACTATTGGAATCCTCATTCAAATGGTGGTGAAAACGTGTATTGGATGATTAATAATACCGGTACATTCGATAATACTGACCGTATAAATGCATTGGGTTCGTTAAAATACAACTTTACTCCTGAATTTAGTTTAATGATTCGTAGTGCTTACAACCGCACATTAAGTTGGGGAAAACGTTGGTATATGAACGATACTTATACTATTGCTGATCATGGAGATTATTTAGTTAGTCATAGCAACAGTTGGAGTATGGGTAACGAATTCTTATTTAACTACAATAAGAATTTTAACGATATGTTCTCTGTTGATGCCTCGTTTGGTGGTAAATTAAGCAAAAATACCTGGGCTGGGTTAAATGCAAATGTAGATCGGAGTCTGTTAAGAGCAAATTTATTCTCAATTAGCAATGCAGGTCATATTAAAGCAAGTGATAATGGTGGTACTACCAAAAAGAATTCGCTTTATGGTTTCGCAACATTTGGGTTTAAAGACTTCTTATTTCTCGATGTAACAGGAAGAAACGACTGGTCGTCAACCCTTCCTTCTTCAAGCTGGTCTTATTTTTACCCATCGGTTGGTTTAACCTGGATAATTACCGATATGCTTGATAACTCTCCTTCGTGGTTAAGTTTTGCCAAATTAAGAGGATCGTATGCAGTTGTAGGTAACGCTGCCGGATGGGCACAATTAGACCTGAATTATTACTTTAGAGCTGGTGGTAACAACGGTTATGCATACGTTTCAAATACACAGCCTGCTGCCGATTTAAAACCGGAGCAAACACACTCGCAAGAGTTTGGAGCCGATGTAAGACTCTTTAATAACCGTGTTGGTTTAGATGCAACAATTTATAAAACCAATACATTTAACCAGTTACTTCGTATTCCTGTACCGGTAGCTTCAGGGTTCCGTTATAAGTACATCAACGCAGGTAATATGCAAAACAAAGGTTTCGAATTTACAGTTAATTTGAGAGCTATTGAAATGCAAGACTTCTCTTGGGATGTTTCTTTTAACTATGCTCATAACGAAAATAAAGCTATCGAAATTACCGATGATCTGGATGAGTACACCCTTCGTGGACGTTCGTGGATGTCGACAATTAAAATTGTTGAAGGCGAACCAATGGGCCAAATTTATACCAAAGGATTCCTTAGAAGTGATAAAGGTGAAATTCTTGTAAACGGAGAAACCGGTTTACCAATGGTATCTGCCGGGCAAACTGTTCCTATGGGTAATAAAAATCCTGACTGGATGGGTGGTTTAACCAACTCGTTTAAATACAAAGATTTATCGTTGAGTTTAGTATTAGATGCAAGATTTGGTGGAAAAATCTTCTCGTTTACCGAAGCAAACCTTGCTTCAGACGGTATGGCAGACTATACAGTTGAAGGACGCGACGGAATGGTTGTTGAAGGAGTTGTTCCTACTTACGATGCCGATGGAAATATTGTAAGCACTACACCAAATACAAAACAGGTAACTGCCGAAGCATATTGGCAGTCGTTGGGTGGTAGAAATACCCCAACCGGTGAGCCCTTTGGTTACGATGCTTCTTATGTAAGATTAAGAGAGGTAGTTCTTAGTTATCCAATCCGCTTTGGTGCCGACAGCCCAATTAAATCAATTCAACTTTCAGCTTATGGAAGGAATCTTGGATTCTTATACAATGCAGCCGAAAGAATTGACCCGGGAATGAATGTAGGTACCGGTAACATTCAAGGTATGGAAGGATTTGGAATTCCTACTACTAAACAGTATGGTTTCAACCTGAAATTTAGATTTTAATCGAAATTTTTAAAAAGATATGAAAATGAAAATAAAAATGAAATCAATATTTAATTTCCTGTTCGCTACTATGATACTATCCGTACTGGTTAGTAGTTGTACAGACGATTTTGAAGAAATCAATACCAATACAAGGGTGTTGTCGAAGCTCGATAAGGCTACCATTGGTAATGTATTTGCGTATACTCAGTATTACGGAATGCTTTATCGGAACTACCAGATTTTCCATAACTTGTTTGCTGATAACTATGCACAATACACATCGATAATTCAAACAAAATTCCCATCAGACCGATATAACGTTGTTGGAGGTTGGGTAAATGGAGACTGGAGTGCATTCTATTCCCATGGAGCAAATAATATTGCCATTGTATTAAATCTTACTCAACCTTCGCAAAATGAAGGAATGGAAGCACACCATGCGATTGCACAGATTGAAAAAGTTCTTTATTATCAGCAGGTGACCGATTATTGGGGACCAATACCTTATTCGGAAGTTGGTAAAGGAGGAAAATCTGTTGCTTACGATAGTCAGGAATCTATCTATAACGACTTTTTCGCTCTTTTAGATTCGGCACTTACAACTTTGAATTCTAAAAAAGGTGGAAATGCATTTGGTTCTCACGACCAGATTTTTGGCGGAGATATTGACAGTTGGATTAAATTCGGAAACTCGGTACGTTTAAGATGTGCCATGCGTATTTCGGATGTAAATCCTGGCAAAGCAAAAACAGAAGCCGAAAAGGCAGTTGCAGGAGGTGTAATGACTTCAGGTGCTGATGATGCAATTTTCCATGTAACACCTGACTCGTATAACCTTCTTAACCGCATGGTACCTTGGAACGAGTTCCGTATGAGTGCTACTATGGAGAGTGTGTTAAAAGGGTACAACGATCCGCGGATGCCTAAATTTTATGGCCCTACTGAAAATAGTATTGAAGCAGGTGGCGATTTGGAATGGCACGGATTAAGAAATGGATATAGCATTACTGACCTTGGTACTATCGCTGAAATTCAGCCCAAAGCAACTTCAAGATATGCTGAAAGATGGCAGGATGCTAACGATAGAGGAAGCAATAATATTGAAGTAATGCTCTCTTCTGAATCATATTTCTTACGTGCTGAAGGCGCTTTAAAAGGTTGGAACATGGGCGGCAATGCAAAAGATTTGTACGAAGAAGGAATCAAACAATCGTTGAAGTTCTGGGTTCCGGATATTTCGGATGCTGACATTAATGCTTATATCGCTAGTACTGCAACTCCAACAGCTACATTCGATGTTCCGGCTGATTTAGCATTTACTACTCCTATTGCCTGGAGTGGCGACAAAAATGTTCAGCTTGAGCAAATTGCACGACAAAAATGGTTAGCACTATTCCCTAACGGAGTAGAAGCTTGGGCCGATGTTCGTAGAGCCGAGCGCCCACAACGTTATCCAATTATGGTTTCGGAGAATCCTTACCTTAAAACCAACGAACTTATTCGTAGAGTACCATTTGTAAGTGGCGAATACGAAACAAATGCAGATGGTGTACAAACAGGGTTAGATTTACTTGGTGGACCCGATAATGCTGCCACTAGAGTTTGGTGGGATAAATAAAATTTAATTTTATTCGATATAAAAAAAAGACAGGTTTTTTACCTGTCTTTTTTTTGCCCAATCGTGTAATAATTTACTACTTTAGTCACCATTTTGTAAGTTTAAGAGGTATAGAAATGCAAAGAAAAATTAAGGCAATAATTCACTTAGGTTTTATCTCGTTTTTATTGGTATTTATCTCCTGTTCTACTTTTGAGAAGAAACAATTCACAAAACTCTCGGCAAAAAGAACAGGTATCAAATTCCGGAACACCATTAAAGAGACCGAAACATTTAATCATTTAAAATACAGTTATCTATATAATGGTGCAGGTGTGGCCGTTGGCGATATTAATAACGATGGGCTACCCGATATTTTTTTTGCAGGAAACCTCGCTAAATGCCGACTTTACTTAAATAAGGGAGATTTTAAATTTGAAGATATTACGCAAACTGCCGGAGTAGCTGCCAAAGATACATGGAACAACGGTGTAACAATGGTTGATATTAACGGCGATGGTTTTTTAGATATTTACCTGTGCAGTTCAACCGACTCGCGACCTGAATTCAGAAAGAATTTACTTTTTATAAATAACGGTGATCTTACTTTTACCGAGAAGGCTGCAGAATATGGAATTACTGATCCGGCTTATTCAACACACAGTACTTTTTTTGACTACGACAAAGATGGCGACTTAGACCTTTTTGTAATCAACCATTCCGTCGATAAATTTACCACTTTTAATGATAAATCGACAGCTTATAAAAAGTTAAAGAGCTCGGAATATGGCCAGAAGTTTTACATTAATGTAGGCGACCGGTTTGTTGAGGCGACCGAAAAAGCCGGAATACTTTCGAATGTTATAAACTTTGGTCTTGGTGTTACTGTAGCCGATTTTAATAACGATAACTGGCCTGATATTTACGTTTGTAACGATTACTACGAAACCGATTATCTCTATATAAATCAAAAGGACGGAACATTTAAAGAGCAAATGAGAGATTATTTCGATCACATCTCTTTTTCGTCGATGGGAAACGATGCGGCAGATATTAATAACGACGGTTTTATCGACCTCTTTACGCTCGATATGTTGCCTCACACAAATTACGAGCAGAAAATTGTTGCCGGACCTCAAAATTACGAAAAATATAAAATGCTTGAAACACGTGGGTTTTACAATCAAACTACCCGTAATATGTTGCAATTGAATAACAATGGAAAATTCTTTACCGAAATTGGCCAATATGCCGGAATATTCAGTACAAACTGGAGTTGGTCGCCGCTCATTTGCGATTACGATAACGATGGCAACAAAGATATTTTTATAAGTAACGGTTACGGAAAAAACAACACCCACATGGATGTTCTTTCGATGCTTTTTACCGATATGCAAAAGGTGCAAAAGGGCGGAAAAGGAATGTCGGATATGGACATTATAAATAATGTTCCGGCAACAGTTCTGAAAAATTACATGTTCAGGAACAACGGCAACTTAACATTTACAAATGTAGCCGATGAATGGGGCTTCGATGAAAAAACACTCTCGAATGGCACTGCCTACGCCGATTTCGATAACGATGGCGATATGGATTTGGTGATTAATAATATAAACGATTATGCCTGCATTTTTAGAAATAACGCCGAGAAAACAACAAAAAACCATTACCTGAAAATTAAGCTAAAAGGAAAGGGCAAAAACAGCGAGGGAATTGGCGCTCGTGTTGATATTACCTGTGGCACAAAAACGTTTATGCAAGAGTTTTATCCTTCGCGCGGATATATGTCATCGATGGATCATGTGCTTATTTTTGGGATAGGGAAAGCAACAACGATTGATAAATTGAGAATTGTATGGCCCGATTTACGGGTTCAAACAATAAACAATATTAAGTCCGATCAGACAATTACACTCGAAAATAGCAATGCCAACGAGCAACTACCGGCACCTCCGATGCCTGAAAAGACCGTTTTTAAACCGCTTGCCAAGAATAGTCCACTGAACTATATTCATAAAGAAAATAGTTATATCGATTTTTTAAAACAGCCGCTTCTGCCATTTTTCTTGTCGACACAAGGCCCGTTTATGACAAAAGGAGATGTGAATGGCGACGGGCTGGAAGACCTGTTTATAGGCGGGGCCAAAGGATTTCCGGGGAGTTTATATATTCAGAAAAGCGATAATACTTTTGAATTGAAGAAAATGCAGTGTTTCGAAAATGATAAAGGGTGCGAAGATATTGGAGTACTGTTTGTTGATGTTGATAACGACTCCGACCTGGATTTGTATGTGGTTAGCGGCGGAAACGAATTTTCGCTTACATCGAAAAACCTTCAGGATCGGCTCTATATAAATAATAGAAACGGAGAGTTTAAAAAGTCGGTTAATAAAATACCGAGAATGATTTCAAGTGGATCGTGTGTGAAAGCGGCTGATATTGACAACGATGGCGACACTGATTTGTTTGTTGGCGGACGTTTAACTCCGGGAATTTATCCGCTTGCACCGCGAAGTTATATTCTTGAAAACGACGGGCAGGGAAATTTTAAAGATGTTACGCTGCATAAAAACAAAACTTTGCTAACACCCGGAATGGTTACCGATGCCGAGTGGGTTGATTTTAACAACGATGGAAAAACAGATTTAATTCTGGTGGGGAGGTGGATGCCTGTGAAATTCTACCTCAACACAGGTAACGAATTTAAAGATATTTCTCAACAGACAACACTGAAGAACTCCAACGGATGGTGGAATAAAATTGTGTCGGGAGATTTCGATAACGACGGTGATATCGATTTTGTTCTGGGAAATTTTGGACTGAATTCGGAGATAAAAGCATCGGAAAAAGAACCGGTTACTCTTTATGCAAACGACTTTGATAAGAACGGTTCGCTCGATGCAATAATGTGTTATTACATCGATGGAACAAGTTATCCGCTCTACTCGAAGGACGACCTTGCTGCGCAAATAAAAAGTATAAACCGGAAATACCCCGATTATAAATCGTATGCCAACCAAACCATCTCCGATATTTTTGAGAAGAAGAAAATTGATGAAGCCCTTGTTTTAAAGGCAACAAATTTTAGTAGCAGCTATCTCGAAAACCTGGGCAATAATAAATTTAAACTATCTCCGCTACCTGTTCCGGCACAATTTTCTCCGGTTTTTGGAATTGAAAAAGGAGATTTTAATAACGACGGAAATACCGACTTGGTTTTAGCCGGTAACTTTTTCGATATGATGATTCGTTACGGAAGGTACGATGCCAATAAGGGCGTACTTCTTTTTGGCGACGGGCAGGGAAATTTTACAGCTGTACCAAACAGTAAAAGCGGACTGAAAATTGATGGAGAAGTGAGGGATATTACAACCATTCAAACAAAATCAGGAGAAAATCTTTTAATATTCTCACTTAATAAAGACGAAGCAAAAACTTATAAATTAACTAAAAAATAGTTCTTAAAATGAAACATGGATTTAAAAATTTAAAAACCGGAAATTTATTCTTGATTTTTTCTGTTACTCTGTTGATTTTTTCTGCGTGTAATACAGGTAATAAAGACAAATCCTACGGTATGAAAGAATTACATGAGATGGGAATTCCCAATACCAACAAAATATGGACAGGAAAAGAGTATCGGAAAACGTATTCGGTTTTAATGAAAATTAAGACCAACGAACCATATAGACTCCCGCGAAAAGGAAGCAAGAAATCGGGAGAAGTATTCGACCGGTTGACAAACAGAGAGAACATGGCGTTTATAAAAAACGATACGATTCCGTTATATGTAAGAGCTGAAGCAATTCTACGTTTTCTTGGAACGTACGATGATATTGTCGATATCTATTCGAATATTTTGATGAAAAAGCAGTATTACACTCCCGAATTGATTGAGACATACTTGTTCGGTCTCGACATTATGCAGGAGATGTTAATACTTGGTGAAAAAATCAATCAATCCACCAATCCCGACGATGTTGCTTTTCAGGAAGGATTTCCTACAATTCAAAACTTTTATATTTCAATGCTTGAAAAAGATTTAAAGATTCAACTTAACAGTGCAGAGTACAGCCCCAAAGAGCTTGAAACACTTTGTGAAGGCATTTCTGCATCGGTTAAAAAGAATGTGAGTTGGCTTAGTCCTGAACAAAAAAAGAAGTTAATAACCAATATGCAAACTGTTGTCGACAGCACTTCATCAGAAAAGATAAGTGCTGAATACAAAAAATTAATTGCAAGTTTAGAGGAATAATTTTGATTGATTGAAGTTATATTTGCAACGTAATTGAATAACGAAAGCATTAAAAATAAGTAAAATGATAAATCATGAATATGTAAACCGGATTGTTAACCTGACCGACCCTTCGAAAAACATTATTTATAATATGACATTGGAGGAGGCAACCGAGATTGTAAAATCGGGTGATGCCGATGCTGTACGAAAAATCGACGGGCAGTTTGCCATTGTTTCTGTCGATGGTAAAACAATCAGGATGGCAAGATCGATTGGCCGTCCAATGCGGTTTTTTATTGCTAAATTAATGGCAGGGCCGTGCCTTATTCTGGCCGAACGAATTGACACAATTTACAACTGGCTGAAAAATGAGGGGCTCGACGACCAGTTTCATCCATCGTATACACGAATGGCGCCGGCGCACCACATAACAACCATTCACCTTTTAGGATGCCCCGACCCAAGTCCGGAATATACCCGTTTTTTTGCTCCAACCCGGAATAAACTAAAACACCAAAGTATTGAGCAAATTGGCAAACTATACATTGGCACACTCTACGAAGAGATAAAAAAGTGGTTAAAATACGAAGCCAAAGAGGGGCCAATCGGTGTTACTTTCTCGGCAGGAGTCGATAGTGGTTCTGTGTTTTTATTAACCTACCACGCACTACTTGAGCTTGGCGAAAATCCGTCGAGATTAAAAGCATTTACGTTAAGTATCGATGGAAAAGGGGAAGATTTGAAACAGGCTCGCGAATTTTTGAAGGCACTCGACCTCGAGCTTTTCCTCGAACCCATTGAAATCGACTCTTCGCAACTCGACTGGAAAGAAGCCATTAAAGTGGTTGAAGATTATAAGCCGCTCGACATTCAGGATGCAACAATGAATTTGGCTGTTTTAAAAGGAATAAGACTGCGTTACCCGGACTGGAAATATATTATTGATGGCGATGGTGGCGACGAGAATCTGAAAGATTATCCCATTGAAGAGAATCCTGAATTAACCATTCGTAGCGTGTTGAATAATTTAATGTTGTACCACGAAGGGTGGGGCGTTGGAAAATGGAAACACTCTTTAACATACTCGGGTGGATTGAGTCGCGGTTACATGCGAACCTACACAACGGCCGAACTTACTAATTTCTCGGCATTTAGCCCGTATACTTTGGAAAATGTGATTGAAATTGCCGAGGGAATTCCATTTATTGAGCTAACCGACTGGGATCACGAAAAACTTTATGACCTAAAAGGACAGGTTGTTGCAAGTGGTGTAAAAGCAATTACCGGAATGGATATGCCTGTTTTCGAAAAAAGAAGATTTCAGCACGGTGCTGTTGTAAAAGACGCTTTCGATAAATTGTTCCCTGAAGCGGAGATTGAGTACCGGCGGGAGTTTTTATCCATTTATGAATAACCCAATAGATTTCAGGATTGACAATCGATGGATTACTTCTTTAAGAGGTAAAAAGAATTCCGTTGATTCGTTCATCCCGTATCTCTATTTTAATGAAAAAGAGCGGACTGCATCGGGTAAAATAGACGATGTGTCTGCTCTTTTTTTAACCAATGCCGAGTGCCCGTTTAAATGTTTAATGTGTGACCTGTGGAAAAACACAACCGACACACCCGTTCCGGAGGGTGCAATTGCAACGCAAATTGAGACGACACTTTCGAAACTGCCTAGGACCAATCACCTTAAATTGTATAACAGTGGAAGTTTTTTCGATAACAGAGCAATTCCCACTTCGGAGTACAAGAAAATAGCCGAACTTATTTCAGACTTTAAAACGGTAACTGTTGAAAGTCACACCGCTTTTATCGACGAGAAAGTAGTTCGGTTTCGGGAGATGATAAAACCTGAACTGCATGTTGCAATAGGCCTCGAAACTGTTCATCCCGAGATTCTTCCACTGCTTAATAAGCAAATGAGCCTGATTGATTTCGAAGCTTCTGTGCGTTTCTTGGTGTCCAACAGTATTAAAACGCGGGCATTTATTTTGCTTCGCCCTCCATTTCTTTCAGAAAAAGAAGGCGTTTTTTGGGCGAAGAAATCTATTGACTTTGCTTTCGAAAAGGGAGTCGCGGCGTGTACTGTAATTCCTGTGCGAGCCGGAAACGGGGCAATGGATTTTCTTTCTGAAACCGGAAATTTTAAGCAACCAAAAATCGAGTCGTTGGAAGAAGTTGTTGAATATGGAATTAAATTAAACCGCGGCGATGTTTTTGCCGATTTATGGGATATTGATAAGTTTTCGAACTGCAACAAATGTTTTAGCCGAAGAAAAGAGAGGCTGAATAAAATGAATTTATATCAAAAAATATCCCCCGGAATAAATTGCTCGTGTTCACGTTAAATCTACTCTTTTATTCATCTGTTTTGCATTGTTCTCATTTTTAGGCGATTTCGTGTGTCGTGGGAGTTGGAGACCAAAATGTAAGTTGTAAAGGTCAATTGTAACTTGTTTGTTTTCTATTGAAAATTCATTAAAAAAAGATAAAATGGTCTTGATAAATTATTATTTTTGCTAGCAATAAAACACTAGCTAATTAAAGATGAAGATTAAAATAGAAAGTTTTCGTTCACTTATAAAATCCCCAATTATAGTTTCTTTGTTTTTATACGGATTTGTTTTGAGTGGATGTCAGTCGAAACCTAATTCACCAAAAAGAGAACTTCCTCCGGCAAATAACGATTATTTCCAAAATATAATAAAGAATTCGGGTGTCGACCTTGTTCGGACATTGGGCGACGAACACCTGAGTAATTTAGTGGAGTCGGATGGAGGTGGAGCTGCATTTCTCGATTACGACCAAGATGGTTATATCGACCTTTATGTGAGCAATGCAAATTTTAACGAGATTTTAAGTAAGAACGAAACCAAACCCGACGTTAAAGATTCGGAGAATAAATTGTATCGGAACCTTCACGACGGGACATTTGAAGACGTTACAAAAAAAGCGAAAGTTGGCGACCGTGGTTACGGAATGGGCGTTACGGTTGGCGATTTTAATAACGATGGTTACCCCGATATTTATCTGACCAATTTTGGCGCAAATGTACTTTATAAAAACAATGGTAACGGAACGTTCTCCGATGTAACTAAAAAAGCAGGAGTTGCCGGCAACGATTGCAGTACAGGAGCTGTGTGGCTCGATTACGATAACGACGGATTGCTCGATTTATATGTTGGAAACTACATAAAATTCGACCCAAAATATAATTTGCATTATGCACCCGATGGATTTCCCGGGCCAATGGCGTACGACGGTGTTTCCGATGTTTTATATCATAATTTGGGTGGTGGTAAGTTCGAAGACGTAACCAAAGCAATGAATGTTTTTAATCGAGACGGAAGAGCGATGGGCGTGGGAGCAACCGATTACGACAACGATGGTTTTATGGATATTTTTGTGTCGAACGACCACATGGTTAATTATCTGTATCATAACAACGGTGGAAAGGTTTTTGAAGACCGCGGAACGCAGTCGGGTGTTGGATTTAACCAAATGGGCGAAGCTACAATTAGCATGTCGGTTGATTTTGCCGATTATAATAACGATGGATTAATGGATCTTTTTGTCTCGGACAATGCGTATTGCTCGCTGCACCAAAACCAAGGAAACGGCGTGTTTAGCGAAATGTCGTACAAAGCCGGTATTGCAGTTGCATGCGGGCAGTTTGTGGGGTGGGCAACTTCCTTTTTCGATTACGATAACGATGGCGACCTCGACCTTTTTAAAGTGAATGGCGAATTAAAACATCTCTACGGGCAGGAAGACCAGCTTTTTGAGAATAACGGAGACGGTACATTTACCGATGTTTCAACTCAGCGCGGTGCTTATTTCCAGGAAGAGCATGTTGGACGTGGTGCCTGTTTTGGCGATTACGATAACGATGGCGACGTGGATGTTTATGTCTCGAACCTCGAGGAGTTGGGGGCATTGCTAAGGAATAACAAGGGAAACGAAAATAACTGGATATTACTGAATTTAGTTGGCGATGTTAGTAACCGCGATGGTGTGGGAGCAAGGGTAACTATTGTTACGGGCGATAAAAAACAGTACGCACAAAAGAAAAGCTCGGGAGGATATTTATCGACAAACGACCCGCGACTACATTTTGGACTGGGAAAAAGTACAATGGTCGACTCAATTAAAGTAATCTGGCCGTCGGGGAAAATACAAAACCTGGAGAATATTAAAGAAGGTCAAATTTTAACAATTAACGAATCTGAAGCAGCAAATTAAATGAAACGAGCATAAAATAATAATTGTCACACAGGAAAATCATTATGAAGCGAGTTATCCCGAAGGGATGCCAATGGCGCATCGAATACCTTTGGAAGTAAAAATTAGAATGAGATGAAACTGAAAAAACAAATTGTTATCATCGGACTTTTGGTAGCTGCTGTTTTTGCAGGTGGTTACATTACTTCGTGCAGCAACATGCCGGCAAACGGAACGGTTGTTTTTACACGGGTTCCGGTTGCAAATGTTGATGCTGAAAATGCTATTCCTCACCTGTTTGAAGGGGCAAATTTACAAGCTGTAAATCGGATGGAAACAAGTGGTGACGGAGTGAACTTAACCCCTGATTTTTATTCAGCCTGTTCGCCACAGGTTTCGTACGATGCCAAACACATTCTTTTTCTCGGGCAAAAAACAGAAACCGATTTGTGGCAGGTGTGGGAGTTGAATATAAAAGATAAAAGCACCCGGCAAATTACTGATTGTAAAATGTCGTGCAATAGTGTTTGTTACTTGCCGGGAAACCGAATTGCTTTTAGCAAAAAACTAACGGATAAAAAAACGGGAATAACGTCGAATGCTTTGTTTACAATGAATTTGGACGGTACAAATCTTCAACAGGTAACTTTTCATCCGCACAACGATTTTATTTCAACGGTTTTAAAAGACGGTAGAATATTAATAAACAGCAGGCAGGTTTATCCGCAAAAAGGGAAAGTGAAATATCTGGCCATGCGGCCCAACGGAACAAAAGCAGAACTGTTTTATTCCGACAATTCAGCAGCAATATACGGGCAGTGTGTAAATGAGGCAAACAAATTCATCTATTTTACCGAGCAAAATCCAACAACAAAGAAAATTGATGTGGTAATGGTTTCGTACAACCGGCCACTCCATTCAAAAATAAATTATACCGAAAATATTAAGGGGAATTTTTATTGGGTTTTGCCTCTTTCTACTGAAAAAATGATTGTATCATATCAGTCTCCCGGGTCAAAAAATGTTGGATTATGGAATTTCTCACAATCGGAGAAAAAGATTTCGGAACCAATTTATAACAATGCAAAGTTCGATTGTTTTGAACCGGTTTGTGTAAAATCTTTCCAACGTCCGAAAAAATTACCCAACGATATTGTTATGGCACAAACTTCGGGACTGTTTTTATGCACAAATATTAATCTTACCGAAACGGAAACAACTCAGGCAACAAAAATTGAAATACTCGGACTTGAAAAAAGTTTGGGAAAAGTCGCCATGGAAAAAGACGGCTCGGTTTTTTTAAGTGTTGTTGCCGATACGCCGGTTCGTATTCAAACACTCGACAATGACAATAATGTGGTTTCGGGACCGTCGGAATGGATTTGGGTGCGGCCATTCGAACGCAGAGGTTGTATTGGATGCCACGAAAACCACGAGTTGGTCCCTCAGAATATTGTACCACTGGCAGTAAACAAAAGTGCAGTAATTATTCCTGTTGACTCAACAAACAGAAAAAAAGGAAGTGAAATAACCAAAGTAAGCGAGATGAAATGATGAAGAAAAGAAAGTTATTTTTCCTGTTAATAATTGTAGTCGTAATCTTAATCGGATTTTCGATTGGTCCTGCTCGTAAAAAAGCACGACAACATGTTAATTATATAACTGCTGTCGACGACCACCCGTTAAACTGTTTGTCGTGCCATTTATACACGCAACGCTCCGGTTTTCTTGCAAAAATTATAAATGCTTCCTATCTGTCGCCCTATAATCTGGCGGTGGCTCCAAACGGTGAAAAGCTTTTTGTTGTTGCACAAGAGGGAAACGCGTTGTTGACAATTGATACGAAAACAAACCGGGTTGTCGATAAAATTGCTGTCGGAACTCAACCTCACACCGTTTTAATCTCGAAAGACGGAACACGGGCTTTTGTTAGTAACGAGTGGGATGATACGGTTTATATTATCGACCTGGCCACATCGGAAATTACCGATACAATAAAAACCGGAAATGGCCCGGCCGGAATGGTATTGTGCAACAACGAAACCACGCTTTATGTGGTTAACTCATTTTCGAATGAGATTTCGATTTTCGATTTAAAAACAAAAAAGGAGAAAAAGCGGCTGGTGGCCGGCAATAATCCTGTGGGTGCTGCCCTTTCTCCCGATGGAAAACTGGTTTATATCTCGAGCCGTCGTATTTTGCCTCATAAATATCGTACTCCTATTAGCATCGAAATTACCGTAATCGATACAAAAAAAGAACAAGTTGTCGAACGGAAAATTCTTAACGATGCCTATTTGTCGGAAAATGTGTCGTTTACTCCCGAAGGCGATTTAGCAATTGCAACACTCATCCGGCCGAAAAACCTTGTCCCTTCTATTCAGGTAGAACAGGGATTTATGATGACCTACGGAATTGGTGTTATGGAGACCAAAAAAGACGGGCGAATTGTTCAGCTTTTAACCGATCAACCCAATTCGTACTGTTCCGATCCATTCGATATTGTTATTACTCCCGACGGAAAGAAAGCATTTGTGTCGAGCTCGGGAGCAGATATTATTACCGTTATCGATTTAACTAAGGTGCGAAAACTTTTAGCCGAATCATCTTGCGAGCAGTTAAAACAATATGCAAACAACCTGGGAGTAAGTAGTAAATATGTAATTAAACGAATTTCAACAGGACCAAATCCAAAGGGCATGAAAGCCTCTCCCGACGGGAAGTATATTTATGTTGCCGAACGGTTAAATGATAAAATATCGGTGATAAATACCGAAACACTCGAAATTGAACGAACCATTGATTTAGGTGGCCCCAAAAGAATAACGGTTGCCCGGAAAGGACGCCGGTTGTTTAATAATGCAGGACACACGTTTCAAAAACAATATGCTTGCTACACGTGTCACCCCGATGTGGGCGAAGACGGTCTGGTTTACAATATGGCCGGTGTGGGAATGGGGCGAAATGTTACCAACACACAAACACTCCGCGACATTGGCGATATTGCACCCTACAAATGGAATGGGCACAACCAGAGCGTTTATAAGCAGGATGGTATGCGTTTCTCTACTTTTCTTACCAGAACAGAGCCTTTTGCTTACGACGATTTAGATGCACTCGTTGCATACATAATTACGGGTATAAAAAATCCGCCCAATTTAAGGTACAATCCAACCGGTAAACTGACTGAAGCTCAGGAGCGGGGGAAAAAGATTTTTTACCGTACGCACACCAACTGCGGGAAAGTGATTCCACCACATAATCGGTGTTACACTTGTCATCCACCACCAGATTTTACGAATAAAAGGTTAGAGGACGTTGGCTCGCTTGCTGAAACCGACGATACAATAAAATTCGACACTCCACAGTTAAATAATTTATTTAATGCAGGTCCGTATTTGCACGATGGCCGTGCACAAACACTCGAAGAGATTTGGACAACATACGACCATGGCGATTACCACGGGGTGACCAGCGATATGACAAAAGATCAGCTTAACGATATGATAGAATATTTGAAATCGTTAAGAGATGCAAAGTTTTATGAAAATGTGAATGTTGAAGAAGAAGTTAAAAAGTATAATGCTAAATAAACGTAAGTTATGAATAGTTTAAAACAGAACG
>Ga0256831_1000790_pt1 | contig 16828 bp, 12 predicted proteins | sample 132544metaG_FD_189087 | JGI IMG/M metagenome (GOLD analysis project Ga0256831, IMG submission 189087) | Hydrothermal vent microbial communities from Lau Basin, Pacific Ocean - 132-544 | ecosystem: Environmental > Aquatic > Marine > Hydrothermal vents | place: Pacific Ocean: Lau Basin | collected...
AATCAATGAGATATGTAGTGAAAAATAATGTGAACTGTTTTTATTTGCCTTTTGAGACTTATTGTTTCTACACATGACAATCGTGCTATTAATATTCAACTTATAACCATGCGGTTTTAGTGCCAAATTTTACACAAACTGCTAGTACTCTTCAACAATAAATGAGAAAGCTATTGCATCTCCATTATGGCACTTGAATATTATATTATCCTCGCCAAAAATCATAAAACAATAGCTGTTTTAATAGATATACGAACAATTCTGAGTCAGGTCGAATAAAAACATGCACAAATCGTTATTAAATTGGGTAATTTATTCTTTTTATCAATACCTTTCACAACTTTTTTATTCTAAAAATGTATACTTTTATCGATACATATTCAAAAGAACTATAATATGAAAACTCTTTCAAGCCTCCGGAACCCTCAATCTCTATTTTTATTTGTGGTACTTTTCTCCCTTTTATCATTACACAGTTGCAAAGACGATAAAGGCGATGACTTAATACCAGAGGAAGTATTGGTAATAAACAACTTCATCCACGACAACATGACCTTTGCATATTACTGGAATGATAAGATGCCAAACCTCGATCCCAACAAACAACCTGACTCGAAGGAGTATTTTGATGCCTTACTGTATAAAAGTATCGACCGATGGTCAATAATTACTGATGACCTTGACGGCTTACTGGAATATTTCTCAGGAGTTAGAAAATCGGCGGGTTACTCATACCGACTGTATAAACTTTCAGATCAATCGGATGAACTGGTCGCATTTATAGAGTATGTCAATCCAAACACACCGGCATCCGAAGCGGGGTTAAAACGGACTGACATGTTTTTTGAGATTGATAACACTAAACTGACAACAGAAAACTATACTGACCTTCTTGCAAAAGAGTCGTTTACTTTAACTCTTGGCAACCTTAACAACGACCTCACAATTACTCCGCTTTCGCCTAAAATTAGTTTGTCAACTAAAGAGCTGACCATTAATCCTATTTTCTATCATGACATTATTGAACATGCCGGAAAGAAAATAGGCTATCTGGTTTACAACTCTTTTATATCTGACTATGACTATGAGTTACAACAAGTGTTTAGTGATTTTAAAAGTGGCGGAGTTGAAGATCTGATAGTTGATTTACGCTACAACTCAGGAGGTTCAATCAATACAGCTGTTTTGATGGCAAGTATGATTGCTCCAGCATCGGAGGTTGGATCGGTATTATTAAACAACTCTTTCAACGTGGGGCTAACCGAGTATCTGAAACAGCACTACCCCAATGACAACTCCATATTTGTTGATACTTTGAGAAGCAACAGTAACAACCTAAACCTGTCGAGGTATGTTGCATTAACAAGTTTCAAAACCGCTTCGGCCAGTGAGATGGTAATTTACACCCTGATGCCCTACATGGATGTTATTCAGATTGGAGAGCAGACACATGGAAAGTACTACGGCTCCATTACCTTGTATGACGAAGAGAAAAAGCATAACTGGGCACTTCAACCAATAGTTATGAGAGCTGAGAACAGTAACAATTCAATTAATTACGCTGAAGGATTAATGCCTGACATTGAGCTTAACGAGAAGTATAAATACCCACTGGGAGACCCAAGAGAGAAGTTTCTTGCTGAAGCACTATTTAAATTAACAGGAGAGTGGCCGACCGGAGTCACTGCTCTTAAATCAAAAGAGCAAACTATATACAATCATGGATTTATTGAAGAGAGCATCAACAGTAAGTTAAAATACAATATGTACAAAGAGATTGGGAAGTAGATTTAGTGTCAGAATCATTTTTTCCGGTTAAAAGCCCTGACTTCTCTGAATAGCTCTGAGGCAAAGATGAAGTCTTCAAGTGCTTCGTTCTCAACGTTAAAAATGTCCTCTTTTGAGCCTTCCCACTGTTTTACACCACCATTGATAAATACAATCTTATCGCCAATTCCCATCACAGAGTTCATATCGTGAGTGTTGATTATTGTTGTCATGTTATATTCCTGAGTAAGCTCCCTGATAAGCTCATCAATAACAATAGATGTTTTTGGATCTAAGCCGGAGTTTGGCTCATCACAAAAAAGATATTTCGGGTTTAACGCAATTGCTCGTGCGATAGCCACACGTTTCTGCATACCGCCGCTTATCTCGGAAGGATAGAGGTGGTTCACATTTGTAAGGTTAACCCTATCAAGGCAAAAATTCGCTCTGTCGCGCCGCTCCTCCATACTACTGTTTGTTAACATATCGAGCGGAAACCGAACATTCTCTTCAACAGTAGAGGAGTCGAAAAGAGCCGAACCCTGAAAAAGCATTCCCATATCCTGACGAAGCAGTCTCACCTCATTGCTACCCATTGACACAAAGCTATTGCCGTTATAAACAACATCACCTTTTTCTATAGTGTGCAATCCCACAATAGACTTTAACAGTACCGTTTTACCCGAGCCACTCTTGCCGATAATAAGATTTGTTTGTCCCTTATTAAAAACGGTAGAGACATCTTTTAGTATCTTTTTACCGTCAAACGATTTTGAAAGATTAATTACTTCAATCATGCCAATAATAACTGAGTTAACAACAGGTTAAACAGAAGAATAATAATACTACTTGTTACAACAGCTCTAGTACTTGCCCTGCCAACTTCTAACGCACCACCCGATGTGTAATAGCCCCAGTAGGCTGACACGCTACTTATGATAAATGCAAACACAACTGCTTTTATAAGAGAATAAACTATATAGAACGGTCTAAAAGCGTATTGTATCCCATAAATATATTCAGCAGGCGACACTTCTCCCGAAAGACTACCTGACATATATCCGCCTGCAATACCAATGCCCATACTTATAAGAACCAATATAGGAGTTATAAAAACCATTGCAACCACTTTTGGCAGTACTAAATAGCCGGCAGAGTTGATACCCATAATATCAATTGCATCAATCTGCTCAGTTACACGCATAGTTCCTATTTCAGAAGCAATGTTTGAGCCAACCTTTCCGGCAAGTATCAAACAAACAATGGTGGAAGAAAATTCAAGTAAAATGGAGTCGCGGGCAGCCAGTCCAATTGTGTATCGTGGGATAAATGGCATGTCGATATTGTAGGCTGTCTGCAAAGTCACCACAGCTCCCATGAAAGCAGAAATGATAACAACAATCCCTAAAGAGTTTATTCCCAGCTTATCTATCTCCCTCACAATCTGTGTGAAAAAAACCCGATGCTTTTGAGGCCTTCCTATAACTCTAATTAAAAACAGAACATATCGTCCTAAATGGTAAAACATTCTTCAATTTTTTTCTAAAAATAGTAAGTTTATGACAAAAATATAGTACTTTAATGAATATTAAGAACTTTTCAGTAAAAGTTCTTATATCTTTGCTTAAAACAAATTTGCGAATAATGAAACAGGAAACATATTGCGTTATCATGGCGGGAGGTGTTGGAAGCCGGTTTTGGCCGATTAGCCGCACTGCCAATCCAAAACAGTTTCTGGATATATTGGGAACAGGAAAGACTCTAATACAGCAAACCTTCGAGCGATTTAAACCCATCTGTCCGGTTGAGAACTTTTTAATAGTAACCAGCAATGAGTATAAAGATATCGTTATGGAGCAGCTCCCTGAGCTATCAGAAGAGCAAGTTCTTTTAGAACCATTAAGACGAAATACCGCTCCATGCATAGCATATGCCAACACAATAATAAAATGCAAAAATAAAAACGCAAAGATTGTTGTAACTCCGGCCGACCACCTAATTGTGAACGAGGATTTGTTCAGGGCAAATATTACAACAGGCCTGAACTTTGTTGATCAGAATGATGCTCTGTTAACATTAGGGATAAAACCTCATAAGCCTGAGACCGGCTATGGATATATTCAGTTAGGGGAAAAAATTGGTGATGATTTTACCAATTTCAACAAAGTAAAGACCTTTACCGAAAAGCCCAACCTTGAGATGGCAAAAGTGTTTGTTGAGAGTGGAGAGTTCTTTTGGAATTCAGGCATTTTCCTTTGGTCATTGAATAGCATTATTAAATCTTTTGATAATCATTTAAGTGAAGTGCAAAATCTTTTTAACAAGTTAGAGCCTCACATTGGAACTGACAGCGAGAAAAAAGAGCTTAGTGACACATACATGGAGTGCAAAAATATCTCTATTGATTATGGAGTAATGGAGAAGGCCCGCAACGTATTTGTGCAGACTGCCGATTTCGGCTGGTCCGATTTGGGCACATGGTCATCTCTTCATGAGTATTCGGAGAAGGATAAAGACAATAATGCAAAGATTAATGGCAAGGTGCTTCTCTACGACTCCAGTAACTGCATTGTTCATGCACCGGCCGAAAAGAGAGTTGTGGTTCAGGGGTTAGAGAATTATATTGTTGTTGAGTCGAAAAATGCACTTCTGATTTGTCCCATGGAGAACGAACAGCAGATACGGCAATTTACGGCAGACGTAAAAACGGAATTTGGTGAAGACTACTGACGATCAAGTATAGTCTTGAGTTTCTGAGATTTATTCAAGACACTTTTTCAGATACCTTTCATCTTTGTCTTGACACCCCACTATGCGGGACAGGCGACAACGAAACAAAAAAGCCGGCAAGAAGCCGGCTTTTTTTATATCTGTTTTATCCTTACTAGAATTCCCACATATCTTGTTCCATTGTGAAAATAGAGTTCTTTATTCTTTCTGATTCCATCATTGCATCCATTCCTGCGGTATAATCTTCGATACGACGATTGCTGTATACGTTTGACTCTTTAACAATATAACTTCCGAAGTAGCGCTTCAAAAATATATCATCAAAGGTACGACGTTGAGCATCATTTTTAGGATTGAAAACCTCATGACTGGCAAACAGGTCACGAGCTTCAGGATAGTAAATCCAAAAAACCTGACTCTTTGTTATCTGACTGTCGCCATTGCTATCGCTCTTCTCAAACTCTCGAATAGGACACAGACCTATTATTCTAACATCCATTCTTGAGTAGTTTCTATCGAAGAACCAAATCTCTTTCAAAAGAATCTGTTTAATCTCATCAGACCTTATATCGCCACCAATTATTTTCTCTTCCCACTGTCCGGTATCAGCATTTTTAACCTGGCTGGTATCATTCACAGCACCCATATTAATTTCAACCTGCTCAGGAGTAAGGGCAATTTTAAACTCATCATCCTTATTCGAATATGCAGTTAATCCTTCATATTTGATGCCGTACAACAGAAGGTCGATAAGGCTGTATCTGTCATCCATTTGGGTAATAGGATAGTATAATGGCAAATTCATCTTCTCCCTCAAATCAACAATTCTCCAAATTTTCTTTGCCCACATAACATCAGCTTCTCTGATATAAGCAAACGGGATAGGTTTTCTGTTTGGTACATGCTCTTTCGGATATAATCCGTCCATAACATTTTGTGCCTTCACAACTCCGGTAGTACTATAACCGACAAACAATAAAAGAATAAGGACAATCGTTTTCATCTGTTTTAATTTTAAAAGTTATTTTCTTGGCAGAAATAGCTCAACTGCCATGATATCTTAATTACATTTTAATACGTTAATCAATTGTAAAAGTTATAGGATTCAACTTTCTCGTTGTTTTATCAGGCCCAACGGCTCTGATTCCTTCAATAAAAACTCTGCTTCCTCTGCCAACACTGCCAATCAAATCTTTCTGCGCCTGAGTAAATTTATTGTTTTTTGATCTCTCATCCTGCAGATATCCACCTTTAATTATTGATACGGTAAATCCGGTAACTCTAAACTCAAGGTCGAAATCAAAATCATCACCCATCTCTGCAAATACTGCCTGCTGAGCTTTAAGCAAATTTTTGGATATCTTACCCTCTTTTTTACCGGCAACCATTGCAACAGGGTCAGGAACTCTCTTAATACGAAACTCCTTACTACCTATTCTTCTGGTCTTACCATTATTCTTTGCCGAAACTGTAACTATTGCTTTTAACCCTGCTTTACCCGGTTTTGGATTTACAACATAAACATTGCCCTTTTTTCGATAGGTACAATTTGAAATTGTTACACTTAAATCTTTCGATGTAACTCCCGGAACTGAAATCTCTACGGGGTTATCAACACTTCCATAAAACACATTCATCTTTATGGCAGAGATAACAACACTAGGTTTAATCACTCTGTAATTATCCTTAATTGGATATGTTTTAGGTCGTCCATTTGGAGCAGTTATAGTCAGCAGGGCTTCATACTCAATATCTCCCGCTCTTGATGCAGGAACAGAATACTTTCCTCGTCCGTCAACAACATCAAGCTCTTGACCTTTAATAGTAATTGTAGGATCCTGATACTCATCTCTTGCTGCAAGAAAAATATCAGCTTCATATTTATCTCCCTGAAGTACGATATTAGAAACGGGTTTAATTATAGGCTCAATCTTTGTAAATTTGAATGATCCCTCATCAATACCTGTAAGCAGGTAGTTTACCACATCAGCCTGAGCTGTTCTTACATCACTTTGTATACTGCTCATCAGGGCAAATGTTGCCGATAACGGAACATGCTCAAATATTTGGCTCTCCCACGATTTGTGGACAACATCACTTTTCTTCTCTTTACTGTCTTTAAACGGTTCTGTAGAAAATGACTCCTCAATTGGCTGCCATATAAAACTATCTTTTTTGGCAACGTAACTAATTAACAGATCCCGGTATTCCCGAATCAGGCTCTTAAATTCCTCACTTCTCTTTCCGTTCTGCTCAGTTATCATTAACTGTGCTGCAATATCCTGATTATCGATACTTGAATAATTACTTAGAGTAGCTTCTGGTCCATCGGCAGTATGTACCATTAATAACTTGAGTTCTTTAATGTGTTGATATAAAGAATCTGCCATCATTCTAATTGAATCAGATTTTGCTTTAGCACCACTTGCCTTCCTGGGGTTTACCTCCATAGCATTGCTCAGTTTATTTTCAAGCTGACGGTTTCTACTATCAACAGTATAGATGGTCTGTTGGATACTTTTATCAACTAACTGGAATGCTTTTAATAGCTCTCCCGACACATTCAATGCTAGCATCGCTGTAAGAAACAGGTACATCATACCTATCATCTTCTGCCTAGGCGTTTCGGGACAATTTCCACCACTCATAATAGTTCAGAGTTTTATTAATATTCAAATTAGTTAATTATCTGTTTCCGGTATTCATGGCACTCAACATATTTCCATATATTGAGTTCATCTCACCTATAGTCTTACTTAAAACAGCAACCTGCTCTTTGTAGGCTTTTGAATCGTCTACCGATTGTGCCAGGTGCTCTTTGATAGTACTTAAACCACTGTTAAGTTCCATTGTGGTTTGAGCCTGCTCGTTGAGTCCTTTAAGTTGTAGCTCGTAAGTAGCATTAATAGCCGAAAGGTTTTTATTTACACCATTCAGTTGCTCAGTATAACTTTTGCTATTACTATTTACGCTATCGATATGCTGAGTCATTGCACTACTCATCTTAGAGTATGATTCAACCACATGATTACTTGCTTCTGCAAGGTTGGAGGCTGATGAAGTATAACTATCGGCAAGTATTCCTGTTGTCTCTTCCAGTGTTTTTGCAGTTTTCATCTGCACATTAGAAAATTTACCAACGGCATCACCTGCCTGCATAATATTTTGAAGATATGATTCCGTAGCAAGAGAGGCATCACTAACATCCGAAAGCTGCGATGTAGTCATAGTAAGTTTCTTTATCCCTTCAGATAGTTTCTCTACCACCTCCTGATCTAGATTACCATTCTCAATCAGAGCTGCTAAATCGCTTCCGCCTCCACCTGAGCCGCCCCGCGATGTTGTTGATTCTAATCCTCTTAATTCAGGATATACCAAGCTCCAGTCTGGAGTTTCGTGAGGAGGTTCAAATGCAGAGAGGAAAAAGATAACAATCTCAGTACCCATACCTATCAAAAGCATCCAACCGGCTCCGGGATAGTGCATTATTTTAAACAATGCTCCTGCAAGTACTACTGCAGCACCCCAACCGTAAACTTTGCCCATTATCCTCTTATACCCTGGACTCTCAACAAATTCTGTAATAAAACTCATAACAATTTTTCTCTTTTTCTGATTAACAATCTTCCCTCTTTATACTAGTCTCCAATATAGTCTCTAACACATCTGAAACCAATATATGATTTTGCAGAGTCTTGATACTCGTATGTACGCGACCCACACTGTAGGTAATAACCAACATCTTTCCATGAACCTCCTCTGATAACTTTTCTTTTCAACACTCCGGGATCATCGGGTAGTGCATTATATTTATAGGTAGGATTGAAGTCGTGTGTAAAGCTGTACGATGACTCATCGAAAGCACCTGAAGTCCACTCGGCAACATTTCCTGCCATATCGTAAAGGCCAAAGTCATTAGGTGCATAAGAGGCAACGGACATTGTTTTAGCTCCTCCATCGTCGCTATAACGACCTCTTAATGGTTTAAAGTTAGCAAGAAAACAGCCTTTATCGTTACGGGTATAGAGCCCGCCCCATGGGAAAATTGAATTCTCAAGATTACCTCTTGATGCATATTCCCACTCTGCTTCACTTGGTAGTCGGTAAGCCATAACCTCAGGCTCTCCTTTTGATCTTAGGAAATTATTCATCAGCTGAGTTCTCCAAATAGTAAATGCAGTAGCTTGTTTCCAGTTAACACCAACAACAGGATATTCAGCAAAACCTGGATGCCAAAAGTACTTCTCTGTCCATGGCTCATTAAATGAATATGTGAAGTCGGCAATCCAACACAGTGTGTCAGGATATGCGTTTACATGATCTTTCATAATGAAAGCAGAACGATCAGTAATTTTCCTCTCTTTTCCTGTTTGATCGTAAACAACTCCTTCGTACGATTTAGTTTCGAAGTTATATCTGTTGCTTTTTTTAGCAGCCTGTAGCAAATCAACCCACTCATACTGGTAGTCCAGTTTACGTGTGTCAATCTCTTTTCTTCTGAAGAATCTTTCGTTCTCTGGGAGATACATCTCATCTAGAATCTCGGCATACTCTTCATTATTCCACTCAATCTGCTCATCCCAGTTAACATACGGGGGGTCGATTTCATTACCAAGATCGTCCTCTGAAATCAGGAACTCCTCAAACTGTTCGCCCAACAAACGACGGGCGATTGAATCTCTGACCCAGTAAACAAACTGGCGGTATTCGCTATTGGTAATTTCTGTTTCGTCCATCCAAAACGAACCAACACTAATGGTTTTTGTTTGAGATGTCAGAGACCAGGTGATATCCTGATCGTTGGGGCCCATATTGAAACTCCCCTGCGGAATGAACAACATTCCATAAGGATCAGGTTCAAAAAATGTTCCACGAGTTGAAATACCAACTAATTCTCCTCCTCCAGATGATCCACATCCGGACATAATCGTAATAATTATTACACTTAGGGCAAGTACTTTCTTCATGATACTATAAATATCTGAATTATTTAATTTATTTATTTTACTCTATTATAAATACCTCACGCTCTTATAGCGTTTGGTGCGTTTTTCAAAGTTCAAATCAAAACTGTAACCTATCACTATCTCATGTGTTCCCGAGCTATAGGCAGCTAATTTTGATAAAATGATATCGTAGCTGTAACCAAATTTCAATCCGTTCGGCAATTCGAGCCCTGCAAGTATTACTATTGCGTCTTGATGCCGGTATGTAATGCCTCCCCAATACTTATCTTTCACGTATGCATTAGCATTAACATCGACCTGAAATCCTGCAAAGTCAGTTTTCAAAAATAGTGATGGTACTAGTACCACCGGCCAGTTTTTCAACTTGTAACGAATACCACCATTTAAAAAGAACGTTTGTTTCAAGTATGTCTGAAACTCATCATCAAAATTAGGTGCGGGTTTGTTTAAATGATTAACGGAGAAACCTACATAATATTTTGTATGCTCGTAAAAAGCTCCGAAACCCAAATCGAAAGCCATTCCTGAAACTTCTGTTTGTGGGATGGCCGGATCATCTTTTGAATGATACGTGTTACCATCAACACCTCCAAGTGGGTCTAAGGTTGTTCCATCAAGCGTTTGATTAAGAAAACCAACACTAAGTCCTACTCCCAAAGTTCCGTCCAAAACATCAATACGGTAGGCGTAACTAAAATCGACAAAAAGGTTTTTAAATGGCCCCACTTCGTCATTTCCAATAATAAGCCCTATTCCGCTCTCCTGCTTAAATAAATTTACCGCTGCATCTGCTCCAAAAACCGTTGTCTTCGGCGCCCCCTCAAATCCCATCCACTGCTGCCGGCTTATTGCTGATAAATTAACCATCCCGGATGTTCCGGCGAAACCGGGATTGCTGGTTAAATGGTTAAACATGTTCTGACTAAACTGGGGGTCAAACTGCGCCCATGCCAGTGTAGACATAAATAAGAACAGAAGAACAGATAACCTTCTCACCATTTGTTCTGAAATAACCGGTTAACAATCTAACCTTTGGTTTAACTTTTTAATTTAGTTTCTAAAACTATAAAACTAATTTTTCAAATGAAAACATCTCAGACAAAAAGCTGAGATTGTATACTATATTTAAACGTAAAAGTTTCAATTTTAATCACTATCTGTGAAACTATTTTTCTTACTACCTGATATAGAGCTACTTTTTTTAACAGAAATAATCCACTTTTCAGGTATAATGTTTTTAATTGCTTCATCATAATCCTGCTTACAGCAAGAGATAATACTACTATTATCTTCGTCCGGCACTTCAACCCACCATCTTCCGTTCTGTGTATTATTAAAAAAGCGAATGTCAACTTCATAATCTTCCAGATGCACAATAAACATACTATACGACTCAATATCCCGTACGGGAAAGTCATTGTGCCTAGCCGAAACTCCCTCCAGAAAATGCCATACTATCTGCGCCGAAAGAAAAACTCCACTTTCGAAGTTACTGTCAAAACCGGGAGCCAGCTCAAACAGGCCAAATGCCTTCAACTTATCACTTAAACCTGCATAGTGGGCAAGCTGACATATCTCGTTCGAAAACAGTCCATTGGGCATCGCTCCTGCCTGCGCAGGCATATCCGAGCTCTTAACCGCAGCGACATCTATTGAGAGAAGATCAGCATCTCTCAGGTATGGCTCCGCCTTTTTTATGGCTTCATCTCTTATCTCCCCCAGTCGTAGCAGGTTAAAATAGTTACTGTTTACAAGTTGCTCCTGCCCGGATGAGTACAGATATTTCTGTACTCCTAACAGGGTAACGCTATTTATGTGCTGTTTATTGTCGGAGAGTACCTTTTTTAGGAAATTAGCAGAATCAGCCTTCCGAGACTCTTTAATGTAATCTATCTTTGAATCGATTATTGAGAGACTCCACTCCTCCCCTTTTGAGCTTAGGGCATCAGCCATAGGAATGGTGTAGTCCTGCCCCCCTCCTATAACCAGCGGAATAACGGAATTCTTAATCAGATATGCAGTCACCTCTTTTAAGACAATATACTTATCCTTTATGGTTTTACCATTAATATTACCCAGGTCAACTATTTTCAGTTCTCTGGCGAGACCACTTAACCCGTAAAGTTTTGAACGAATAGCTCCGGGTGCTTTAGCACAACCCGAACCGGTTTTACTGTTTGCGCATTTCTCAATACCTATAACAGCCACATCAAAATCTTCCAATGTAATATTACTTTTACTATCAAACAGAGCAATATTGTTGCCTAGCCTAATGTCAGCATCGCCGCCAAACACACGCTCTACACTAAATTTTGCAGGGGTAAAATAGTATTCTAGCTCCACCGGTAAAAATTTAATTTATTTCTTTCTAGTACTCTTCTTCGCTGTGCTCTTCTTTGTTGAACTCTTCTTCTTCGCAGCCCCCTTTTTTGCGGTTGACCCTTTGGCTCCTTTTTCAACCAGTTCGAGACAATCTTTCAAGCTTAGCTTTGAGGCTTCAACAGTTTTAGGTATCCGATAATTTTTCTTTTTGAAAGAGATATAGGGTCCCCAACGACCATTCAAAACGCTAAGTTCAGGCTCTTCATCGAAAGTCTTAATTATCTTCTTAATATCAGCTTCGCGCTTCTCCTTAATTCTCTCTATTGATGTTTCTAGATCGATGGAGTATGGGTCGTCAACATCCTTTTTAAGAGAGACAAATTTATTGTTATGACGAATATAGGGGCCAAAACGACCTATACCGATAGTCACCACTTTATCCTCAAATTCACCTAACTGACGTGGAAGTTTAAATAGCTCCAGAGCCTCTTCAAGTGATATTGTTTCGATATGCTGACCTCGTTGTAACGAAGCAAATCGTGGCTTTTCAGCCTCCTCTCCCTCCTGTGACTCTCCCATCTGTGCCATAGGTCCAAATCGGCCAATTCTAACCAGTACAACCTTTCCTGTTGCGGGGTCTTCGCCTAAGATGCGCTCACCTGTACTCTTCTCCGAGTTCTCTATCGTCTCCTCTACTTTATTGTGGAATGGTTTGTAAAATTCATCGATTGCCTCGTTCCATACTAAATTTCCTTCTGCAATATCATCAAACTCCTTCTCCACTTTTGCGGTAAAATCAAAACTTACCACATCAAGGAAGTGCTTAACCAGAAAATCATTTACCACCATACCTATATCAGTAGGAAACAACTTACTACGTTCAGCTCCTGTAAATTCTGTCTTATCACTGGTGGTTATGTCACCAGCCTGAAGAATAAAATGTTTATAAACACGCTCTTTCCCGGGTCTGTCCTCCTTTACCACATATCCACGATTTTGAATGGTAGATATTGTGGGGGCATAAGTTGACGGACGACCGATACCCAGCTCCTCCAAGCGACGTACCAAGCTGGCTTCAGTAAATCTTGCCGGTTTCTGTGTCCAACGCTGACGTGCTTCACAGTAGTTTAGGGCAAGATGTTCGCCAACACTCAAGGCAGGCAGAAGTGATTTCTTATCATCGTCAGCAATGTCGGGCTCTTGGTCAGTAGATTCAATGTAAACTCTTAAGAATCCATCAAACTTTATCACCTCTCCTGTTGCTGTAAACTTCTCGCCCGTTTTGCCAACATCAATTGAGATTACTGTCTTCTCCAGTTTGGCACTGCTCATTTGTGAAGCGATAGTACGTTTCCAGATAAGACTGTAGAGGCGTTGCTCTGCACCGGAGCCTGAGACAGACTCCTTCTCCATGTATGTGGGACGTATGGCTTCGTGAGCCTCCTGAGCACCCTTCGATTTGGTTTTGTACTTGCGTGTTTTCAAATACTCTGCCCCCATCTTATCGGTAATAACCTCACTTATATTTTTCACTGCTGCTTCGGCCAGATTTACCGAGTCGGTACGCATGTAGGTAATATTACCTGCCTCGTACAGTTTCTGAGCAACAGCCATAGTTTGAGCAACCGAGAATCCCAGCTTCCTACTGGCCTCTTGTTGCAAGGTTGATGTGGTAAAAGGCGCAGCAGGTGACTTTGAAAATGGTTTCTTATCAACTTTTGCAACGGTGTAATCAACACCTTTACACTTCTCCAGAAACTCAGAGGTCTCATCAGAAGTAACAATGCGCCTGGAAAGTTCAGCTTTAACCTCTTGCACCTCGCCCAAACCAATCTCAGCATTGAACATCGCTGTTACCCTGAATGAATCTTTAGGTTGAAAAGAGAATATCTCACGCTCTTTCTCAACAATAAGACGTACTGCTACCGACTGCACACGCCCTGCTGAGAGTGATGGTTTAACCTTACGCCACAACACCGGCGACAACTCAAACCCTACCAGTCTGTCAAGCACACGACGAGCCTGCTGAGCATCCACCAGATTAATATCGATCTTACGGGGATTTTTGATTGCGTTGAGAATTGCATCCTTAGTAATTTCATGAAAAACAATACGTCTAGTATTCTCCTCATTCAACTCCAACACTTCGAACAGATGCCACGCAATAGCTTCTCCCTCGCGGTCCTCATCAGAAGCGAGCCATACAGTAGTGGCTTTCTTTGCCAAAGATTTCAGCTCCTTAACAATATCTTTTTTATCTTTTGATATGATATAATCAGGCTGATAATTATTCTTCGTATCAACACCATAATCTACTTTCGACAAGTCACGAATATGACCATAGCTTGATTTTACCAAAAAATCCTTTCCCAAATATTTCTCAATGGTTTTAGCCTTTGCAGGGGACTCCACAATAACTAAGTTCTCAACATTTCCCTTCTCTTTTTTCGCCATTGTGTTAAAAAATTTAATTTAAAACAGTGTTTTGAGAGGACAAAAGTAGAAAAATAATTGCCAATTAATTAAAAAATATGAATGCTTTACATTTATAACATCAATAAGCTTACATTAAATTTTACTATTTTTACCCAAAATTTCCTTCAACATGAATGTAAAAAACAGTAGATACAACCGTTACATACTTTGGTTATGGATAGTCTTTGCAGGCGGAGTGTCAATGGTATTTATTCTTTTTCTTCTCATCTCTAATGGATTTTTAGGCTTTATGCCCTCCTTTGATGAGTTGGAAAATCCAAAGAGTAACATCGCCACCGAAATCTATTCGTCCGATCAGGTTCTGTTAAGCACTTTCTTTATCGAGAACAGAAGCCCGGTTGAGTACAAAGACATCTCCCCTAATCTTATTAGTGCATTGGTAGCAACTGAGGACGTTAGATTCTATGACCATTCAGGCATTGATGCTAGAGGTCTGGCAAGAGTTCTGTTCCGAACTCTACTACTACAGGATCAGAGTTCAGGAGGTGGGTCAACCATTACTCAGCAGTTAGCAAAACTGCTTTTTCACGAAAGAGCATCAAGCATTTGGGAGAGAGCTTTTCAGAAATTTAAAGAGTGGGTTATTGCAGTTAAGCTGGAACGCAGCTATACAAAAAATGAGATTTTGGCTATGTATCTCAACAGAGCTGAGTTTATCTACGATGCTTATGGCGTAAAGTCTGCTGTAAAAACTTTTTTCGACACCACGCTCGATTCTATTAAGTTAGAAGAGGCTGCTGTGATTATCGGAATGCTAAAGAATCCTGCACTCTTCAACCCTCATCGTCGGCCAGAGCTAACCCAGCAGAGAAGAAATGTTGTTCTGGGGCAGATGATGAAGGCAGATTTCATTTCAACAACTGAGTTTGACTCTCTATCACAGATACCTCTTCAGCTCAGATTTAACCGCGCTGACCACAAAGAGGGTCTGGCTCCATATTTCAGAGAGCACCTCAGGTTAATCTTAAACGCACCTATACCTGAACGTAAGAATTACGCATCGTGGCAAAATCAAAAATTCATTGAGGATAGCATAGACTGGAATACCGATCCTCTTTACGGATGGATTAATAAAAGCCTCAAACCTGACGGAACAAAATACAACATCTATAAAGATGGCTTAAAGATATACACCACTATCGACTCACGAATGCAAAAATATGCCGAGGAGGCAATTGCTGAACATCTGAGCCAGAACCTTCAACCTAAGTTTTTTATTGAGAAGAGAGGTAGAACAAGAGCTCCCTTCACAAAAAATATATCGCAAAAAGATTACAAACGTATTATTCAGATGTCGATGAAAAATACCGAAAGGTATCGTAATCTGAAAAAGAATGGTGCATCAACGGATAGTATTAAAAAGGTGTTTGACACCAAGTACCCTATGGAGGTATTTTCGTGGCATGGAGAGATCGACACTTTAATGACTCCTCTTGACTCCATTATCTACTACAAATATTTTCTTCGCTCTAGCCTGTTGTCTATCGACCCACACAACGGTCATGTAAAAGCCTACGTGGGCGGTGCAAATTTCAAACATTTTATGTTCGATATGGTGACGGTTGGTAAACGTCAGATTGGCTCCACAATAAAACCTTTTGTTTACACTTTGGGGATGCAGTCAGGACTTACACCTTGCGATATGGTTCCGAATATACCGCAAACATTCTACCTGCCTACCGGCAAAACATGGACTCCACGTAACAGCGGTAACAAGCGAGCCGGTGAGATGGTATCTTTGAAATGGGGGTTGGCAAACTCAAACAATAATATAACAGCATGGGTGATGAAGCAGTTAAAAGCTCAGCCGTTAGTTGATTTCATTCATGGCCTTGGCATTAAAAGTCCCATGGATCCTGTGCCTGCAATATGTCTGGGAACGCCCGATTTTAACCTGTATGAACTGACAGGTGCCTATTGTAATTTTGCAAACAAGGGAGTTCATATTGAACCGGTTATTGTTACCCGTATTGAGGACAGATACGGAAATGTTATATCAGAGTTCAGAACAAGAAAGAAAGAGGCAATCAATGAGGAGACTGCCTACATGATGTTAAATATGCTTAAGGCAGTTGTTAATAAAGGAACAGGAATACGATTGCGTTCAAAGTATCAGTTTACAATGGAAATGGGCGGAAAAACAGGAACTACTCAAAATCACTCCGACGGTTGGTTTATGGGTGTTACTCCTAATCTGGTAACCGGAATATGGGCAGGAGGAGAGGACAGAGATATCCACTTCGACAACATCAGCCTGGGACAGGGAGCTAACATGGCTCTGCCATCCTATGCGCTCTACATGCAGAAGGTTTATGCTGACGAGGAGATTGGAATTACCATTAAGGACACATTTGAGAGACCTGTGAATTTTGATATAAACATGGATTGCCAGGATATTAAAGATGCCCCTGGAAACAGTAACCTCAAACAAAACAACAATAATAACGACACGTTTGAAAATGAGGAATTCTTTTAGGATGTGAGATGGTGAAATGTATGTTGGGATATGATTTGGGGATGTGAGATGGAATGTAAACTAAAATAGT
>Ga0256831_1000791_pt1 | contig 16823 bp, 11 predicted proteins | sample 132544metaG_FD_189087 | JGI IMG/M metagenome (GOLD analysis project Ga0256831, IMG submission 189087) | Hydrothermal vent microbial communities from Lau Basin, Pacific Ocean - 132-544 | ecosystem: Environmental > Aquatic > Marine > Hydrothermal vents | place: Pacific Ocean: Lau Basin | collected...
GGCGGCTTTATAAAAAGGAAAAAGGGAAAAGAGGAGGGTGGGAACCAGGAGGGCCGCCAGGCCAAGCCCTGTTTCCAGGAGGCTGTAGACCAGGAGCGGGTTTTTCAGCCTGTCGGCGAAAGTTCCCCCCAGGCGGGCCCCCAGGGCCAGGCCGCCCATGAAGAGGGCCACCACCATGGCCGTGGCGGGCCAGGCCCGGCCGAGGAACAGGGCCAGCTCCTCCCTCCAGATCACCTCGTAGACCAGGCCGGCCGCACCGGAAAGGAAGAAGAGGTAAGGAAGGAACTTGTGGGCCTTCGGGCCAGGGGAGGAAACCCGGGTTCTCATGGGGGGGGAATTGTATCGCTCCCGGCGGGAAGGGGAGACCGCCGTTGCGCCCCCAAGGGCTCTCCCCCCATACTTCCGGCCATGGATTCCGCCCCGGAAGGTTCGGCTCCCAGAAAGGGCAAGGGCCTGGCCCTGCACTGGCAGATCCTCTTGGGGCTTCTCCTGGGGGCCGTCTTCGGGGTCCTGGCGGCCCACTTCGGGTTCAGCTCCTTCGTGCTCGTCTGGATCAAGCCCGTGGGGGACCTCTTCTTCCGCCTCCTCAAGGTGGTGGCCATCCCCCTGGTGGTGGCGACCCTGGTGGTGGGCGCGGCGAGTCTCGGGGACCTGAAGAAGATCGGGAGGATCGGCGGGCGCACCCTGGTCCTCTACCTGGCCACCACGGCCCTGGCCATCACCATCGGGCTTCTGGTGGTCAACCTCTTCGGCCCGGGCCGGAACCTGGACCCTTCGCTCCGGGCGGCCCTCCTCAAGAGCTACGGGGGGGCCCTGGAGTCCCGCCGGGCCGTGGCCGGCTCGCTTCGTCCCCTGGATCAGCTCGTCCGCATCGTGCCCGACAATTTCTTCGGCGCCCTGGCCAGGCCCGAGATGATCCAGGTGGTCTTCTTCTCCCTCCTTCTGGGGGTGGCCCTGACGCGGATCCGCTCCGACCGGGCCCGGCCTGTGGTCGCCTTTTTCGAGGGGCTTTCCGACGCGGTGATCGCCATGGTCCAGGGGATCATGAAGATCGCCCCCTACGGGGTCTTCGCGCTCATCGCCGCGGTGATCGCCGACCTCGGAAAGGATTCCTCCCAGGCCGTCTCCCTCCTGGAGGTCCTGGCCGGGTACATGGGGTGCGTGGTCCTGGGGCTGGCCCTGCACATGGCCCTGGTCTACACCCCGCTGATCCGCTTCCTGGCCCGGATTCCCCTGGGGCGTTTCTACCGCGCCCTCGCCCCGGCCCAGCTCCTGGCATTCTCCTCCTCCTCTTCCGGGGCGACCCTTCCGGTCACGATGGAGTGCGTCGAGGAGGGCCTGGGGGTGGACCGGGAGATCTCCTCCTTCGTCCTGCCTCTCGGGGCGACGGTGAACATGGACGGAACGGCCCTCTACCAGGGCGTGGCGGCTGTTTTCATCGCCAACGTATACGGGATGCACCTGGGGCTCCAGGACATGCTCACCATCGTGCTCACCGCCACCCTGGCCTCCATCGGGACCGCCGCCGTGCCGGGCGTGGGGATCGTCATGCTCATCGTGGTGCTCCAGCAGATCCACGTGCCCCCCGAGGGAATCGCCCTGATCCTGGGGGTGGACCGGCCCCTGGACATGTGCCGCACCGTTTTGAACGTCACCGGCGACGCCACGGTCTGCGCCAGCGTGGCCCGCGCCGAGGGGGCGATCCAGGGGGAAGCCGCAAACCCCATGTAGGCCCCGCCTGCCGGCGGCCCCCGCTCCTGCGGCCCCGGCATCGGCTATACTCGAAGCCCAGGTTTGGAGGTCGGCCATGATGGTTTTTCGCCCGCTTTCGGTGTTCTTTCTCGCTTCCTTCCTCCTCCCGGGAGGTCCGGTCCGGGCCCAGGAGACGACCCTGGCGCGGAAGATGGACCTTTCCAGCCTGGTCCTTGCCGCCGGGGCGGACCGGGCCGTTTCTTTTTCGCCGGTCCTGGGGAAGCTCCAGGAGGACGAGGAACTCCTGGACCCGGACCCCAAAGTCCTTCCCCCGGTCCAGCCGGACAAGCTGGCATCCCTACTGGGGGAGGCCCTGGGGGACAAGGGGAGCCTGTCGGCCCGGGGGGATGGAGTCTTCTTCCTCCAAGGGCCGCCCAAGGCGGTGGACCGGGCGGGGAGCCTGGCGGACCTCCTGGCCCGGACCCTGGGAAAATACGTGACCCTCCGGGGCGTCTGGTTCGAGCCGGGGGGAGGGGACCTTCCCTGGCAGGACCCCGTCCTGGGACCCGGCGAGGCGGGCCGTCTCTGGAAGGGCCTGGAGGCGGGCCGGTTCGGAAAGGTCCTGGCCCGGTTCTCCTTCCAGGTTCCCGGGGGCGGAGCCTGCGTGGGGATGCGCCTCCGGGCCAGGACCCAGATCCGGACCTTCCAGTCCGAGGTGGCGTCCAAGTCCAAGATCACCTACCCCGCCCCGGAGTATCCAAAAACCGGATACGTCGTCCGGCTGAGGGCGGCCCTCCTGCCCGGCGGGAAGGCGGCCCTCTTCGTGGACGCGCGGCGGGGCTGGAACCTGGATTTCCGGACCGTGGAGATCGGCCTGCCCCGGGCCCCCTGGGTCGAAGCCGGGCGGGGGGATTTCTTCCTGGGCGCGGCCAGCGGGGCCGTCCCCAGGGGCGGGGCCCTGCTCTTCAGGGTGGGCCGCCAAGGCAAGGGCCACCTCCTGGCCCTTCGGGTGGAGGATCTCCCCCTTCCCGGGGAGCGGGTGGTCTTTCTCGGGCCCGCCTTCCTGGCCTGGCACAGGGGCTTGGGCCTTCCCGTTCCTCCCCTGCCGGGAAGCGACCAGGAAGGGGGCTGGTCCTCGGCGGAAAAGGTGGACCAGGGCCCTCCCCAGGACCGGGACAAGTTCAAGCTCTTCCTCTCCGGGGCGGGACTGGACGTGCGGACTCTCTTCCCCTCGGGGGCCTTGCTGGCCGGCCCCACCTGGGTTTCCGCCTCGTGGGGCGCCCTTTCGGCGGAGATCGGGGTTCCCCCGGCGTGGACCTGCGGGGTGCGGATCCTTCTCAAGGCCATGCCCCTTGCCGGCGCGGAAGGGCTCGCGCCCGAGGAAGTCTTCCAGAGGGGGCGGCTCCTCCGGGAGACCTCCTTTCCCGTGCTCGCCGGAAGGGAGGGGATCTTCGTCTCGGGCGAGGAGTTCCAATACGTAAAAGGGTATTCCTCCAACGTGGCCCAGAAGGCGGCTCTTCTCGTCCCCGATCTGGGAACCTTCTTTTCCGGGCTCACGGGAAGGGTGGCGGTCCACGGGGACCGGGCCCGGGTGGAGATCTTCCATTCCTGGGGGAGCCCTCCCGAGAGGGTGGAGACGGGGGCCAGGGAAAACGGTCCCCTGGAGCGGGTGGACTTCCGGTGGGGAAGGCTTGCCGGGGATTTCCCCGTGGACGGGCGCTTCCGGCTCCTGGGGGAGGGAGTGGACGTGGGCTCGGGGAAAGAGACCCTCCGGGTCGTGGCCGGCCTGGTGCTCCAGAAGCTCTGAAGAAAGGGGATCTCACATTCCTCTAGCTTGACCCCGGCCCGGCCCCGGCCCAGTTTGAAGGCCGGTCTAGGATTTCTTTTTTCTCCTTCTAACCGGCCCGTCTCGCATCGGTACGGGCCTGTCCTGGTTCCTGGAGGTCCCTTCCGTGCGTTTCCGACTGTTGCCGGCCCTCGCCCTGTTTCCCCTCCTCTCTCTTTCCGCCTTCGCCGGGGTCCCGGGTGGGGCGGAGCGGATTCGTCTTCCCCACGATCCCTCTCTCTCCCCCGGGGGAAAGACCCTCTACTTCTCCTGGCGGGGGGACATCTGGAAGGCTTCCCTCGCGGGGGGGGCGGCGGAGCGGCTCACCACCAACCCGGCCCGGGATTTCCGGCCCATCGTCTCGCCCGACGGAAAGAGGATCGCCTTCGCCAGCGACCGCGAGGGTGGGCTCCAGACCTGGGTGATGGACGCCTCGGGCGGTCCCCCAAGGAGGATCACTTTCAACTCGGAAGGCTCCCTGCCGGCGGCCTGGTTCCCTTCGGGAAAGGAGGTCCTGGTGGTGGGGCGGAGGGACCAGACCGGCGAAAGGCGGTATACGAAGAGATTTTTCCGGGTTCCCGCCGGGAAGCGGGGCCCGGAGAGGCTCCTTTTCGACACATACGTGAACAGCTGGGCGGATTTCTCCCCCGACGGCAGGAAGCTTCTCTTCACCCGCGAGGGCCCGGCCTGGTGGCGCAAGGGCTACAGGGGTTCCCAGGCCTCCCAGGTGTGGGTCTACGACCTCCTGGAAGGGTCCTTCCGGAAGGCCGCCGCGGACCCGGGCGGCTGCCGGTTTCCCCGGTTCCTGCCCGGCGGCAAGAGCTTTCTCTACGTGAACCAGAAGGACGGAACCTTCAACCTCTACAAGCGGGACCTGGCCGGGGGAAGGGAAGTCCAGCTCACCAGGCTCGTGGACGACGGGGTCCAGTCCCCGGCGGTCTCCAGGGACGGAAAGACGGCGGTCTTCCGGAGGCTCTTCGATTTCTACGTCCTGGATCTTCCCTCCGGGGAGGTTCGTCCCCTGGAACTCTACGCCGCGGGGGACCCCTCGATCGATCCTCTCTCCAACAAGATGGTCCGCCGGGCGGCGAGCGCATCGTTTACTGCTGACGGAAAACAGATCGCTTTCGTGGCGGGCGGGGACGTCTGGGTCATGGACACGGTTTTGCGCGAGCCCGTCCCGGTCACCCGGACGGCGGCTCCCGAGGGCGAAGTGCTCTTCATGCCCGACGGGAAATCCCTTCTGTTTACCAGCATGGAGGGCGGGAACTGGGACGTCTGGGAGGCCAGGCCCGCCGATCCCGGGAAGTGGTGGTGGCTAGGCAGGAAGTTCGAGCTTAGACGGCTCACCTTCGACGGGGCCCGGGAGCACGACCTTTCGGCCGGGCCCAAGGGTGAAAAGGTGGCCTTCATCAAGGGCAACGGGGATCTCTGGGTGATGAACCGGGACGGGAGGAACGCCCGCCGGGTCCTGGCCTCCTGGAGCGTCCCCGACTACAGGTGGGCTCCCGACGGCAGGTGGATGGCCTACTCCAGGCCCGACGCGGACGGGGGATACTGGCGGAATGTCTGGATCCTTCCGCTCTTCGGAGAGGGCCGGCCCGTGAACGTCTCCCGCCACCCCAACCTGGACCATTCGCCCGCCTGGTCCCCCGACGGGCGGAAGATCGCCTGGGTGACCCGCCGCTGGGAGGACGAGGCCGAACTCTGCTGGGTCTACCTGCGGGAGTCGGACGAGGAGAAAAACACGAGAGACCGCAAACTGGAGGAGGCCCTGAAGGTCATGGGCGGCAAGGGCGCGGCCTCCCGGCCCGCCCGGTCCAAGGGCGGCGTTCGGGTGGAGATCGACTTCAAGGGGTTCACAGGGAGGATCCACAGGATCCGGATTCCCGGGGGAACGGAATCCCGTCCCTTCTGGGGGCCCGACTCCTTGACCCTCTACTTCCGGGCCCGCCTGGACGCGGGGAGCGGGCTCTACGCCGTGAAGACGGGCGGCCGGGGAGGAGGATCCCCCAGGAAGGTGGGAAGCGTGACGGGTTCCGGCCCGGCCTGGCTCCCCAAGGCCCGGTGCTTCGGTTGGCTCGCCGCCGGGTCCCCCGCCAGGTTCGCGCCGCCTTCCAAGTTCACGAGCTACCGCTTCACCGTTCCCGTGGTCACGGACCTCCGGGAGAAGATGACCTTCGCCTTCGACGAGGCCTGGAGGATCATGCGGGACCAGTGGTACGACCCGCGCATGAACAACCGGAACTGGGACGAGATCCGGAGGAAATACGAGCCCGTCGCCTCGTCCTGCCTGGGCCCGAGGGAGTTCCAGGACCTGGTGGACCTCATGCTGGGCGAACTCAACGGCTCCCACCTGGGCTTCTACATGATGGGCGGGAGCGGGATGAACCGGCTCTTCCGGAGGCGGCGCAGGGGGCCAGCCCCGCCGGTCCCGGCCTCCCGGAATTTCCGGGAGATCACCTGGCACCCCGGCGTGCTCTGGGATCCAAAATACCCTGGGCCGGGTCTAAGGGTGAAGAAGGTGATCCCCGGCGGCCCGGCGGCCCGGAAGGAGTCCCGCCTCCGGCCGGGCGACCTGGTCCTGGCCGTGGAGGATGTTCCCGTGGACCGGTCGGCGGACCTGACCCGGGTCTTCAACCGGCCCGAGAGGCGCCCTTTCCTCATGGACGTGCGCGATCCTTCGGGCAAGGCCCGCAAGGTCTCCCTCCTTCCCGTGACCTACGAGAAGGTCCGGGCCCTCCTCTTCCGGGAACTTTTGAAAGAGAGACTCGCCCGGGTGGAGGAGCTTTCCGGCGGGAAGCTGGGCTACCTCCTGGTGGAGGCCATGAACATGTCGAGCTTCGAGAAGTTCCAGGCCGCTCTCTACGAGGCGGGCCGGGACAAGGAGGGCTTGATCATCGACGTCCGGAACAACGGGGGTGGCAATACGGCCGACAGGCTTCTCACGGCGCTGTGCCAGCCGGTCCACGCGATCACCGTCCCCAGGGGCGGAAAGCCCGGATACCCGAGAGACCGGATCGTCTACGCGCGCTGGAACAAGCCAATCGTTGTGCTTTGCAACCAGAACAGCTTTTCCAACGCCGAGATCTTCTCCCACGCCATAAAGACCCTGAAAAGGGGCGCTTTGGTGGGCGTCCCCACGGCGGGAGGGGTGATCTCCACGGGGGCGGCCGTGGTCCTGGACGTGGGAGTCATCCGCACCCCGGGACGGGGATGGTTCCTGGTGAAGGACGGGGAGGACATGGAACTCAACGGGGCCAAGCCCGATTACATCCTTTGGATGAACCCGGGCGAGGAGACCCGCGTCGAGACGGACCGCCAGCTCACCAAGGCCGTTGAGGTCCTCACCGGGGAGGTCCGGGAATGGGAGGCCCATCCCCTGCCCGAACCCCGCTACGCCTCCACCCGGAAGTAGGGCCGAGGGGAAGGCCCCCCTTTTTCCCCGGCCCGGCGGGCGGCCCCGAGGTTGACGGGGGAAGCGGGGGGGCCGAGAATCCCTCCCACCAGGAGGGCCCATGGCAAGGGACACGATCATCTACAAGTGCGAGTGCTGCGGGGCGAAGTTTCACATCAACTTCGTGACCCGCAAGGTGACCCTGGTGGAGAGGCCCGGCGGAAAGAAGGTCCAGGGCCTGGAGGACCTGGTGGAGTTGACCGAGGAGGAGAGCAGGAAGCGGGAGGAGAAGTTCCGGCACGCCCTGGAGGACTCGGAGAAGGAGAAGGATCGGCTGAACGCCCTCTTCGAGGAGGCCCGCAAGAAGGCGGCCCGGGAAAAGAACCCGGAGCGGCCGCCCAATCCCTTCGACCTGGACTGAAGCCCCCCATGAAAGTCCACACCAAGAAATGTTCCCTCCAGACGGAGGGGTTCTGCGACATCCGCGACGTGACCCACCATGTGGTGGAGGCCGTGGAGGAGAGCGGTTTCGAGCGAGGCCTGGCCACGGTGATGGTGCCCGGGGCCACCGCCGGGGTGACGACCATCGAATACGAGGAAGGGGTGCTGGAGGACCTGAAGAAGGCCGTCGAAAGGATGGCTCCCGAGAAGATCCCCTACGCCCACGACCGGAGATGGGGGGACGGGAACGGCTTCTCCCACGTCCGGGCCGCCTTGATCGGACCATCTCTGGCCGTGCCCTTCGGTCCGGAGGGCCTGGTCCTGGGGACCTGGCAGCAGATCGTGCTTCTCGATTTCGACAACCGTCCCCGGAAGCGCCGTTTCCTGGTGCAGGTCCTGGGTGAAGGGAAACGCTCTTGAGCGGTAAGAAGCCACCCAGGGGAGAGCGGCTCGCCCAGCTCCGGAGGATGGTGAGCCTCATCGCCCGCTACGGCTGGCGGGTCCGGTGGGTCGTGGGGCTCGTCCTGGTGCTCGGCGTGGTGACGGCCTTCAGCGCCAAGGCGCCCCTGGTCCTGGTGGGCCAGGTGATCCAGAAGGTCGTGATGGGCGAAGACCGGGGAATCGGGATCGGCGGGGGAAATCTGAAGTTCCTGGACGAAGCCGAGGAGCGCGTGCTCCGCCTCATCGGGGTGGAGCAGCCGGAGAACCTGGACACCCCCAAGGCGCGCGTCCAGGCCAAGCGGGACACTCTTCTGGCCGTGGGCATCCTGGCGGTCCTGCTGGCGGTTGTGGGCGGGCTGAGCATGTATTTCTACTTCAAGCTCTCCCACTACCTTGCCTTGCGCGTGGTGGTGGATCTGCGTACCGACCTGGCGGCCCATCTCCTCAAGCTGGGCCTGGGTTTCTTCGCCCGGCGCAAACTAGGGGACCTGATTTCCCGGGTGGCCAACGACACGGCCGTGACGCTCCGGACCTTTTCCCTGGTCTTCGAGAACATGCTTCTCGAGCCCCTCCAATTGCTCGGGAATTTCGCCCTGGCCGCCATCGCCCTTCACAGCGTCTGGATGGCCCTCCTGGTGATCATGGCCCTGCCCGTCATGGCCATCCCCATCTACCGGTTCGGCCGGCGCGTCCGGAAGGGATCGGGGAAGAGCCTGGAGGCCATGGCCGATTCCATCGAGTCCATGTCCCAGATGTTCGGCGGGATCCGGACCGTCCAGGCCTTCCAGGCCGAGGAGAGGGAGATCGAAGCCTTCCGGGAGATCAACGAGCGTTTCCTCAAGCGCTATATGACCATGATCCGGGCCAAGGCGGCTTCCCACGGGACCATGAGCCTCCTCTACCAGGGGGCTTTCGCCGTCCTGATCCTGGTGCTGGGCTGGTATTCGGTGGATCCCTCCAGCCGTTTCATGGACCCGGGGGACATGGCGATCCTCACCCTGGCGCTGACCACCTCCTATACCCACGTCAAGCGGGTGACCCGTTCTTATACGATCATCATGGAATCCCTGGCCGCCACGGAGAGGATCCACGAGATGCTCTCGCTCAAACCGGAGGTCACCAACGCCCCCGACGCGGTCGAGGTGGACCGGATCCGGGGGGACGTGGAGTTCGAGGGCGTGTCCTTCGCCTATGAGAAGGATCTGGTCCTGCAGGACGTGAGCTTCAAGGCCCCCGCCGGGAGGATGACCGCCGTGGTGGGGCCTTCCGGCGCGGGGAAGACCACCCTGATGGACCTGATCGCCCGGTTCTACGATCCCACGGAGGGCAGGATCCTGGTGGATGGGGTTCCGCTGACCAGGATCGACCTGGACTCCTACAGGGCCAAGATCGCGCTTGTGAGCCAGGAACCCTTTCTCTTCAACACCACCATCCTGGAGAACATTCGTTACGCCCGGCCGGATGCCACGGAGGAGGAGGTGGTGGAGGCCGCCAGGGCCGCCCAGATCCACGAGTTCATCTCCCAGCTTCCCGAGGGCTACCGGACCGTCGTGGGCGAGAGGGGCGCCCGGCTCTCGGGGGGACAGCTCCAGAGAATCACCGTGGCGCGGGCCATTCTGAAGAAGGCCTCCATCCTTTTACTGGACGAGGCCACCAGCTCCCTGGATTCGGAGTCGGAAAGGGCCCTGCAGGAGGCCTTGGACAACCTGATGCGGGGGAAGACCAGTTTCGTCATCGCCCACAGGCTCTCCACGGTGCGCGGCGCCGACTGGATTCTCGTCCTGGACCAGGGGCGCCTGGTGGAGCAGGGCACCCACGAGGAACTCCTGGCCCGGGACGGGCTCTACCGGCGCCTCCACGACCTGCAGTTCCAGGAGGCGTGACCCTCAATTCCCGGCGGGCGGAAGGGAGGAGAAGACCGTTCCCTCCCGGGGGGAGGCCAGGAGTTCGCCGAAGGTGAATTCTCCCTTCTCGTCCTTGCCGTAGGGAAGGAATACGTTGACGCAATACCCGGAGTTGTGCTCCAGGCCCACCTGGATGGCGTCGGTGGATTCGCCTTCTTTTCCGCCCTGGAGGGTCACGTCCACCACCAGTGCCGTGGCCTTGTAGTCCCCCGAGGCGGCGCCCTTTTGCATGGCTTCCTGGAGGAGGGCCAGGACCTGGGTGCTCTCGGGGTGCTGCTCGCCGGGGTCGATCGCGACCTGGATTGGAGCGTCCTGGGCGTCCAGGGCCAGGGCGAAGGGGTAGAACTCCCCGTACTTGTCGAGCATCTCCAGGGCGAAGGGGATGCCCTCGTTGAGCAGGAGTTCGACTTCTTCCTCGGGTTTCATGGGGGAGGCGCCTTTCTCTTCTCCCGGCCCTTTCTGGAATCGTGGAATTCTACCGGATCGGAAGCGTCCGGGCCAGGATCGTGGGGGTCGCCCCATCGCGGGACGACCGTCGGGGCGGCGCGAAGCGCCGCCCCTCGGGCGCCCCCTACTTCTTTTGGATGAGGCGGATCTGGGCGGCCACCTTGGGGTCTTTTTTCAGGGCGTAGCTTTTCTTCAGGTTTGCGAGGGCCCGGCGGAGGAGGGCCTTCCTTTTCTCCTTGTCTTTGGTGCGCACCGCCGCAAGGAGCTGGAAGTGCCCGAGAAAGCTCAGGTTCTTGGCCGAGGGATCGGCCTGGGCGGCCTTGGCGCACCACCTCACCGCCCCTTCCGGGTCGCGCAGCCGGTTCGCCAGGACCCCGAGGTTGCGGAAGGCCAGGGTGTAATCGGCCTTGATCGAGAGGGCCTTCTTGAAGAGCTTTTCTGCGAGAGGGAATTTGCGGAGCTTGTAACAGCAGACTCCCATGTCGTTCCAGACCGCCGGAGAGCCCGGGATCACCTTGGCCGCCTTGGCGTAGAGGAGAAGCGCCTTGGATGGCTTCCCCTTCTGGAGGAGCCGGTAGGCCCGGGCGGCCAGCGCGATGGCGTCTTCCACGGCCTTTCCTTTGGCCTGGTTCCCTCCGGTCCTGTAGCGGTCTTCCAGTTTTTTCGAAAGCCCCGCGGGCCGGCCCGAGGCCGTCTTGATCCGGAAGACGTATGGAGCGGTCTGGAGGAACTTCATGCCGCCCTCCATCTCCATCTCCAGGGTATACGTGCCTTTCTTCAGGTGGTATTTCGCCGGGAAATAGATGCGCCGGTCCCTGGTGATCTCCTTGCCCGTGCGGTCGAAGAGGCGCCCCACGCAGGTGAAGTGCTCCTTGGGGGCCTTCAGGATCTCGAAGGTGACCTCCTGGTCCTCGGTGAGGGTGAACTTGTAGAAGTCCCGGTCCTCCGCCGGGAGGAGAAGGGCCGTGAGCGGCGTGTCCGTGGGCACGGGCTTTGCCGTATGCACCGAATCGTTGGGTTCCAGAGGATCGGCCTTCAGGGGCAGGAAGGCGAAGTGCAGGACCGCCGGGGCCCTGCGCTGGTCGTCCTTCTCGCATTCCAGCCCGAGCCTTACGAAGGCTTCCTTGTCGATCCGGATCGCCCGGGGAAGTTGTCCGTGGGGAAGGATGCTTTTGTCCTTGGCGTTCACGACGTCGCAGACGACGGCGGAGGGCATGGGATCTTCGGAAGTGACGATCACGAAGCCGGGCTCCTTGGAGACCAGGTGGAAGTAATCGGAGCCCCGGGTCTCGAAACGGGTGGCAATATACGAAGGGACGTGGACCTCCGTCGCCTCGGTGATGTGATCGTTGGGCTCCGTCTTGTCCAGGTCTTCCTGGAGGCGGAGGTCCACGGTGTAGGGCTTTGTGTCGAAGCCCTCTTCCTCGCCCCAGATCTCCAGGTCGTAGGCCCCGGCGGGAAGCCACTTCAGGCAATCCAGGGGGCCGCTGTAGAACTCGTGGCCGTCCTGGTTTTTCAGGGTGGCCCGGATTCCCACGGGGCAGTCTTCGCCGTCCACCTTCGGTCCCCCCCGGATCTCCAGGTAGCCCGGTTTCTTCAACTCGAAGCGGTAGTGATCCTTGTCCCTGGGGCCGCAGATCCCGAAGGTGAGATGGGTGGGGAATTCCAGGGTCCGGGCGGTTTCCTTGGTGTCGTTGGGCTCCCCCGGGTCGAACTCGGGGATGAATTCCACCTGGAGCCTGGCGGGCTTTCGCCCCAGGCCCCGGACCCTGGAGAGGAAATCCACGTACCAGGTCCCGGGCGTGACCCGGAGGACGGGAGGAATCCCGGTCTCCTTGTAGGAGGGGGAAAAGAACCGGGTCTCCACGTCGGCCCCCCTGGCGGTCTTGAGAACGCGGGCGACCAGGTATCCTGTCTTCTCCACGCGGATCTTCCGGTATTCGTGGCGCTTCTTCCCGGAGAACAGGCAGGTGAAGGGCGGGCCCGGTTTCAGGCTCTTGGCCGTCAGAATGGACCGGCCGTCGGCCAGGGCGGCCACGGTGAGGGTGACGCCGGCCTTGGCGTCATAGGGATAGAGGGTTCCGGCAGGGGGAGACTGGGAGAGGACGACCCGGTTCAAGGTAGGGTGCTCCCTGGTCACGATCTTGATCCGGCGGAGGTAGTGCTTCCGGAGGATCCATAAGGCCCGGCGGTAGTCCCTGCCCACCACCTTGGGGACTTCCACCTTTGTGCCCTTTTCCGGTTCCAGGATGTAGGCGGAAATGGGGTGGACCGCGTCGATCCTCGTCCTGGGCTTGGGAAATTGGTAGCACACCTTGAACCACTTGGATGTTTCCTTTTCCCTGGACCGGCCGACCAGGATCCGCAGTTGCTTCCGAAAGGGCTCGGGGAACTTAGCCGCCGCGGCGGCCCTGGTGAGGCCTTGCAGGTTGGGCATCGTCATGGTGTAGGGACGGGAATAGACAAGGCGCACTCCAGACCGGAACCGGGCTTTGGTTCCCGCCGCGGGGCTCTGTTTCTCCACTTTGTATTTCCGGAAGTGACTATAGGGGGATCGGGTGTAGCGAGGTTCGGGGATGGGGTAGAGGCCGTTGCGGAACAGCTGGAACCTGGCCATCTTCAGGGTGAGGCCCGTCACGGAGGGGACCGTCACGACGGGCACGTTCTTTTCGATCTTTATGGTGAGTTCCCCCGGAACGCGGCGGGTTCCGGGGGCCCACCTTTTCAAGGGGAGGGTGTATACGCCTGGTTTTCCTTTGCGCCAACGGGCCACCCCCAGAAAGGCAGAGCCGCGGGGATTCTTGCCCCAGACCCGGAAGATCAACCAGGGGGAACCGTCCTTCAGTTTTTCCTTCAACGTGCAGGAATAGTTCCATGTGGGCGAAGTGGAGTCCTGGACGACGGGCGTTTGCCCGATCCTGGAAAAATTCAGTTTGAAGATGCCCCCCGAAAATATGGACTTCCTCTGGACGATCACCACGTAGGGATCCGAGATCTTTCGGCGGTGAAGAGGGCCCAGGTCCCTCAGGCCCTTGGCCCCGACGACGGTGACGGTCCAGGTCACCACCGGCCCCTGGCCCCATTTCTTTTTTCCCGTCTGCCCGAAGAGAGCCCCGGGGAGGAGGAAAGAGAGGGAGAAAAAGAGAGCGGTTTTGCGATAGATCTTCATAGAAAGACCTTCGGGAAAGGGGGGGCGGTTTCTTTACGGGACGAGAAAAAAAGAGGCGGAAACAGGAATCCCAAGGGGGGGATCACCCTTTTTCCAGGCCCGCTTTCCAGGCGCGCAGCGCCCTTTCGGTGGCGGCGGCGAGCCAGGCTTCGGCCTTTTTTCGGGCTTCTTCCAGGGAAGCCGGGCCGGGACAGAGGGAGAAGGCCGAGGTGAGGCCCTGCTCGAAGAGGGCCTCGTGGCCCGGGGCCAGCTCCCCAGCGAAGGCGAAAACCGGGACCCCGGCCTTCCGGGCAAGGCGGATCACCCCTTGGGGGGCCTTGCCCATGGAGGTCTGGGCGTCCAGCCGGCCTTCGCCGGTGAGCGCCAGCCGGGCGGCCTCCACCTTTTCCTGGAGCCTCACCGACCGGGCCACAAGCTCGAAGCCCGGCTCCAGGGTGGCCCCGAGAAACCCGGCCAGGCCCGCTCCCAGTCCTCCCGCGGCGCCCGCGCCGGGAAGGTCCGCCACGTCCCGGCCGAGCTGGTCCCGGAGGGCCCCGGCAAGGCGCCGGAGGCCTTCTTCCAGGATTTCCACCTCTTTTGGAGAAGCCCCCTTCTGGGGAGCGAAGACCCGGGCCGCGCCCTTTTCTCCTAGGAGTGGGTTCGTCACGTCGCAGGCCCCGAGGATCCGGGCTCCGGCCAGGGCGGGGTGGCGGCGGGAGGGGTCGATCCTTTCCAGGGAGGTCAGGGCGCCGCCTCCCGGGGGAAGCTCCTGTCCATCTTTGTCCAGGAGAGAGAATCCCAGGGCCCGGGCCATCCCCGCCCCGCCGTCGCAAGTAGCGCTTCCGCCCAGGCCCACGACGATTTCGCGCGCCCCCGCCTCCAGGGCCAGCCGGATCAACTCCCCCGTGCCGAAGGTGGAGGCCCGGAGAACGTCCCGCCTTTCCGGGGGAACCAGGGGAAGCCCCGAGGCGGCGGCCATCTCCACCACCGCCGTCTTTCCGTCTTCCAAAAGGCCGAAAAAGGCTTCCACCGGCTCTCCCAGGGGGCCTTGGACCCGGGCGGAGACTTTCTTTCCACCCAGGGAGGCGAGCAGGGCCTCCACGGTCCCCTCGCCCCCGTCGGCCAGGGGAACCTCCAGGACCTCTTCTTCCGGGAAGACGCGGCGGACCCCCTCGGCCAGGGCCCGGGCCGCCCGGGCCGCTGAAAGGGATCCCTTGAAAGAATCGGGCGCCGCCAGGATCAAGACAGCCTCTCTTTTTCGAAAGTGGGTTTCACCCCGGGACAGAAGGACCTTGCCGGGAGGCCCTGGGCGGGGCATGCCCCTTGCGGGCGGGGCCCTCCCTTCCTACCATCGGCCACGTGGAAGGTAATTTCGCAAAGCCGATTTTCAGACTTTTTCATCTTCTTTTCATTCCGATTCCGGAGAGGCCCGCCATGGATTCACGTTTTCTTTTTTCCGCGGGTGTCCTGCTCTCTCTGGCTGCCGGCGCGGCACAGGCCCAGGTCCAGGACATCTATCACCCTAAAGTCTACCGAAGCATCGAGGGTCCGGAAAAGTCCGCGGCCCCCTTCGGTGCCAGGTCCTCCTCCAAGGCGGGACGGATGTTCCACTGGCAGCAGATCCTGGACAACATCTCCTCCAAGACCTTCACCATCCGGAACATCGGAATCCGGCGGGACGGAACCGCTCCCTACGACTGGAGGTGGTACAACGTGGAGATGGAGATCGTCTTTTCCACCTCTCCCCACTACTCCTCCGCCGCGAGTCCCAGCTTCGCCGCCAACACCGGGAAGGACGCCGTGGTCATGCTGTCGCGGACCAAGGTCTTCTTCCCGGCGAGCTTCCAGAACGGAACCCTGCCCGAACCGGCGGAGTATTTCCTCCCCTGCGGCTGAGGCAAGAGTTTTACGCTGGCCGGCGGCCGGTCCCTCACGGTTGACTTCAAGGTCTACGACAACGACGCCTACACGAAAAACGGCGAGCCTCTCTACTTCGACGCCGTCTCTCCCGCCAGGGTTTCTCCGTCCGTGGAGTTCGGAAAAGGATGTTTCGCCCCCCGGCGGCACGGCTCCTTCCGGGGTTCCATGGGGTTCACCTGGACTTCCTCCGGGAACCCTGGATTCCGGTTGGAAGGAAATTGTTCGGAAGGGCCCATGTGGGGGAGTCCCGCCTTCGCGCTCCTGGGGACGAGGAAACTCGCCAGCCCTCTCCCCCTCTACCCGGCGGAATGCAGGCTCTACCTGGACCCGGCGGCCATGCTCATCCTCGGGCCCTGGAGCCTGGACTACCGGGGACGCCTCTCCCTGGGCGGAGCCAAATCCATCGGTTTCCTTCCCTCGGACCCCTCTCTTTCGGGGGCCCGTTTCTACGGCCAGTTCGCGGCCGTGGGCGGCGATCCCTGGAACCGGGGGGTCTACCTCTCCAACGGAATCCACATGCAGATCCCCTACATGTGGGCCAAGGGAACGGGACCGGATACGGCGACCATCGTCGCCTCCGGGGCGGGGGCCCTCACCGCCGCCCGGGGCACGGTGAAGAAGAACTTCGGCCTGGTCTTCGTCCTCTCGCCTTGAGGCGGGTCTGCTCCCATTCCGCCGGGAAACTGGAAGATCCCCGGGCCCGGGGTTGAAATGGGGGTATGAGCAAACAGGTATTCGTGACCCGCCGGATCCCCAGGGAGGGGTTGGATCTCCTCGAAGAAGGAGGCGTGGAGTTCGAGGTCTTCGGCGGGGACCGCCCCATCGGGCGGGAAGAACTCCTGGAGGGCGTGAGGGACAAGGATGGCCTTCTCTGCCTTCTCACGGACCGGGTGGACCGGGATGTGATGGAGGCCGCCCCCGGGCTTCGGGTGATCTCCCTCTACGCCGTGGGCTACGACAAGGTGGATCTCCGGGAGGCGACCCGCAGGGGGATCCTGGTCACCAACACGCCGGGCGTTCTCACCGACGCCACGGCGGACCTGGCCTGGGCGCTTCTTTTCGCCGCCGCCAGGCGGGTGGTGGAGGCGGACCGCTTCTTCCGGTCGGGGAAGTGGAACGGCTGGGGGCCTTTGCAATTCTTGGGGGCCGACATCACGGGTCGGACCCTGGGAGTGGTGGGGGCCGGGCGGATCGGAGCGAACTTCGCGAAAAAGGCCAAAGGCTTCGAGATGAAGGTGCTCTATGTCCATCCCCGGAGGAAGGCGGAGCTGGAGGAGGAACTGGGAGCCCGCCGGGTCTCCCTGGAGGAGTTGCTGAGAGAATCGGACTTCGTCTCCCTCCACGTTCCCCTCACGGAGGAAACGAGGGGCATGATCGGCGCCGCGGAACTTTCCCTCATGAAGCCTGGGGCCGTGCTGGTCAACACTTCCCGGGGCCCCGTGGTGGACGAGAGGGCCCTGGTTGCGGCCTTGCGGGAAGGCCGGCCCGCCGCGGCGGGCCTGGACGTGTATGAAAACGAACCCCTCCCGGCGCCGGGGCTCACGGACCTTCCCAACCTGGTCTGCCTGCCCCACATCGGGAGCGCCACCGTTGGGACCCGGACACGCA
>Ga0256831_1000792_pt1 | contig 16816 bp, 25 predicted proteins | sample 132544metaG_FD_189087 | JGI IMG/M metagenome (GOLD analysis project Ga0256831, IMG submission 189087) | Hydrothermal vent microbial communities from Lau Basin, Pacific Ocean - 132-544 | ecosystem: Environmental > Aquatic > Marine > Hydrothermal vents | place: Pacific Ocean: Lau Basin | collected...
AACTTGCTACGAAAGAAGATGTAGGCATCATTGAGGAAAAGTTAGAAACACTTAACAAAAAAATAGAACTCCTTGATACAAAGATAGAGTTTGTCCGGCGGGAAATGAGAATACTGTTCTATGTTCTGTTAGCCTTTATGGTTCTGCTGAATAAAGGAACAGTGGAGTTTATCTTTAAAGTATTAGGTTTGATAAAATGATAAATTCAGAATGTATAAGTGTTAATCTCGTTTGCAAGTTTGCAACAAAAAGGGCTTATGCCCCAAAGAGAAAGCTTGACATTATAGGATAGCGGATGATAAATTTTGAGCTGAAGATATTTCGGAACAACCAATTTAGAAAAACTTTTATGGGGAGGTCCCAGATGAGGAAAGCACTGAAAGCAGTGACCCTGATGGGTCTTGCAGCAGCTCTCATTGCTCCTGCTGCTACAGTTAAAGCTGCCGACATGGATATGGGCAGCACAAAAGTAACAATCGGCGGCCAGTTAAGAGAAAGGCTTGAGTGGTATGCAAATGAAGCAGGAAGCGGTGCAGGAAGAGAAGTAGGTGGAACTTACAGAGCAAGGCTCAAAATCAAAGCTGAGCTTTCAGATGGTGTAACAGCCGTATTCGTTCCACAGGCTGTAGGAGCATGGGGTCAGAATGGACAGGGATTAGGCCTTGATACAGGTGACAACCAGATTTTCAAAATGCATGAAGCTTATATGCTTCTTGCTAACCCATTTGGAATCAACAACGTAATTGTTAAGATCGGTCGCCAGGAAGTTAACCTCGGCAACCAAAGGCTCGTAGGTGCTGTAGGTTGGTCTCAAGTTGGAAGGTCCCTTGACGGTATCTTAGTTGGATACGTTGCTGGAGACTACGGACTTGCTGGTTTCTTCTACGGAAAGCTCTATGATGAAGCTACAGGAGCAGGTCCATGGCTTAAGCAAGGTCAAAAGGATCAAGATATTGACCTTTACGTTGCAACATGGCAGGGTAAGTTCAAGCCATTCGGAATTGGCGGAACTTATGAGTTAACTGATATTTACGTTAACCCAACAACAAACTATGCTAAAAATCCCGATATCGGCGTTAAAGATGGAATTGACCTCAACATCAACACAATTTACGGTCGCGTAACACCTACTTTTGATACAGACTTTGCAAAAATCAAGCTTAACTTAGAAGGTGCTTACCAGAGCGGAAATGCAGACTTTATTAAAGCTAACCTATCTCCTGATGGTAAGAAAAATCACGACTTTGATGGCTACTTCTTCAGCGTAGGTGCTGGTGCTGACTTTGACCAAGTTACCTGGGCTCCAAGCGTATTCGTTGGATACGACTACTACTCCGGTGATGACAACAAGTCTGGTGATTACGATGCATTCTGGTCTGTCCTTCCAACAGCTCACAAGTGGTTAGGTCACTCTGACGTTCTCTGGCGTGACAACGTCTACCTCTTCAACGGGAAAGGCCTTGTAAACGAAATTACACAACGTTCTCCTGGTGTTGAAGACCTTTACCTCAAACTTGACGCTAAGCCTCTTGATAGACTTACAGTCGCTCTTGATCTCCACTACTTCCAAACAGCAGAAGACTATGCAGTAGACACCAAGAATAAAATTTATGGTGTAAAACCTGATAAATATAAAGGTCCTACTTCTGATGACATTGGTTGGGAAACAGATTTAGCTCTCAAGTACAAGTACAGCAAGAACCTCTGCCTCAGCCTCGGATGGGATCACTTTGATCCGGACAGTGACTTTGGTAAAGCATACCTTGGTGGAAACGACGACGCTGAAGACCACATCTGGGCTCAGGCTGATCTCAAGTTCTAAGGTCAGTTAATTCAATAAACTATGAAGGGGGCTTCGGCCCCCTTTTTTATTTTGTGGGAAAAGATGGAACAGGAGGAAACAGAAGTTAGACTGAAGGAAACTGAAATGAGAGCTATTAAGAGTTCTGTCAGGAGCTTTGACTCACAGGCTGAGATTTACATTTTCGGCTCAAGAGCAAAGCCTGACAGGAAAGGTGGCGACATTGATATACTTGTTGTATCGGACGTTATAGGCTGGAAGGAGAGGAGAAAAATAAGAGTGGAACTGATTAAACAGTTAGGAGACAGAAAGATTGATCTACTGGTTGCAAGAAGAAAAGAGATAAAAGAGAACCCGTTTTTTCAATTAGCTATTGCAGAAGGAGTTAAAATTTGAAAAGAAAGCAGGCAGAAGTTTTTGTTCAAAATCTTAGCGACTTCAAAAAGTGCCTTTACTGGCTTGAGAAAGCGCAGGAAAAGGTTAGAAATATAAATGTCAAAAGCCTTCAGGATTTAAATGAGGAAGATTTAGAGAAAATAGAATCCTTTTCTCCAGGTTTTCAAGAGCCGTTGATATGTTAATCAATCGGATTCTAAGGGGAATAGATATACTTGAGTTAGAGGATGTGGGAACAAAACTTGACATTGTAATCAGGGCAGAAAAGAGAGGTTTTGTTGATAGTTACGAGAAGCTGATAGCCATGAAAGATTTAAAAAATGAACTGGCTTATGAATATGTAGGAGAAAGACTTATTTCAAAGCTTGATGAAGTCAAAGAGTTCTCAGAAAAACTGCTAGAGATAGGAAACAGGGTTATTGAGTATGGAGAGAGGGAGCTCCTTTTTCCCGAAAGAGAAGGAAATTACTGAAGCACTCCTCAACTTCTGTGTTCCTGAAAGAATTATCCTGTTTGGCTCAAGGGCTAAGGGAACCAATACAGAGAGATCTGACATTGATCTGTTCGTTGAGTGTGAAAATTTGAGTTTGAGGGAAAAGAGGAAAATCAGAGAGGCGGTTGACAGAGCAGCCGGAATATACTCAGTGGATATAATTTTCAGCGATGAAGTTAGCAGAGAGTTCAAAGAGATAGTAAAAAGGGAAGGAGTTGTAGTTTGGAAAAAGCAGAGGTAGTTCTTCAGATTGAAAGGTTAAAAAGTGCCTTTAACCGATTAAAAGAAGCTGTAGAAAGGGTTAAAGACGATTTGGACAGAGATGGAACCATCCAGCGGTTTGAGTTTACTGTGGAGCTCCTCTGGAAAACTCTTAAAAAAGTTCTGGCATACAACAAGGTTGAATGCTTCTCTCCGAGGGACTGTGTTAAAAAGGCGTTCCGTTTCGGAATCATTGACGATGATGAGATTGTTCTTGACATGTTAGAAGACAGGAACAGGAGCTCCCACATCTACAGCGAGGAAGAAGCGGCAAAGATATATGAGAGGATTTCAAAGGTTTACGTTCCCGCCATTGAAAAGCTTTTAAAACAGATTGAAGAGAGGGTTTAAAAGTCTTGACACACCGTTTTGGCCAGCCTATATTTTCCACCGTCAGTTAGCGGGAGTGGCGGAATCGGCAGACGCGCCGTCTTGAGGGGGCGGTGCCCTTACGGGCGTGCGGGTTCAAATCCCGCCTCCCGCACCACTTAATCTTCCTCTCCAGTTACCAATCTCTTAAGCCTTTCAGCCTGTTCCTTCGTTCCGATAATAATTAAAGAATCTCCTTCAAGAACCATCGTAGTTGAAGTTGGATTAAGAATAAATGAGCCGTCTTCCCGTCTTATTCCTATAACTATAACTCCGGTTTTCTTTGGAATATCAAGGTCTTTCAGGAGTTTTCCGTGGAAGGGAGAACCTTTTGGAACTTTTACCTCTTCAAGTCTTAAATCTATTTCGCCGTGGTGTGTAACAATGTCTAAGAAACTGACAACGCTGGGGCGGATTGCAAGGGAGGCCATCCTGAGTCCGCCTATTACGTTGGGAAGGATCACCTCTGTTGCACCTGCCCTTTTCAGCTTTATTACGTTCTCCTCTCTGTTTGCCCTGGTAACAATCCTAAGACGGGGATTCAGGTTCTTTGCAGAGAGGGTTATGAAGAGGTTATCTGCGTCGTCTGCCGTTGCAACTATGAGGTTTGAAGCAGACTTAACTCCCGCCTTTAAAAGGGTTTCATCTTGAGTGGCATCGCCGTGGATGTAGATAAGGTTCGGGTAATGCTCCTTTGCTTCCTCAATTTTTTCCTCGTCTTTCTCAATAACAACAAAAGGAACCTTCTCTTTGTAGAGCTCTTTTATGGCAGCCTGACCGGTTCTTCCAAGGCCGCACACAATTGTATGGTTCTTCAGCTTTGCAACCATTTTCTCCATCCTCTTTACGGTTAGGATTTTCTGGAGCTCCCCTTCAAAAATCATAGCAGCAACGGTAGAAGCCCCATAGGCAAAAACGGCAAAGGCAACAACGATAACAAGCATTGTGAATATCTTTCCCGCCGGGGAAAGAGGATGGGCCAGATGGTAGCCAACCGTTGAAATGGTTATTATGGTATGCCACAAACAGTCTAACCAGGACCAGCCCTCTATAAGGTGAATACCAACGGTAGAAAAGAGAACTAAGAGAAGGAGAACGGATAAAATTGTTATAAACTTCTTTAACGGCTCTCTGTAGTCCATCGCAACCCTATTTATTAAAAGTTTAACAGGAGTTAAAAGTGAAGTTCAAGTTCTTTTTCGTCGGGAAAATTCCCAGTAAAGCGAACTACAAAAAGATTTCCCACAGAAGGATCAACGGCGAAATGAAGCCGTTTATCGTTAACAACCCTGCAGTCTTGAAATCTCAGAAAGAGGCTCTGTGGCAGCTTCACGTTCAGAAGCTCTCCTACGGTCTCTCAAATTTTCCCATTGAGAGGCCCGTTAAAGTATCTCTTATTTTCTACCTTTCGGGAAGGGTTAAACAGAGGGACATTGATAACGCTGAGAAATTTGTAGGAGATATTTTAGAGAAGGGAGGCGTTTTAAAACGGGACTCCCTTATATACAGAAAAGAGAGGGTTGAGAAGCGAATAGGCATAAAAGGGTTTCCTGAAGTGGTTTACATAGAGATTGAGGAGCTTTCAGACGAGGAGAAGCTTGACCACGAGAAGGGAAAGCCGAAATTTCCAGAAGAGTTTTATCAGTTTTTGAAGAAAATGAAGATGGAGCTCCCCAATGAAGGTTGAGATAGATGTTAAGGTTCCTTTAGAGTCAAACCTTGAGGAGGAGTTAAAAAGGTTTGGAATTGAGAAGTATGAAATTCTGAGGGAATCTATAGACGCAAGGAAGAAGCCGGCATTTGTCTACAGGGTTCTAACAGACTTACCGGAAGAGAGGGCCCGGGAACTTTTTGAGAAAGGAGTAGCAAGGGAGCATAGGCCGGTTCCAGAGGTTCAGATTCCAAAAGTAAGCCGGAAAAAGAGGGTTCTGATTGTTGGAACCGGGCCAGCAGGTCTTTTTTCTGCATACGTTCTTTCAAAGGCGGGGCTTGAGGTTGTTGTTGTAGAGAGGGGGAAACCGGTTGAGGAGAGGGTTAAAGACGTTGCAAGGTTCTGGAAAGAGAGGAGGTTAAACGAGAACTCAAACGTTCAGTTCGGCGAAGGCGGGGCAGGAACCTTCTCAGACGGAAAGCTGACAACACGGGTGAAGGACAGGAAGAAACATTTTGTCTTTAAAACGCTGGTTGAGTGCGGAGCTCCCGGTGAAATTCTGTATAAGAGCAAACCCCACGTTGGAACAGACATATTAAGGGAAGTTGTAGCAAACTTCAGAGAGAAGCTTAAAAAGTTAGGTGTTGAATTCAGGTTCTCAACGCTTCTCACCGAAATTCACAAAGAGGGAAGCCGTATAGTTTCTGCAACCTTCAAAAATTTAAAAGAGAACAGGAAATACTCTGAAGAGTTTGACTTTTACTTTTTAGCTCCTGGAAACAGCGCAAGGGATACCTTTGAGATGCTAAAGAGGGCCGGGGTGGAGCTCTCTGCAAAGCCCTTTGCCGTAGGATTAAGGGTGATCCACAGGCAGAAGACGATAAACAGGGTTCAGTACGGCAGGAGGTGGTTTAAGAACCCAAAGCTTCCGCCGGCAGAGTATCTGTTTACCTACAAAGGGAAGGAGAGGAACGTTTACACCTTCTGCATGTGCCCGGGAGGATACGTTATCTGCGCCTCTTCTGAGAAACACACCGTTGTTACAAACGGAATGAGCAACCACGCCAGAGACAGCGGCTACGCCAACAGCGCCGTTGTGGTTCAGCTCTTCCCTGAAGATTTTGAGAACGACCCGTTTAAGGCAATAGAGTTTCAAAGGGCTTTAGAGAGGGCAGCTTTTGTTGTTGGAGGAAGTGACTACTCAATGCCGGCTCAAACGGTATGGGACTTTATAAACGGTGAAACATCATCGGACCTCATAGAGGGGGGCTACATACCGGAAATAAGGAGCGCCCGTTTAGACAGGCTCCTTCCCCCGGAGATCTCTGAACCCATAAAAGAGGCGTTTCTCCACTGGTATGAAAAGGTCTCCTTTTTCGTTCCGTCAAACGCAACTTTAGTTGGAGTTGAGACGAGAACCTCATCGCCGGTTCGGATAGTGAGAAACGGGGACTTTACCTCCGTTTCTGCTGAAAACCTTTACCCGATAGGTGAAGGAGCCGGCTACGCAGGGGGAATTACGAGCTCTGCCGTTGATGGAATTAACGGAGCTCTCTCACTCCTTGAGAAGTTAGTTTAAGAGCGGTTTTGTTCTCTTAATAGAGGAGTAGAGGGAAGAGAGGATAAAGATAAGGGCTAAAGAGCTTATGACGAATTCCGGTATGTGGATAAAAAGCTCAAGGAGCATCATTATTCCAAGAGCTCCTATTCCCCAGTGGGCGCCGTGCTCTAAGTAGGGAAGCTCCTGAAGTTTCCCCGATTCAACAAAGTAGAGGGTTAAGGAGCGGAGAATAAAAGCGCCAACAGAAAGACCTACAGTGATTATTATCAGGTTCTGGCTGATGGCAAAGGCTCCTACAGTTCCGTCTAATGAGCAGGAAGCATCAAGGAGCTCCAAGTAGATAAATGCCCCTAAACCACCCCCAGAAAGGCCTCTCTTTTCCTTAAAGTAGTCTATTGCGCTCTTTACAAAGTGGACTATCTCAAAGAGGAGAACTCCTAAAATCATTGCAAGGATAATGTCTGGCTCTCTTTTTAGGTAGCCTATCAGAAAAATTACAGAGAGGGCGATTATCAGCTTAACCTCCCCAAGCTTGGCTATTTTTGAAGCAAAGTCTTCAAGAACTCTTATCCAGTGGAGCTCCTTTCCGGCGTCAAAGAGCCAGTTGACAAAAACCATAAGGAGGAAGGAACCGCCAAAGGCAAGGATTAAAGGCTCTGCAGACTCAAGGTAGCGGGCGTAGGTTTCAGGCTCTTTAAAGGCCAGATCAAGAACCTTACTGAACGAAAGACCAGAGGTGAGAACAACTATCAGAACGGGAAACAGAAATCTCATTCCGAAAACAGCAATAACCATTCCCCAGGTGAGGAAACGGCGGCGCCATACCCGGGAAAGGCCCGAAAGGATAACGGCGTTCATAACGGCGTTGTCAAAGGAGAGGGATATCTCAAGGAGGGAAAGTGTCGTTCCCTCAAAAACCCCCTTTACTCCCATGTAGAGGAACTCAACAATCCAGCTGACGATAAAGGTTAAAGCAAATTCACTCAGAAGTTTTTTCAGTTTCACCTCTTCTCCCTGAAGGGATGACATCAGCGGGATTCTATCAGAGAGAGGAACTTTTCAACAACCGTTTCCGGTTCAATTTCAAAACACTTCTGCTCTCTGCACTTTGTCTTCCCGTGAAGTGAACAGGGAGAACAGGGAAGGTTTTTAGTGAGGGCAACTCCCTCATCTAAGTAGGGAGCAAAACCGAAGGCCGGATGGGTAGGGCCAAAGATGGCAACAACCGGCCTTTTCACAGCCCTTGCCATGTGGACAACGGCAGAGTCGTTTGAGATAACTCCTAAAGAGAGGGAAATGGCCGCAACGCTCTCCATAACTGAGAGTTTACCGCAAAGGGAGAGAGCTCCCCTACTCTCTAAAAATCTTCCCGCTTCTTCCTCTTCCTTACCTCCAAGAACAACAGGGTTAAAACCCTCTTTTCTGAGGAGCTCCACCACTCTGCCGAACCTCTCAATCGGGTAGCGCTTCGTTTTCCAGCGAGCTCCCGGAGCAACAACAACGGCGTTCTCTGGAACAAACCGGGAAACCCGCCTCTTCAAAGGTTCATCAATAAACAGACAGGGCCTCGGATTTTCCACTTCTACTCCTGCCTTCCTGAGGGCTTCGGCGTAGAGTTCCGGAACGTAGAGCCATTTGGCCTTAAAGGGCTTAAAGAGAACCATGAGCCGCCGCAAGACGGCCTTTTTTGGGTAAACGTGAAAGCTAAAAGGGAGGAGTTTTCTGAGAACTTTTGTTCTGAGAACGTCGTGGAGGTCAAAGCCCACGTCAAAAGGGGGGAGCTCCCGGGCAAACTGTCTGATACCTGAAAAGGTCTTAAGTTTCTGCCTCTCTACCTCAATAACCCTATCAACAAAAGGTTGCCCCCTTAAAACTTCTCCAAAGGGCTTAAAGGTAAGAAAGCTAACCTCAAAACCTGCCTCTTTAAGGGAAGGCAGAACAGAGGTTGTGAGAATCACATCCCCGAGGGAGGAGAAACGGACAATCAGAGCTCTCATTCATCTACAGGCTCAAACTTATCTTTCGTAGCTCCACAGATAGGGCAAACCCAATCGTCTGGAAGGGCCTCAAAGGGAGTTCCGGGAGGTATGTTGCTGTCGGGGTCTCCCTCGTCAACGTTGTAGATGTAGCCGCAAACCGTACACCTCCAGAGTTTATGTCTAACTTCCACAGCTTCCTCCATTTCACGGTTATAGTTTTAAGTATAGGAAATTTTCGGAGGGAGAGATGGCAGAAAGAGTTAAACAGAAAACACCTAAACTGGAAGTTCTAAAACCCAAGGCTCCCATAAGAAGGTACGACGTTTTTGCCGAGTGGAACAGAATAAAAGCGGAGAAAGAGTTTGGATTCCCTGAAGATGAAGCAAAAGCCTACGGCCTTGCAGTAGCAAAGGTTGTAGCAGCGAGGAAGTTCTACGGCCACAGGTTAAAATACCGGGGAGCAACGAGAGCCTACATAGAGGGAAAAACAGAAGAAAAGTGGTGGCGGAAACTTGCAACGCCAGAAGAGTTTAACGAGAAGATTATAAACAGAATGGGAAAAGACTTCTACGAGAAGGTTTTTAGACCAGCAATAGAGAAAGCTTACCAGGAAGGAAAGGACTATATGGATATAAGAGATTCTATAAGAGAAGAGTGGAACAGGCTGATTAAGGGGGGTTAAATGTCCTCCGTTATTGGCTACCTTGAGATTGAAGTCCAAATTCCCCACGCCCACTCTCTGAAGGAAAAACGGGCTGTTGTAAAAAGAATAACTGAGAGGCTTAAGGGGAAGTTTAACGTTTCCGTAAGTGAAATCGGCGAACAGGACAAGTGGCAGAGGAGCAGGATAGCCATTGTAACTGTAGGAACAAGTCCCAAAGTTGTTGACGCAACCCTTGAAAAGAGTGTTAAGTTCGTTGAGGAGATCTTCCCGGGCTTTGTTACAGGATACCGAAAAGAACTGCTTTAATTTAAACATATAGTAAAATTTTGTAAAACCTAAGGAGAGCCATCCTTAATGGCAAAAATTGAGGTTTATCTTTACAACAGGATACTCAGAGATGCTTTAAAGGAGCTCCTTAACAAAATTGAAATCGTTGAACCCTCTACGTTGGAGGAGTGCTCAATTCTGTTTGTAGATAAACCCGTCATAAAAGAAACAACAGTTGAAAAAGCAATAAGAAGAGGAGTAAAAATACTGTTAGTTGATACCGGCCTCTCAGAGGAAGAGACAGTTTTTCTGGTCAAAAACTTCCCCATATCGGGAATAATATACCCGGAAATGGATATAAAACTTCTTAGAAGATGTATAGAAAGGGTAAATTTAGGGGAAAATTGGTTTAAAAGGGAGTTCCTTTCTGTTATCTCAAGGCGAAAAGAGACCCTCCACATTTCCCAACTAACAGAAAAGGAGAAAAAGGTAATTGATCTTTTGATAAAAGGGAAAACAAACAAGGAAATAGCAAAGGAGTTAGGGCTGGCAGAGCAGACAATAAAGTACTACATGAACCAGCTCTTTAAAAAAACAGGCTGTTTAAACAGGACCTCTCTCATCAGTTTCCTGTCAAAGATCTACCCGTACATTAAAGGCCAAAAGCAGAAATAAGGAACCACTCCATAACAGACTGGGGTTTTCCGTAAAATTTCAGGTAGTATCGGGCTCTGTTAATGAGCTCTTCCCACCTCGGAGCTCCCCCCCTCTCAAAAACAACAACCTCTAAAGAGTCAAAAAAGAGGAGGGCATCTTCCCTGCTGAGCTTCCCGAATTTCTCAGAGAAGGAAACAACTTTTTTTAACCTATCGCTGTTTTTGAGAAGGCCCGTGAACTCCTCAATCAGGTCGGCAACGGGAGTTTCAAGGAGTTTAAGAGCATTTCCCACGCTTCCCCGGGCCAGCTTAATAACCTTCCCATCGGCCTTAAATCCCATTTTTTCAACTATGTAGGCAACGCTTGAGTCGGGCAGAGGGCCGAACCGGAAAACCCTGCACCTGGAACGGATAGTCGGAAGGATAGACTCCTCGTTTCTACCTATCAGACAGATGTAAGCGTAAGCCGGAGGCTCTTCCAGCGTTTTCAGGAGGGCGTTGGCTGCCTCTCCCCTCATCTCGTCAGCCCTGTCTATGATAACGGCCTTTCCGGAACCGGAAGCAGGTTTTGTGAAGAGCCAGGAAGATATATCCCTGACCTCATCAACGGTAACGGGCTTTTCAACTCCAGCTTCTTTTACGTTAAAACCACCTTTGCAGAGGGTTGAAAGGAGCTCCCGGGCAACGGTTCTCTTTCCAACACCTTCCGGCCCTACAAAGAGGGAGCTCTGTGGGAAAGCTCCCTCCTCAACCAAACGTCTGAGCAAACCTAACTGCCTTGAGTGACCAACAATACCGTTAAAGAGCACCCATCCTCCTTAAAACTTCAGAAAGTATACGGCGGTGAAGTTCTTCAACGCTTTTTGTTCCATCAAGAACCAAGAACCTCTCCGGCTCTCTCTCAGAGAGCTTCAGGAACCCTTCACGAACCCTTCTGTGGAACTCTAAAGCCTCAGACTCCATTCTATCCTTTCGCCTGTCTGAGATCCTTTTAAACGCTTCTTCAACCGGAAGGTCAATAAGAACGGTAAGGTCGGGTTTCAATCCCCCGGTAGCCTCACTGTTCAATCGGTCAATGAGCGAAATGTCTATCCCCCTTCCGTAACCCTGATAGGCAACCGTAGAGTCTATAAACCTGTCGCAGATAACTACCGCTCCCTCCTGAAGTGAAGGCCTTATCAGGTTCTCAACGTGAAATGCCCTTGCTGCCTCGTAAACGGAGAGCTCTGCAAAAGGTGGGAACTTTTCATCTCGGGGTTTTAAAAGGAAGGAGCGGAGCTCCTCTGCAGCAGGAGTCCCTCCCGGCTCTCTCGTATAAACTACAGGAAAACCCTTATCTATTAAGGCTTCACACAGCAGTTTAGACTGGGTTGTCTTTCCGCAACCCTCTATTCCCTCAAAAGTTATAAACATCTAATCCCCCAGAAGTTCTGAGCGGGAAAGCCTGCTCTTTTTCTTCGGTTTCTTCTTAAAGAATAGACTGAGAATTGGGCCAGATTCCTTAACAGCTACAGAACCTACAATTGATGAGAGCAGAACGTAAATAGCCGTTAAAGGAACAACTGCAGGGTTGGTTGCAGCAACAAGGATTGAGAACTCACCTCTTGGAAGAAGCATAAAACCGGCAGAGATTCCCCTTTTCAGAGACAGACCGTAGAGCTTTGCCGAAACGATTCCCGTAAGAACTTTCGTTATAAAGGTAAAGAGAAGAACAATGAGAAGAGGAACAACGAGGGAGAGGGAAAACTGAGAGAGGTCTGTCGTGAGGCCGAAGGTTAGAAAGAAGAGAGCTCCAAAAAGATCTCTGTAGGGAATCACAACCGACTCTATCTGTTCTTTGTGGGAGCTCTCTGCAAATAGGGTTCCGGCTGCAAAGGCCCCTATGGCCTCGGAAAGGCCAAAGCCTAAAGAGACCTCAACAAGGAGGAAAAGAACCGTTCCAATGAGGAGAACTGTAAACTCTGCTGCCGTTCCTATTTTGTTGAAAGCAAGGTCAACAACTCTGTTGAAGTTCTTAACAAAAACAACAGCTATGAAGATGAAAAGGGCAATCTTTACAACAACCCTTAAAATACCCACCGGGTCTGTGGAACCTTCTGAAAGCCCTACGAGAACGGCAAGGAGCGTTGCAGCAGCAATGTCTTCAAAAACCAGAATGGCGAGAACAGGCTCCACCTCCGGGTTTGCAAGCTTCTTAAGGTCTATAAGGAGCTTTGACACTATCGCCGATGAGGTGGGATAGAGGGCAACGGAGAGTGTAAAGGCCTTAAGACCATCAAATCCTATCAGTTTTAACAGGAAAAACGCTGGAAACAGATTGAGTAACAGGTCAACAAACCCTACAGAGAGGATGTTCTTTAAGTTTCTCTCCATTTCAGCAAGAGAGAACTCAAGGCCTATGTAGAACAGCAGAAGAACAACTCCCAAAACCTCAAATATGTGGACGTTGTGGGCATGGATGAAGAGCGAAAGGAGTAACCCTGCCACTATGTAGATGGGAATAACCGGAAATTTAACGTAGTAGGAAACGATGTAGGAGAGGAGGAGAGCTCCCATAAAGAGAGAAAGAAGCGTTAAGAAGTGCTCCATTACTTCGTCTCTCCCTCCACCTCTTTAACAAACCTTTTTACGTTCTCAAGGGTTCCAACAACAACTAAGGTATCTCCCGGCTCTATCCTGAAAAGTGGAGAAGGAGAAACGATAACGTTTTCATCCCTTATAACGGCAACAACGATAACACCAAACCTTTTTCTAATGTCAAGCTCTTTAATAGTTTTACCTGAAAGAAAGGAGTTTTCCGGAACTTTTACCCACTCAAAAACGAGGTGTTTCATCAGGAATCCTATCTTCTCCTCGTCGGAAGTAGGCTGGAAGAGAGCTCCCACCAGAATTGTTCCGAGGGTTCTTGCTTCTTCGTCGGTCAGCTCAATTACCGCCGTAGGCTCTTCACTGTCGCCCTCAAAGTAGTAGATCTCTCTCTTTCCCGTGTAGTGGATAACAACAACAATCGTATCTCCACTCTCTGTTCTTATTGAGTACTTTTTACCTATTCCGGGAAGTTCTCCTTCTTTCACAAACATTTAACCCTCCTTCAACTCCTTCTCGGGAATAACAACTTTGAATACGCCCCTTAAATCACCCGGCCGGTATCCCAGAGCTCTATCGTGGGGGTACTTCTCCTTAAGAACCCTCAGAACTTCAGGGTTCATCCTTGCAGGGTCTCCGTGGCAGTTGAGGCAGAAAGGAGCAACTCTGATGGGCTTGTAGTAGATAACAACTCTCTCTCCGTTCTCTTCAGACTCTGCAATGTAGTAAGGGGGAAGCTTTCCTTCTCTCAGTTTCTCTTTAAAGTAATTGATAACCTTAAGGTCAAGACTATCTGGCCTGTCGGCCGGGTTCCTGTAGCGGTCTGAAACCCTCTTTACCTTAACCACCACAAGCTCTCTGTTTACTTTCTGCGTAAGCTTCTGGGCCTTATCTGCGCAGAAATCAATGGCCTTGGGAAACCCTCCCTCTTTCAGAGCCATTCCAAGGTTTGTCTTAAGCTCTCTCATCAGTTTCATAACCGCTTCGTTTCCAATTCTTACCGCCCTCTCTTTCTCCGTTTCTGTAAGGCTTCTCTGAGTGTGAACGCAGCCGAAAATAAAAACCGGTATCAGAAGAGAGAGAGCTCTCCTCATCTCACACCTCCCTGCCGATGGTCAGAGTTCCACAGCCTCCCAACGGGTCTCTTCTGAACCTGTTGCTGAGGGTAACCCTTACTCCCATCTCCCTGAGCTTTAGAAAGGCCCTTTCGTACTCCTCGTCTGTAAGCCCTTTTAGCTCCACTCCAGAAATTGGGTTGTAGGCCATGAGCATAACGGTCATTCTGAACTTTCTGGCAAGCTCTCCCAGCGCCTTAAGGTCTTCCTCTGAGTCGTTTACTCCTTTTATGAGAAGGTAGCCTATCTGAAACTTCTTCTTCCTTGAGGAAGAGGCCCCTTTGAAGTACTCCTCAACTTCACTGAAAACCTGTTCAAGGGGAACGGACACACCGAAAAGTTTTCTCCTCTTCTCCTCAGAAACGGCGTGAACCGAAATTGTTAAACCGTCGTGGGGAGCTCTCATAAGCTTTCTGAACCCTTCAAGAGGATAACCGGTTGTACTTACTGTTACTTTAAGGCCCTCTCTCTTAAACATCTCTATAGCTTTAACAACTTCATCGGCGTTGGCAGAGGGCTCACCTATTCCGGCAATGGCAACGCCTTTTATGGGGAGCTCTCCCTTTAAAAGCTCGTACTGTTTAAAAATCTCTTCGGCAGTTAAACTCCTCTTTAAACCGTTCTTCCCTGAAGCACAGAAGAGGCACCTTACAGGGCAACCCACCTGAGAAGAGACGCAAAGCCTCTCTCCCTTATAAAAGACCGACTCAATCCTGTAACCATCCTCGGTTTCAAATACAAATAGCCTGTTTAAAGGGCTCTTAAGCTCCTTAATTACTCTCATCACCTATCACTCCAGCTTTTGTAAAACATCTGAACCTGTCGTCCACTTTCTCTTTCAGTTTCTCTATATACTGATTCCACTGGTCTTCAGTAACAAAAGTACGTATAGGAAAAGCAACTCTCCCTTTTTCTTCAATCTCAACTGTTAGCATTTCAAGGGGAACATTTATGTCAACCACCTTTCCTCTTCCCTCAGGCGTATCAACAAACTCTCCAACTTCCGGAAGAAACTGCCTTATGTAGTAGTTGGCCTCTTCGTACTTGAGGCAACACATAAGCCTTCCACACGTTCCGGAAAGTTTGGCAGGGTTAGGGGGAAGGCCTTGAAGCTTTGCCATATTCAGCGAAATGGAGTGGAAACACTCAAGGAAAGACTTGCAGCAGCAGATGTTTCCACACATACCAACGGCTCCAACCATCTTTACTTCGTCTCTGACCCCTATCTGGCGGAGCTCTATTCTGGTCTTAAAGTGGGCAGCAAGGTCTCTAACAAGCTGCCTGAAGTCAACCCTGTTTTTAGCCGTAAAGTAGAAAACGATCCTTTCCCTGTTAAGGGTTGTATAGGCCTTTACAAGCTTCATCTCAAGGCCGTGCTTGAGTACCTTCCTCTTACACACCTCAAGCGCTTCCTGAGAGAAGAGGAGATTGTCAAAGAAGCGGTTTCTGTCTTCCTCTGTTGCAACCCTTAAAAAGGTGTAGAGTTCTTCCGGTTCCGTTCCAAACTTTCTGAGGGTTTCAGGTTCCACTGAGTAACTCTTTAAAACCTTTACAATCTCCTCTCCCCTATCGGTCTTAACAACAACCTCCTGACCGTAATAGAAGGTTCCACCTTCAGCAGAGGCAAGTCCTGTCTTCTCAGTATCCGGGTATTTAAACTTGATAACGTTCATTCTTACTCTCCGGGTCTATAGTTTCAGGTGTTAAGTATATCTTCCGTCAAAGATGGTGCAACGTTAAAGGAAAAGACTATATTATCGGCAGTACAGAATAGAAATTTTCAGGGCTTGACAACCTGAAAATGAGAACTATTATTAATAGCAGACACCCCCTATCCCCCTCCCTCCTCCCCATAAGTCTTAAGGGGGCGCCGCAAAGGCGCCCCTTCTTTTTATTTAAGAGTCACTAACCAACCTTTTTAAACGTTGAAATTCCTCATTTACCTTCTCCAAGTTTTCTTTGTACTTCTTCAGAGTATTCTCCTTATCTACACCAATATTTTCTATCTCATAAGCCCTTGCCTCATAAAAAGCTTCCGAAACTTTCACATGAAAACTCAGGAATTCCTCGTTAAAAGGTTCCTTTTCCAGTAACTCTTTCGTAAAGTCTAAGTAGTTAAGAAAACATATCTTGTACAAATCAAGGAGCATCCTTTCTATGTGAGCTACGAATCTGTCAAGATTCTTTTCAGCATCTCCCATATTTTCTTGATTCAGATATCTAATAAAGTGCATAAAGTGTGAAAACGCTGCCTCAAGCTCAATAAGTGGCTTAACAGGCTTTTTTAAAAAAATAGAAATTAAAGTGTTATAAGCAAACGCATAGTGCTCAAAATACAGCTTTTCCAGATAAAAAAGCTTCTGAACAAATTTTGAACAGATTTCCTCTTTCCTATTATCTCCCTTGTAGAAAAAGGAACAGTCAGGCTTTTGCATTTTTCCCCCTAATCTTCTTTTCTTAAATAATCAGATATGCAGATATAAGATGATGTGCTAATTTAAACGTCAGTCAAAGTAATAAACTTTTTAGGATATTCATAAATTATTTCCCTAAAATTCTTTTCTAAGATCTCTTTATCACCTATAGAATTTTTAAACTCTCCTATCAAAGCTTCATTTTTCTTCAAAGAGGAAACAAATCCTCTGGAAGAAGCAAGTTCTTCATAAGGAGGCATACTTAGACGATAAAGGTCAATTTCCTGTTTCCGCTTTTTAGCAACCATCTTTTTGTATTCTAACTGCTCCAAACTTTTAAGCTGACGCTTCAGGAAAAGAATTAAAATAACGGTTACGATTACTACCTCAATTACAAAAATAGATAAACTTGTAAACAGATTCATAGTCCTGTCCCTCCTGTTAGCCTTTCTATCAATCTTTCATGTTCATGGATTATTCTAAATCTTTGATAATCTTGAATAAGTTTTACCCCCCAAATAAACAGGAAAATTGTATCAATAATCGGATAAGAGAACTTAATATCAAGTATATAGCATACTAAAATGGCAAGGTCAAAAACTA
>Ga0256831_1000793_pt1 | contig 16764 bp, 8 predicted proteins | sample 132544metaG_FD_189087 | JGI IMG/M metagenome (GOLD analysis project Ga0256831, IMG submission 189087) | Hydrothermal vent microbial communities from Lau Basin, Pacific Ocean - 132-544 | ecosystem: Environmental > Aquatic > Marine > Hydrothermal vents | place: Pacific Ocean: Lau Basin | collected...
CTAATGCATGGTTGGATGCGTTCAAGGCAATTTTAATACGTTTTGAAACAAATGAAGTGCATTGGAAAGCATTGAATATACTGGCTTTTATTGTAATTCTATTGCGGAAACTTTAAACAACTTCTATGTAACTTAAAAGACAATTCAACAAATGTAGCAATTTCGTTGTGTGGCCCAATGAAAGCAGTTGCTGTTACCGAGGAGAATGTTCCGTTAATGAAATCGTTGGGCAAAACTATGTTGCTTGATGCCAGAGGAAAAGATGAAACATGGGCATTGTCGTCGACTTACAGCTCCGATTTCAGTAAAGATATTACCTCGTTTCAGAGTGAGGATAAATGTTTATTCCTGAGTGATTATTCTGTATTTGCCAATGCATTTCATTTCTTCGATAGAAGTATAAACAGCCAGTTGGTAACCGATGCATTAAATCGGATGGACGATAACAGAGTAGTAATGGGGTGGGGACCCGATGAAAAATATACTGTTGAGAAGATATCTAAAAATTCGCTCCAGATTAATCCCGCCGACTGGACAGAGAATCTTCCTGTACTCTCAAACTTCGAAGCCACACTCGAACAACATACGCATGCAACCACCGTAAACGATGACGACAATGTACACACGGTCTGTTTTCTGGTGTCGGATGGAGATAATTTCGACTGGTTGCTAAAAGAGTTCTACGGTCAGCCAAAAGCGTATGGAAGTCCGAACAGAGGACAGGTGAGTATTGGCTGGTCGATTTCACCGGCATTGAGCGAGTTGGGACCAACATTAATGAAATATTTTTACGACAAAGCAACAAATACCGCTACCGTAAAAGATTATTTTGTAGGAAGTACTTCGGGACTGGGATATATGAATCCCGACCTGTTTCCAAACTTGCAAGCATCGGCCGATTTAACAAGTAAATTTATGAAAAAGGCCGATTTGAATATCCTGAATATTATTGGAACCAAATACAATACAGACGATATGAAAAAGTATTTAGGGCAAGATAATATTGATGCTGTTTTTTATTATAAATACGATAATTACGCCGGGTTAAACGGGGCAATTTATACTGTAGACAATAAGCTGGTTATTGGTGCACGCTATCGGTTGTGGGACGGGTTCGATAATGCATCAACACTTGCCAATAAACTTAATCATCAATCAACCGATGCTTATTCTTCTGCCGGATATAGTCTTATCGCAGTTCATGCCTGGTCGTTTAATCAGTATGTTGTTAACGAGATAAATGCTTGTGCATCGCAACTCAACAGTAATGTAATTGTTGTATCGCCCGACGAATTTGTAAAACGTATAAAAAAGAAATTCGGCCTGTCGACAGCCATAAAAAAAAATCTTTCAATTGATGATGATATCCTTGTTTATCCAAACCCTGTTCATATTAACTATTTGAATATTAAAGGAAAACTGAAGAACAATGATATAATTGAAATTGTTGATATAAATGGCAGAGTTATCATCAAAAAGAAAGTTGCAACCGAATCTGCAAATAATATCAGAATTGAACTTAAAAGTAGTACAAGTAATGGCTTTTTCTTTGTTAAAATTGTTAGGAATGATAAAGTTCTAACAACTAAATTTAGTGTTCAACGGTAGCCCTCAAAAAAAAACAATTTTAGAAAAATTAAAATTTTGAATTATATGAAAAGTATCTTGTTTATTAGTTTATTGTTTATCTCAGTAGTTTTATCTGCTCAAAACAATGCACAGTTTATTTCGCAAACGGCACCCGATTTTATTAGCCCGGGAGAAACATTTAACTTCAGTGTGACATTTAAAAATACAGGAACAACAACGTGGACAAGAGCAAATCGTTATAGTTTAGGTACGCAGTCGCCACAAGATAATACATTGTGGATGAACACGAACCGGGTAAAATTGCCCAATAGTGTTTCGCCGGGGCAGGAGGTAACTTTTTATATGACTTTAACTGCACCTACCGAAGAGGGAATGTATGCCGTTCAATGGCAGATGGTGCAAGACGGAGTAGAGTGGTTTGGCGATAAATCGGAAGCAATAAATCTCTCGAATGTACAAGAGTATCCCGACAGTTTATTAATAGAAGGAAACCATTTTAAGGTTTCAAGTCATATTGTTTCAACGAGTTTCTTTTGTTGGTACGGGCCGGGCGAGTGGCAAGTAGTAGTACCTTGGATTCCGGTTGACGGGCGCGAATCGTGGGATGGAAGTCAGCGGTACTGGAGAACCATGATTAAACAATTGATGGCTGCCAACATCGATGTAGTTTATGTCGAGCTTATTCCGACGTTGGAAACCAACCGTGGCAACTTCTTTTTGGCGTTAAAATCGTTACGAGCCGAAGGTTGGAATGTACCTAAAGTTTGCCCATTTTTAGATCCGGAAATTACCTATAAAATGCTGAGGTACAATGGCGACTGCAGCACCGAAGCAGGGAAGGACGAACTAATTGGTCATTACATCAGGTTTTACAAACAATTTTTCAATGCCAACACCGATGAGTTTGCCGACGATTATGTCTATACACAAGACGGACACCCTGTTCTAAATATCTGGCACATTCAACTTCATATCGATAATTACGACGATTTAAGAAGGTCGGATGTTACCAACAGGTTACGAAATGAGTTCGGTGCCGAGCACCCGATATTTAATAACAGCATTAAAATGATTAATAATGCTTATTCTCCGTGTTTTTCGTTTACCGATGAACGCATTTATCAGTTTGAAATGCAGAAATATAAAATAGATAAGACATGGAATGGTATAAAATCTTCGTTGTTAAAACCCGGTTACTGGGATCAGAATGTTCGAAATCCCGGGTATTTATTGCACCGCGATGGTGGCAGGCACTATTCCGAATCGTGGGATAAAGTAAATGCCGATGCAAGTATCAACCGTGTTTACATCGAAAGTTTTAACGAATACGACGAAGGATCGGGAATTTACGCAGCTAAAACCGATGTGGTTTATAGAAAAACCGACGGAGGGATGAACAATACAGGAAACGATAAATGGTCGTCGGACAACGATTCGTACGAGTATATTAAAACTACGGCAGCCGGAGCTGCAAAGTTTAACGACTTCGAAAAAAACAATGCAAAAATTCTTTATCACAATATTCCGGATAAAATGGTAGCGGGCGAAACATTTACCGCAAAAGTAATTATTCAGAATACCGGAAATGCATCGTGGAGCAATGCTGAAAATTATAAATTCGGGCAACAGCTAATTAACGATGCAAAAGCATTTGGCCCGGGGCGCTATTTTATCGACGATAACGAAGATGAAATACCCGTTTATGGGGGTATTTTCAGAGGAAGAGCAAAAACATTCGATGTTGAAATTGTTGCACCTTCTACACCGGGATCGTACGAAACTCACTGGCAAATGGTGCAGGAAGGTGTTGAATGGTTTGGCCAAACCATAACCAAAACAATTCAGGTTATAAAACCTACAGCATCAACCGATATTGATAAGCAAAATTTGGTTTCTGTTTATCCAAATCCTGCAAAACCCGACAACCTTGTTTATATTAAAGGCAATTTCTCGAAAAATAATAAAATCAGTATTTACAATATTTCGGGGCTTTTACTATTCGAAAAAGTTTTTAAATCGAACAAAAGTAATTTCAAAATAAAACCCTCTGAATACGGAATAAATGAGGGAGTTTACATTTTTCAAATAGAATCAGAGAACGGAATCGGCACAAAAAAGATAATTATTAAAAATTAGCCGACAACCTGATTCTTTTTGTTGCAGGAAATTACAGAACAGGCAAAACAATTGAGTTATGAAATTAAAAATTGAATTACAAAGAAAAGTTAAGCTGATAGCACTTATGTTAGTTCTCTCAGCATTAACTGCGGGTGCACAAACACTGAGCCCCAAAGAGATTGAGTTTCTTCGGGTACAAGATTCGGTTCTTTCGAACAATACAGAACACTTTTTCGATTTCGATAAACCCGGTTATCATTCAAACGAAAGAAAAGAGGCACTCTTTTTAATCGATGCCATTACGCACGACCCGAAACCACATAACAGCGCTATAAAAGAGTTTTTTTTCAACAGGTATAAAAAATCGTTGGAAAGTATAAAAGCAACAAATGTCGATTCGGGTGTTGTTGTTTGGAATGTTTACAATATGGCTTACATCGTAAAATCGAAAGATATTACAATTGCATTCGACTTGGTTTTACTGCCCGATTGTATGATAAAAGAGGGAGAAATGGAAGAACATAAAAAAGTGCTTTCCGAGATGGTTAACTTATGCGATATTCTTTTTGTCAGCCACAATCACGAAGATCATTACGACAATTATGTTGCTCAGGAATTTCTGTCGCAAAATAAACCTGTAATTGCCGAAGACCATATATTTATCGACAAAGAGTTCTACAATAAAATTACACATGTAACCCGCAATGGGAAAGAGATACATTTTTCGGTTCCGGGTGTCGAAAAGAAATTAGCATTGCGTATCTATCCCGGTCATCAGGCAATTGCAGCCGATGCGGCAATGAATGATAATTTTACGGTTGTAACACTGCCAAATAATATTACAATTGCACATTCGGGCGACCAAAGTTGGGGCCCCGATTTTAGCTGGCTCGACACAATGAAAAATGATGTGAATATCGATATCCTGATGGTAAATACATGGACAGCCGACCCCGACAGATTGGTAAAAGGATTAAATCCGAAAGTTATTTTGCCGGGGCACGTTAACGAAATGGACCATACAATTTTAGGTCGTGTTCCGTATTGGAAAAGCTATAAGGTTTGGAAAAATAGTGAAGCAAAAACGATTCAGCTTTTTTGGGGCGAATCGTTTATTTATAATAGGTAGAATTTTAAATTTCAAAGTATTACAAATTAAATATTAGAAAAATGAAAACATTTTTTATCTCAGTTTTAGTGTCTCTCTTTTTTAGTCTCAATAGTTTTGGGCAGCTAAATCTTCCTTCAATTTTTGCCGACAATATGGTTTTACAGTAAAACTCGGAGGTGGCAATCTGGGGTTGGGCAAACCCAAGCGAAACTTTCAGAATGATTACAAGCTGGAACAACGACACCATTTTGGTAAAAGCAAACAACTACTCGTTTTGGAAAACCACAATTCAAACCGAAACAGCTGGCGGCCCGCACTCAATAGAATTTATTGGCAGCCGGCACATTCAGCTTAAAAATATAATGTTTGGTGAAGTGTGGATTTGCAGTGGCCAGTCGAATATGGGATACACTGCAAATCAAGGCATCGACAACGGAGACGAGGAAATTGCCAACGCCAACTACCCGAATATCCGCATATTTAATGTTCCAAGAGTTGGGGCCAACTACCCTCAACAAAATTGTGCGGGAGCGTGGCAGGAGTGCACCCCCGAAACAATGAGAAGCACAAGTATTGTGGGTTATATTTTTGGGAAAGAAATTCATAAAAAGTTAGATGTTCCGGTTGGTCTCATCGTTTCTGCATGGGGCGGAACACCGGCTGAAGTGTGGGTTGAAAGAGAACGAATTATCAGAAATCACGAGTTCGATAATTTCAGGTACATAAATTACCACACCAATTGGCCAAGCGAACCGGGAGCAACCTACAACGGAATGATTGCACCACTTATTCCGTACGGAATTGCCGGAGCAATTTGGTATCAGGGCGAATCGAATTGTAAAACCTATCCGGTTTATGCGTCGATGATGAAAACATTGATTGAAAACTGGCGCGATAACTTTAAAAAAGATTATCCTTTCTATTTTGTGCAAATTGCCCCGTACAATTATGGCGATGAAATTCATTCGGAACTACTGCGCGAACAACAGGAGATAACAACTAAAATAGTTCCCAAAACCGGAATGGTTGTGATTACCGATTTAGTAGACGATATTCAACAAATTCATCCTACAAATAAAATACCGGTTGGCGAACGTTTGGCAAAATTGGCACTTGCCGAAAATTATAAACAAAATGTTGGTGCATACAAAAGCCCTACATACAAAGCAATGAAAATTGAAAACGGGAAGATTCGCATCTCGTTTAATAATGTTCTTACCGGCTTAAAATGTACCGGCGAAAGTTCAACAAAATTTATGATTGCCGGCAGCGACAAAAAGTTCGTTCAGGCCGATGCAAAAATTGATGGTAAAACAGTTATCGTATCATCAAAACAAGTTAAGAATCCGGTTGCTGTGCGATTCTGTTTCGACAATATTACATTACCCGATTTATTTAGTAACGAAGGATTACCGGTGGCTCCGTTTAGAACCGATAACTGGTAATTAATAGATTTTTATTTCATAAAAAAAGATGAAAGTTTTAAAGAACATAGGTTTTATTGTTTTGTTTGTTGTATTCGGAATTGTGGGTTTGAACAGGTGTCAGAATTCTGTTCCTACCGATACCATCTATTCATTACCCGATAACAAAATTGAAACTCGCTGGTACACGGCCGAAAATAAAAATGCACAAAAAGGCAAAGGTGGCCAGGCCAATTTTGGACGAAAAGGTTCTCCGAATATTAATTTATTACCGGGTAAAACCAATGTTTTGGCAAATATTGAAGGGAGTGGAACGATACACCGTATTTGGTTTGTTTTATCGCAATACAGTGCAAAAAGTTTAAGAGGGTTACGATTGCAAATGTTTTGGGACAAAAGCAAAAAGCCGGCTGTTGACGTGCCTGTTGGCGATTTCTTTTGTCAAAGTCACGGTACAATGAGTTCTTTCGAAAACATTTTCTTTTCGTCGCCTGAAGGAAGAAGTTTAAATTGTTTTGTTCCCATGCCCTTTAAAAAAGGCGCCCGAATTCAAATAATAAACGAAAGCGACGAAAGCTATCTTCTTTATTACGAAATAGATGTAACAAAAGGCGATAAACACGGGAAAAATATGCTCTATTTTCATTCGTATTGGCATCGCGAAAATCAAACAAAAATGCGAAATGATTTTGTAATTCTGCCACGAATCAAAGGGAAAGGGCGTTTCCTCGGTTGTCATTGCGGAGTTATTCAAGATTCATCAACAAATCATATTTGGTGGGGCGAAGGCGAGTATAAAGTTTATATCGACGGCGATTCAATTTTGCCAACACTCTGCGGAACAGGAACCGAAGATTTAATTGGTACGGGTTACGGTCAGGGAAGATTTGACCATCTGTATCAGGGAAATCAATATTTATCGGCACAAGGCGACCCCGAAGGTGTTAAACCCGGCGGCGTGGTGGTTTTTGCCGACCGACAAGGTTATTATCGTTTCCACGTACCCGACCCCATTTATTTTTATAAAGATATCGAGGTCGACATTCAGGTTATGGGGGGCGGTTCTTTCAAACAAATACTCGATGCGTTTAATAAAAAGAAAGACATTAAACTGATGAAAACCGGCGAGCCGGGACACTATTGGACAAGAGAAGAGATTGAAAAATTACCCCCTGAACACGGAACAACATTTGAACGCGTAGATGATTATTTTGGAACTGCCTACTGGTATTCAGATAGTCCGTTTCATAATCTTCCTGAGCTGATTTTGTATGGAAAAAGAGTTGAAGGCCTCGAATAATTATAAACATAAAAAAAAAGAAAATTATGAGATTCATTTTATTAATAAGTTTTTTATTGACTGTGGCGACTGTTTCTGCACAAAACAAAGCGGAATTTATATCGCAAACAGTACCCGATTCGATAAGTCCCGGGCAAACGTTTGAAGTTTCGGTAACCTATAAAAATACAGGGAACAAAACCTGGACAAGTGGTAGTAACTACCGGCTTGGAACACAAGCTCCACAAGATAATACTTTTTGGAACGGAATAAACCGGGTTGGCTTACCACACGATGTGGCTCCTAACGAGGAAGTAACTTTCACGGTAACTTTAACCGCTCCCGAAGATGAAGGAGTTTATGTTTTACAGTGGCAAATGGTACAAGATGGTGTTGAGTGGTTTGGCGAAAAATCGGAAATCGTTCCCTTTGTTAATAACACCAATCCGAATGCTATTTTTACATACACCCGTAATATGGGCGTTTCTACTGTTCAGAAATACGATGAAGCTATGATAGCGGCTTGTCTTCAGGGAATAATTAATCGCGATGAGCCGGTTGTTTATGTTCTTGAAGGTTCGGGGAAACGCCGTCCCGAGTATTGGCTTGATAAAATGTCAACTGAAGGACGATGGCTTGAAGGACGCGAGACAGTCAAACTGACTTGTATTGAAGCTCTTTTTGCTCTTGCGAAAGATAAAATAAAAGGAGCCGTAATTTGGGATACCAATGTTGCCGCATCGATAAATGTTGCAACAACCATTGCAGGAGTTGAAGATTTGGTTGTTTTTAGTCCCGAATATGCAGCGATAAATCTTAAAGCGTGGGGATTAAATGTTAAAAAAGATTTGCGTGGTATGTTTACCGGGAGCGAAACCGGGAGTAAGAAGAATGATGCTTATCGTTGGGCGATTAAGGAATATCTGAGTAAAGGATTTTGTTCCGACCACCTGCTTTGCCTTTACGAAGACTCGTATTTAACCCGAAATAATGGAGACTTAAGTTATGTCGTTACCCGCGACTGGGCAATTCAACATCGCTCGTTTGTTTACGACCTTTCTCCCTGGGGCGACGAGGCACCGTTAGACGACCCACATCAACGCTTGGGAACAGACTTAAGAACTTATAAAACGATGCTTGCTGAGGTTCTGAAACAAACCGATGGAGAACAAATGACCGAAGTAGTCGGATTTTTCTCGTTTAAAAAATATAGTAATGTCCCCGGGCATCCCAGTAAACACGACCCTGTTCCAACAGAATGGGAAACAGTATATTTAATCACGCCATACAACTGTTACCAGAATACAGTTGCAAGCAGTTGTTATAATCAAACGTTCCATAGTCAGGCTCCCATTGGCAATTTAAAACAGAGCCGCCCTGCCGACACGTTAAAATTAGAGGAGGGAAAAACGTATATCTGTATATTTATGGCAGATTATGACTCGGGAACTCCTTTATACGACTTCTTAGTTGATTATTGGCACGATGCCAAACGAGGAGTAGTACCAATGCTTTGGGGAATTAATCCAAATCTGATAGAAACCTATCCCGACATAATATCATATTACTACGAAACACGTACAGCTAACGATTATTTTGCTGCCGATGCCAGTGCTGCCGGTTATATGAATCCGAATCGGGTACAAAAAAAATATCTGCCTCTTTTTGTTGAGCACAACAAGAAATTTTACGAGCAACTTGATATGACAATTTCTCCAATGGTATTAGATTGGGATGAACCAACTGCTGCGGTTAAAGATGCATTTACCGAATTCTCGCCCGATGGTTATGCCACTATTGTTATGGATTTGCATGGTGGAGGAGGAAAAAGCCCGAAACCACATGTTTGGGAGGGAATGCCGGTTACAAACCTATTAAATGTAGTGGGGCAAATTACAGATCCGAATGTAGCAGCCAATGCAATGTCTATGGCAATGCCATCTGTACCGGCAGGTACAACCTCTTTTTATATGTTTCGCATTGTTTGGTCGCAACCAAAAGATGTTATTAAAACACTGGGGTATTTAAAAAGTAGAAGACGCGATTTGGACATTGAGTTTGTTGATGCGTACAACTACTTTAAATTGTTTAAAGATTATTATGAGCTAACCGGTGTTTCTGATATCAAAAAAGATTTACCAGTTTTTTGCTACCAGGATACCAACTCTGCCGTATTAACTGTTAAAGCAGAGTCCATTCCTCGCAAAGTTGAAATATTTTCAATTACGGGGAAACTTGTGAAAGTTGTAAAATCAGACTTTAATTCCATCCCAATAAACGAGCTTCAATCCGGGAATATGTATCTGGTTAAAGTTTCCCTCGATAAAGGGACTGTTGTTAAAAAGATTATTAAAAAGTAACAGATTAATAAAAATAACGACCACTTAATTTTTTCATTTACAAATCATGAAAACTAAAGTATTACTAATTGGCTTATTTGTAATTACGCAAATGGTCTCTTTTGCGCAAGCTCCTCAAATTAATCCTGATGATTATCCTGAGATGGTTGGTTTCTGGACGTTCGACAGCACAGATGTAGTTAAGGCAACGGTTGGAAATGATTTGGTTTTAACAGGCTCGCATACCGTTATCGACGGGCCTGCTGCCGGCGATAAAGCTGTAAGAATTGGCAAAGGCAGTTATTACACCTGCACACACGATATTGCTGCCAACGGTGGCGGTGCAAAAGTGAATAATTATAGTTTACTTTTCGATTTCAAAGTTTCACAAATTGGCAGGTGGTACAGCTTTTATCAGGCCAATCCTGTTGTAACTTCAACCGATGGCGAAGTTTTTATTCAGGCTTCAGACGGGGCAATCGGCCGCGCAGGTAGCGGATTGGGTTATTCCGATTATAAAGTACTGCCGCAAGAGTGGTACCGGTTAATTGTTTCAGTTCATCTCGATACAATCGACCTTTTCCTCGACGGGTATCATATTTTACACACTACCGGAATGCAAACCGATGGCGAATATGGTTTGTCGCCGGCCAATGCAAAAAATCTGGTTTATCTGTTTGCCGATAACGATGGCGAAGACAATGAAATAGATGTTGCACTTGCAGGAATTTTTAAAAGTGGCATAAACAAGGAAACGGCAAAAGCACTGGGAGGTTACGGACATGATATTGAAGATGTTTATATACCACCGACCTACGATTTTCATATGCACCCCTATTTACAATCTTCGACCCCCACAACTATTTATGTTAGCTGGCATGGTTACGGAGGCGCATCTACAATTGTGGAATACGGAACTTCAGAAAGTCTGGGCCAAAGTCAATCAGGCGACTTTGAATTAATAGGCGGAAAAAATTACTGGCACACTGTAAAATTAACCGGATTGACTCCCGACACCGAGTATTTTTATAAATGCAAAAGCGATGATAAAGAGACAGAAATATTTAAATTCAGAACTCCTGCCGAAGGAGTTCCGGCGAAAGGACATTTAAGATATCTGTTACTTGGCGATAGCAGACCAAGTATTTTTGGCGATAACGGCAACCGCCCTTCCGAAATTGTTGAGGCGATGACATCGACAGCAAAAAAACTTTACGGCGATGACTTGCATAACCAAATTGACCTTGTGGTAAATGTTGGCGATATTGTAATACGGGGCGATAATGTCGCCAATTTCCCAAAAGAGTATTTCGGTGCATACGAATCGATGTCGGCCAATATTCCGTTTATGGTAGCTGTTGGAAATCACGAACAGGAGAACCCCTCGTATTATAAATACATGAAATACGAAGACTTTAATAATACCGGCACCGAGAAATATTACTCTTTTGTTACCGATAAAACACAGTTTATTATGCTGAACAGTAACGATACGGTTGTACGCAATCATCCTGGTGTTCAGGCAGCCTGGCTGAATGCACAACTCGATTCAGCTGAAAACGATTCATCGATTTATATGTCGTTTGTATTCGGGCATCATCCCGGCCATACCGAATTGTGGCCCGACGGCGAAGTAGAAGGAGGATGGATAAGAAGCGAAGTTTACGGTGCACTTGCCAGTCATCCGAAAGCGCAAATGTATTCGTATGGTCACTCGCACTGCTACGAAAGAGGAGCAATTGAATCGGATGAGGAAAATACAAACGGCGATTTCTATATCATGCTAACCGGTGGCGGCGGCTCCGATCTCGACAGATGGGGAATGTACTCAAATCAAAAAGATTATCCTGAAATTCAAATCTCATTCGACTATTATATGTTTAATCTTGTTGATATCGACCTGAATGCAAAAACTATGGATGTTTATACCTATGCACTTGGTAATCCGAACAATATGTTTGATGAGGTAAAACTGGTTGACCATTTCTATCGTAAGTTAAACCAACCCGGACCCGAAAAACCGGTTGCATTGTCGATTGATACAACAGTAAGACGTCGACCAAAATTAATTGCGTCCGAATTTGTTGGTGTCGATTCGTTAATGACATCACAATTTCAGATTACAAAAACTCCGGGGAATTACGAAAATCCTATGACAAGTAAACGCGACTGGGTTGATTTCTATGGCGATTCGGGTGCACCGTATTACACGCCAATTAATAAAAATGAAGGTATCGACTTAACTAGTTTTAAGGTAAAATACAACCTTAAAGTAGGCCAAACTTATGCATGGCGGGTACGGTACCGCGACCATAACCTAAAATGGAGCGAGTGGTCGGATGAAAAAGAGTTTACCATTTCAACTCCGGTATCGGCAACCGATATTGAAAATAAAAGTCAGGCCAGTGTTTATCCCAACCCATCGGATGGCAGTGTAACTATTGATTTCTCAATAAATAAATCTTCAGATGTTCGTATCGATATTATTAATATCGACGGAAAAGTAATCAGGCAATTTAATACGACTTTTTATTCTAAGGGAAAACATAGTGTTAACTGGAATGGCTGCGACAATAGTGGTCGCAAAGTAGCTTCGGGAAATTATTTTGTTCTGATACAAACTGATTGTGATAAAAAGGTTATAAAAATTGGCCGGTTATAGCCAAAACTGAAAAGATTAAGGTGTTGTTTGTGGCACCTTAACCTTTTAAAAAATACCGTAAATGAAGAAAAAACTGCTCATACTAATTGTACTTTTTAATGTAACTTCGGTTTTCTCGCAAGAGGTAGATCTTTTAAAAAACTACAATGGCGATTTCGAAAATGGAATTGCTTTCTGGCGGTTCTTCGAGGTCCCAAATAACATTGGCAGTTCGTGGGAAATAACGGACGATGCTGTAAGTGGAAATCAGGCAATGTTGCTCGACTTTGTTAAAACAAATGGCACTGTTAAAGATCGTGGTTTCGACAATTGGAGTGCTCATGTACCCGTACTGGGCGAAGAAGAATATACCGGAAAAGCATTTATGAAAAGTGATGGAACTCCCGGGCTCCACATTACTTTTACTATTGGCTTTTTTAATGTTGAAGGGGAAGTAATTTCGCAAGTGAGTAATAATTATACTTTAACCACTACCTACACCGAGCATGGTTTTACGGTAACAACACCTGCCAATGCTGCATCGTGCTGGATTGCATTCCGGCTGTTTAATGCCGCAAACCAACGTGTTGCAGGAACAGTGTATCTCGACAATATTCGATTGTTGGGCGACTCGTTGGCTTATGCCGGATTATCGCCACGGGTAATGCCCACAACAATTCCTACCGAAGATGTACCCATTGCAAGCATTAATGTTACCAACGAGCCTTACAATGCAAAAAACGATGGTTCGGAAGATGCTACTTCCGCTTTTCAGAATGCAATTAACCGGGCTTCAATTGCAGGTGGAGCCGTAGTTTTTGTTCCGGCGGGGAAGTATCGTTTTGATGGAAATTTACACCTTCCCTCGAATGTGGTTATACGTGGCGAATGGCTAAATCCGGATAGCGTGGGAAGTGTGACCGGAACAATTTTAATGCCTTTTGCCAACAAGAACAATGAGGCGGGCGATCCGTTTATAACAATGATTAAATCAGGAGCAGGTATTAAAAACTTATCCATCTGGTATCCCGAACAAAGTGCCTCATCTGTATCTCCGTACCCCTGGACAATTTATTGCAGAGACGTAAGTACTTCGGTTATTAATGTTACTCTTGTTAATTCGTATAAAGGCATTAAAATAGGACCCGAGCCAAATGCACTGCACTATATTCGCAATGTTTACGGAACTCCTTTAAAACAAGGAATATGGTTGTCGCAGGTAACCGATATTGGAAGAATTATGAATGTTCATTTCGAGCCAAAATACTGGAGCAATTCAGGATTAAATAGTGCCCCGTCAGAAGATGGAATACTAAGCTGGCTTGGAGACAATTCAACAACGGGAATTACAATGGGACGGTCGGACTGGGAGTATATTTACGATGTTTCGCTTGTTGGCTATAAAACCGGAATGACAGCATTTAAATATTCCGACTCAGGATCGAACGGTGTTATTTACGGTATGCGTATCGAAAAAAGTAAAACGGGAATCGACATAGTCAATATAAATCCCATTGGATGGGCCATCACAAATTCAACAATAAAAGTGGAGGGTACTAATTCTATTTGTGTTCATACCGGTAACAATTTTAATTCTGTAGTACAATTTAATACGTGTACTTTTGGCGGCGATCCAAAAACTGCTGTTTCATTTTCGGGGAATGCAACAGGAAGGTTGTCTTTCCAGAATTGCACTTTCGAAAATTGGGGACAAAATAGAGACGTTCCGGCAATTTATTGTTACAAGGGGGCGGTGTCTCTTTTGGGAAATACGTTCAATCTCGATAAACTTCATGTTTATTTAGGGGAGAATATAAAAAATGCACAAATACTCGACAATACTTTCCCCGCTGAATTGAAAATAAATAATCAGAGTGAAAATGAAGTTCTGATTTCGCAGGAGCCGTTAAATTTTAAAAAGCTGGATGTTCCTCCTCATCCTTATGCTGCAGTGCCCCGGCCCGTAACCGACGATTTATATGATGTTGTTAAGTATGGCGCAGTTGCCGATGGAGTAACAGATAATACACTGGTATTTCAGGCAGCACTCGATTCGGCAGGAAATAACGGTGGCGGAACAGTTTATATTCCCGCCGGAATGTACCGGTTAAATGGTCATTTAGTTATTCCTTCGGGTGTTGAGTTAAGGGGAACCTGGGATGTACAGCATCATACAAGAAGTAAAGGATCTATTTTGTTGCCTGTTGAGGGGAAAAATAATGCAGATGGAACACCTTTTATTTCGCTTGAAACCGGTGCGGGAGTACGTGGATTTACAGTCTGGTATCCCGAACAGAGTTCCGATTATTTTTTCCCCTATCCATGGACAATTCAAACATTAGGAGAAAACTGCTGGATAATAGATATAACACTGGGAAATTCTTACCAGGGAGTTGATCTTGCATCGTATCCAAGTGCGGGGCACATTGTTAGTTATCTCGGAGCCGCTGTATTAAAAACAGGTATCTCGGTTGATAAAAGTTCGGGCGATGGCTGGATTGAAAATGTTCAGTTAAATCCTCATTATTGGGCACATACTTCCGGCTTTCCGCAGCCTGTAACCCCCGATATAAAAACTATTATTTCATATCAGCAGGAAAATCTGGACGCTTTTAAAGTTGCTAGTGCAACAAACGAACACATGATGGGTAATTTTGTTTATGCTGCAAAACGTGGATTATATTTGGCTCCCGACGAGGGTAACTCAAATATAAACGTATTTCTACACGGTACCGATGCAGGAAACAATTCAGTTTTTCTGGAGAGCAAAGCCGGATCGAAAATTAATCTTATTAATACGCAGCTTGTTTTGTTGGGGACAGAGCAAAACGGAATAATTACGTCAGTTCCCGGATTTGATGCCGATGTGGCATTTTATAATACTATTTCGTGGGGAGGACCAGGACCATCAACAAATTTAAATGGCAATGGTAATGTTCTAATTCAGCAAATGCACACGCACAATGGTAAATATATAATCAATAACGGAATTACCCGGCTTGAAAATATTTCAATATCATCCACACTAAGTCCTCAATATACTGTCGGGAGCAGCATTAGTGGATTTAAGCTTTTTGGGAGTTATGCAGGTTATGGCCTCAAACTGAATAACCAGGGGAATAACAGGAGTATTGTTGAGGCAGATTATGCCTATAAACAGAGTAAAGAAGATGGAAGATTAAAAACGGGTTGGGAATTTGATGATGTTCAAAACACCTGGGACAACACCTTTTTTGGAAATAAAGATTTTATAATTGAAGACAGTCTCTCTATTCAATGTAAGGCAACTGCAACAGTTGCTGCACATACCGGGCAGCGTGCTTTAAAAGTTGTTGGAAGCAAAATTAAAGCAGATACCGCGTTGTATAAAATATTTGATTCGCGGGTTGCAGTTTTTTATAGTTCTTTACTCTCGTACTGGCTCAATCCGCAAAACGAATCGGGGAAAACCGGGCATATCGATGTATTGTTTACCGACGGAACCCGCTTGTCGGAACTTGGAGCAGTTGCTCTCGATGGCTTGCCGTTGAATGCAGCACGTGGGAAAATTGGGGAATGGACCAAAGTTAAATGTGGAATTGGGGATTATGCCCAAGGGAAAATTATACAATCGATTTTGGTTGGAGCAGAATTAAGCTCGGATACGAAGTATGGCTTTTTAATTGATGATTTAAATATTGAAATATTTGCCTCGGTACAACCGGAGCTTTCTGATAATGGCGAACTATCTTCTGTGCAGAGTTATCCGAATCCTTTTCATCGACAAACAACCATAAGCTATTTGTTGAATAAGGACGGCCATATAACACTTTCGGTTTATAATTTGCTTGGGAAGAAACTTTGCGTTTTAAAAAACAAACAATATCAAAATGCAGGGAAGCATGAAATAGAGTGGGCACCAAATAATTTGGAGAAAGGAATCTATTTTTACCGGCTGGAATTTTTATCTGGTACAGGCGAAAAAAGAGTGATTAACCGGAAAATGATATTACAATAAACATGTGGTTATCTAATTATTTAATAAAAAATAAGGATGGTAGCCTAAACACAAAAGGTTACGTACAAATAGGAATTAGATATTAGTACACATTTAATTCGAAGTGTTTTCCCCTCTTGAGGGGAAATGCCGAAAGGCAAAAGGGTAAAATAAAATAGTTTATAGTCTGTTAGTACGATTTTTTTTAATATGTATATGAATAACAAATGAAAATAGAAAATATGAAAACTAAAATATTTACATTATTACTGCTGCTAAATGTTTC